>Ga0315275_10004578_pt1 | contig 12953 bp, 8 predicted proteins | sample YL17G03_0_MG_FD_205557 | JGI IMG/M metagenome (GOLD analysis project Ga0315275, IMG submission 205557) | Sediment microbial communities from Yellowstone Lake, YNP, Wyoming, USA - YL17G03_0 | ecosystem: Environmental > Aquatic > Freshwater > Lake > Sediment | place: USA: Wyoming | collected... | reverse complement strand
CGAATCCCAGCGGCTGGATCGCGGGCTCGATGAACCGTCCCACGCGTCCCATAACGGAATGCTCCAATGCCACCTGCCGAGACTGCCCTTCGGTCAAGCCGGCCAATTCCCCGGCCTTTGGTTTGGGAAAACTGGCCAGTACCCATAAGACAACCGAAACGCTCAGAATCATGGTCCCTGCCTTCTTGAGGAACATCCAGCCACGCTGCCACATGTGAATCAGGATCGATTTCAGCGTCGGCATACGATACGGCGGCAGCTCCATGACAAAGGGCGTGGTCTCACCCCGAAAGATCGTCAAACGCAACAGCCTGGCGCACGCCACGGCCAAGAGAATCCCGACCAGGTAGATCAGCCACATGACGGGCCCCCTCCAATGGGGAGCGAAAAAGGCCGGGATCATCAGCGAATAGATCGTCAGCCTCGCTCCACAGCTCATCAGGGGAATTACCAGGATCGTCGTGAGCCGATTTCGCCGGTTCTCAAGAATTCGAGTGGCCATGATGGCAGGGACCGAACAGCCGAAGCCGATCAGCATCGGAATGAAGCTCTTCCCGTGCAGGCCGATCTTGTGCATGACGCGGTCCATCACGAACGCGGCGCGAGCCATGTACCCCGTGTCTTCCAGCAGCGCGATCGCCAGAAAGAGCAGCAAGATATTCGGCAGAAAGACCACGACTCCCCCAACTCCGGCAATCACGCCGTCCACCAGCAATGATCGCAGCCAATTGTCGCTCGCCTGGGGCCAGAGCCCCGACACTGAGGTTCCAAGCGATCCGACGAGCCATTCCAACCCCGCCATCGGGTACTTGCCCAGCGTGAAGGTCAGCCAGAACACGGCGTACATCAGCAAGAGAAAGATCGGCAGGCCGAGGATGCGATTGGTGACCACCGCGTCGATCATGTCGCTGGCATCGTGCCGCCGCTCGACGGAATTCCGGATGGTCTCCTGGCATGCGCCGGAGATGAAGCCGTAGCGTCTGTCCGCCATGACGATCTCGGGCTCGTCGCGGAAGATGCCTCGCAGGTGCCGAACGCTTCTGTCCACGGCATCGAGCACCTCCTTGTGCCCGACCTTTGCGACGATCTCCTCATCCTGTTCGAGCAGCTTCACGGCGAGCCACCGCGAGCCGTACTTCCCGGCGAGCGGCCCCTCCCACCGGGAAACAGCCCCCTCGACTCGGCCCAGTTCCTCCTCGATTTCGTCCCCATACTGCACTTGATGGACGCGTGGCTTCCTGCCTTCCCGGGCGGTCCGGACGATCGCATCCAGCAATTGTGTGCGGCCCTCGCCCTTGTTGCCCACGGTCGGCACGATCCTCGCCTCCAGCAATCGCGACAACTGCTCCAGATCGAACACCAGACCTCGCCGCTTCGCCAGGTCCGCCATGTTGAAGGCGAAAACCATCGGCGGACTCATCTCCATGAGCTGCGTGCCCAGATACAGATTGCGCTCGATGTTAGACGCGTCCACCACGTCCACGACGACGTCGGGCTTGTCCTCGAGGAGGAAGTGACGGGCCACGATCTCTTCGGTGGAATAGGCGGTCAGACTGTAGATGCCGGGCAGATCGACAATCGCGATCTCCCAGCCCTCGTGCGTGCAATACCCCTCCTTCTTTTCCACCGTCACCCCCGGGTAGTTTCCGACGTGCTGCCGGGCCCCCGTCAACAGATTGAAGAGACTGCTCTTGCCGCTGTTAGGATTCCCGGCAAGAGCCACGGTGATGCGTTCCATAGGCCAAGCCCCCCAGTTCGAGATCGCACCGCCTCAAGTTAGGTGAGGCGAACTTTTCTTTCAAAAAGACTTCTCCGGCTCCACCAGGACCTTCTGGGCGACTCCCCGGCCCAGGACCATCTTCACCTCCTTGACGATGATCACGAAGGGGCCCGGGTGGCTGTTGCTGACGACCGTGATCTGGACGTTCGGCACGAATCCCATCGAAGCCAGCCGACGGTTCAGATCCCGTCCGGCATCGACGCGCACCAATCGGACTTTCTCGCCATTCTCGACGGCGGACAAACGCCGGATTTGACTGTGCTCCATAACGGCTCTTTCGATCATGATGCTACTCCTTCCGCCCGGCGGGCCGCTTCCGGCAGAACTGCCGGAACTCGCGGGCCACATCGCGGCCGCTCTCGTTGCCGGCCGCCACATATTCCATGAAACTCAGCAGTTTGCTGATGATCTCCGGCCCCAGCGCGTGTTCCACTCGGCAGGCCGCCCGTTGCGCCGTGTCTTTCTCGACTCCCAGCACGTCCATGAAAAACGACGTGAGAACATCGTGCTTTCGCACCACTTCCCGGGCCGCCGCCTGCCCCCGCCGCGTCAACGTGATGCAACCGTAGGGCTCGTGATCCGCAAGTCCTTTGTCCCGCAGCAGTTGCAGTGCACCCGTGACGGAGGACTTCGCCACTCCCAGCGCACCGGCGACGTCCTTGCTCCGCGCGCACCCAGTGTCGTCCGCCAAGTTGAAAATGGCCTCCAGGTAGTCTTCCAAGGAGGCGCTGAGCTTTCGGTCTTTTTCCGTATCCATCGTGCATGCCACCGTGATTCGATCTGCCATCAGTATAGTTAGGCACACCTAACTTTGTCAAGCCCCTTGTCGCAGATTTTTCTTCCTCTGGAGTGCACGGGGCCATGATAGGCACGGCACCGGGCCTTGGGGCTTGCCTGGCGATATCGCTCGATCCCGGTGCGATTTCGAGAAAAAAACACTTGTCCATCCTTGACCTCGCTACTACAATAGGATGACGTTTCGGGGCGTGGCGCAGTTTGGCTAGCGCGCTTGCATGGGGTGCAAGAGGTCGGTGGTTCAAGTCCACTCGCCCCGATTTTCCCCTATCGGCCAAAGTCACAAGGTGCATCGAGACTTCGGCCCATCCGCCTTTATGGGCAAGGACGAGAGGGAGTTCAAGGCCGCCCCGAACCGGGAGCTGCAATGATCCCAGCTTTGCCGCGTTTCAGTTCGCCGCGCCATTTCCAAGTCGCGTAGAGAGGCGGGTAGACGAGCAACTCCAACAGAAAGCTCGTGAGGATGCCGCCGATCATCGGCGCGGCGATGCGTTTCATCACATCGGACCCTGCACCCATGGACCACATGATGGGAACCAGTCCCATGAACATGGCCATGACGGTCATGATCTTGGGCCGAACCCGCTTGACTGCCCCGTGAATCACGGCTTCTTTCAAATCGGCGAAGGTCTTCAGCCGGCCTTCGGCCATCCTCTCATGATAGGACAGATCCAAGAACAGCAGCATGAATACACCCGTCTCGGCATCAAGGCCCATCAGAGCGATCATGCCGACCCAGACCGCGATGGAGATATTGTAGCCCAGGAGATACAGCAGCCAGATCGCCCCGATCAGCGAAAATGGGACCGCGAGCATGACGATGCCGGCCTTGACCGCGCTTTTGGTGTTCAGGTACAGAAGCACAAAGATGATGAGAATCGTCAGGGGAATGACGACCTTGAGCCGCTCTCGCACGCGCAGCATGTTCTCGAACTGGCCGCTCCATTGCAGGGAATAGCCCGGCGGCAACTGCAACTGGTCGCGAACCGCCTGCTTCGCCTGGGTGACGTAGCCGCCGATGTCTTTGCTCGTCATGTCCACGTACACGTAGCCGGCCATCATCCCGTTCTCGTCGCGGATCATCGAGGGGCCGAGAGAGACGCTGATGTCCGCCACCGCCCCCAATGGAATCTGGGCGCCCGACATGGTCGGAACGAGGACCCGCTGGAGTTTCTCGAGATCGTCGCGGTAGTCACGGGCGTAGCGCACGTTCACCCCGTACCGTTCCGGCCCTGCAATCGCGGTGGTCACGTTTTCCCCGCCGACGGCCGACATGATAATCATCTCGGCCTCCTCTACCGTCAGCCCGTAGCGGGCCAGTTGCTCGCGTTTCAGAGTGAAATCCACGAAGTAGCCCCCCGATACCCGCTCGGCGTACACGCTGCGAGTCCCGGGCAACGGCTTGACGATCTGCTCGAGCTGCGTGCCGATCTTCTCGATCTCACTGAGCTGAGGGCCAAAGATCTTGATGCCGACGGGCGTGCGCACGCCGGTCGAGAGCATGTCGATGCGCGCCTTGATGGGCATCGTCCAGGCATTGGTGACGCCGGGAATCTGCATCTTGGCATCCAGCTCTTCGATCAGCCGGTCCCACGTCAGGCCCGGCCGCCAGTATTGCTTGTCCTTGAGGACGACCGTTGTCTCCATCATGGAGAAGGGAGCGGGGTCCGTGGAGGTGTTGGCACGCCCCGCTTTCCCGAACACACGCTCCACCTCCGGCAGTTGTTTCAGGATCTTGTCCTGGATCTGGAGCAGGTTGGCCGCTTCGGTGACGGACAGGCCGGGCAGCGTCGTGGGCATGTACAGGATCGTGCCTTCGTTCAAGGGCGGCATGAATTCCGAGCCTAACCGAAGGTACACAGGCACGGTCGCCGCCATCAGAAGAATCGCGCCGAGGATCGTCAGTGTCCGATGATTGAGGACGAAGTTGCAGACGGGCTCATACACGGCGAACAGGACTCTGCTGACCGGATGTTTCTCCTCCGGATAGTATTTGCCGACCGTAAGAGTGTTGTACAGCCACGCCAGCGGCCTCGGCCGGAAACGGTGGTAGTCCATCCGCGTGAAGAGCATACGGATAGCGGGATCGAGAGTGATCGCCAGAACGGCGGCAATCGCCATGGCGAGGTTCTTGCTGTAGGCCAAAGGCTTGAACAGCCGGCCCGCCTGCTCGACCAGCGCGAACACCGGCAGGAACGCCACGGCGATGACCAGCAGCGAGAAGAATACCGACGGCCCCACTTCCTTGAGGGCTTCGAGCCGGATGGCGTGAAAATCCCCCTTGCGTCCCCCCTGCTGCCACAATTCCAGCTTCCGATACGCGTTCTCCACCTCCACGATGGCGCCGTCGACGAGCACGCCGATGGAGATGGCGATGCCCGAAAGCGACATGATGTTGGCGGTCAGCTTCATGCCATACATCGGAATGAACGACAGCAGCACGGCGATCGGGATCGTAACGATGGGAATGATGGCCGAAGGGAAATGCCACAGAAACAGCAGGATGACGAGGCTGACGATGATCATCTCTTCGATCAATTGATGCCGCAGGGTATCGATCGCGCGATGGATGAGGTCCGAGCGGTCATACGTGGAGACGAGTTCCACGCCCTTCGGCAGCGACGGCTTGATCTCTTCGATCTTGGCCTTGACACGATTGATGACGTTGAGGGCATTCTCGCCCTGCCGCATGACGACAATCCCGCCGACCGTGTCGCCCTCGCCATCCAGATCGGCGATCCCCCGGCGGATGTCCGGCCCGAGCACCACATCCGCGACGCTCTTTATCAGGATGGGCGTGCCGGCGTCGTCCGTGCCGATGACCGTATTCTCCAGGTCCTGCGGCGATTTGATGTAGCCCTTGGCCCGGATCATATACTCCGTGCCGGACATTTCGAGAAGCCGGGCGCCGATGTCGTTGTTGCTCTGCCGGACGGCCTCGACCACCTTCGTCAGTGGAATCTTGTAGGCCAGAAGAGCATTAGGATTGACGTTTACCTGGTACTGCTTCTGAAAACCGCCGACGGTGGCGATCTCGGCGACGCCCGGCACGCTTTGGAGCCAGTACCGCAAGTACCAGTCCTGGAAGCTCCGCAGGTCGGCAAGGCTGTTGTTGCCGGTCTTGTCCACCAGGGCATATTGATAGACCCAGCCCAAAGCGGTCGCGTCCGGCCCGATTTCCAGTTGCACGCCCTGCGGGAGTCTGGCCGTAATCTTGCTGAGGTATTCCACGGTCCGGCTGCGGGCCCAGTAGATGTCCGTGCCGTCCTTGAAGATCACGTAGACGTAGGAAAAACCGAAATCGGAGAACCCGCGAATCGCCTTGACGCCGGGGGCGCCCAGCATCGCGGTCACGATCGGATACGTCACCTGATCTTCGATGATATCGGGGCTCCGGTCCCATTGCGAATAGATGATGACCTGCGTGTCGGACAGGTCCGGAATGGCATCCAGCGGGATGTTCCGGATGGCGTAGACGGCGCCGACGACGGCCGCAATCGTGAAGAAGATGACGATGAACTTGTTCTTGGCGGAGAACTCGATGATTTTGTCAATCATTGATGACCACCATGCGGTTGGCTGGGCGGTTGATTGGGTTCCGTCGTCTGACTCAGAACGGCATTGAGCTTCGATTCCGAGTCGACCAGGAAATTGGCGGAAGTGACGACCTGCTCGTTCGCCGCAAGACCCTCCAGGACTTCGTAGTAGCCCTGCGCTTTTGCCCCGAGCTTCACCGTCTTCGATTCAAAATAGCCGTTGGGATCAACGACGAAAGCGATGTCGCGGGTGCCGGCGTGCATCACGGCGTCCTCGGGCACCGCCAGCTTCTCACCCAGATCGTAGTCGATCCGGACATTGGCGAACATCTCCAGTTTGAGCTTGCCTTCAGGATTCTCCACCAGTGCCCTCGCTTTGAGCGTGCGGGTGGCCGCCTCCAGCAGGGGTGTGATGGAGACGATCCGGCCCTGGAACGTCTGGCCGGGATAGGCCAGCGTGTCCACCTGGACGGCCATACCCTCTCTTACCAACCCCGCCTCGTACTCATAGATGGTGACGTACACCCAGACACTCTTGTCTTCATCGCTCGGCAGATACAGATTGCTTTCGGGCCTGCCTTGCTTCTCCAGTTCGTCTATCTCAGCGTTGCTCATGCCCAAGAGAAGGAGTCGGCGTCTCATGTCTCTGAGCAGCGACTGCGACTGCTCATCCAAGTAGTCCAGCTTGGCCTTCTGGGCAGACGCGTGCCCCTTCAGCGTCTGCAGGTACTCCTGCTGTGCAACGAACAGACTGGGATCGTACGCCACCCGGCCGACCGTACGGATCTGCCCGGACAGCTTGCGCATCTGGACCTTCCCCTTCTTGACTCCGATCAGTTGCTGCTTCTCGGGACTGATGTAGACGCCGGGGTGAGTTTGGGGGCCCTCTTCCGCGTACACGGGCACATAGTCCATTCCCACCTGGTCCTTCATGGGGACCGGCGAAGTGACCTTGGGGTCCATCGGATTGCGATAGTGGAGTACCTTCTTGCCGCCCTGTCCCGTTCTCTGTCCACCCGATGGGACATCCGCCGCCGTCTTCTTCACCAGGCTCATCCCACAAATGGCGCAGTTGCCCGGCCGGTCCGACGTAAAGGTGGGATGCATGGGACAATAATACAAGCCCTTCACCCCCTTCGGACCCTTTCCCCCTTTCACACTCGCCTCGACGGTGTGGTACCAGGCGATCAAGGGTTGTCGCTCAATGAAAGCGACCGTCCCCGCCGCCAGTATCAAAATCACAAGGACGCCGGCAAGTACCCTGCCCTTTCTCATCGATTCGGTCCCCCGATTCTTCACTTGGCGAACTGCGGCAGCTTGGCGATGTACTTCTCCGGGTTGGCCTTGAATGTTTCAATGCAGCCCTTGCAACAGAAGTAGACCTTCTTGCCCTTATACTCAGTGAAGATGGCTTTGTCGATGGCCCCGCCCATGACCGGACAGGTCGTCTGCACGATCGCGGCCTCGACCTGCGGCTGGTCCGCCGATGCATGCTTCTGCTCCTGCGCAGGCGTCTGCCCCTTCTGCTTCGGCTGTTCCTTCTGACAACCCGCCAGCAACGCAGATGCGATGAACGCCAGCCCCACGGCTGCACCGAAATACCCCAATCTTGCTCTACTGTTCATGACCTTGTCCTTTCCTTTTCAAAAACAGGCAAGCCGCCTCACCCACGGGCCTATCCATCCAAAATCTTTGCAGAGACATCCCTCTTTTCGCCATTTATACTATTCCCATAGGAATGGTGTTCATGCAGAAAACCACCTGTCAAAGAAATCGCTGGCTTTCACCGATTTTTGGACCTACCGCATTGTGGATTTGGCCGGCATCTGCCCGCCTGATTTCGAGCCGCCCATGACTTCCGTGGATCTGGCAGGCATTCGCCTGTCTGATTTCGAGCTGCCCATGACTTCCGGCAAACCCGCTCCAACCAGCATCTCCAATTCGGCCAACCTCTGCTGCTGGTCGGCCCAGGACCGTTCGCGCTCAAGTCGGAATTGCACCAAGGTCTGCTGCGCACTGATCAGATTGAGAAAATCAACGGTTCCCGCCAAGTAGGCGGCCTCCGAGGCCCCAATCAGGTCCCGGGCTCTGGGCACGAGCGCCTCGTCATACAGCCTGACCTGGCGTCCGGTGTTCTCGAACTCGTACAGGGCCTGCTCGGTCCGTGCCGCCAAGCTGTTCTCCAAGTCCTTCCGTTCATAGCGGGCCCGCCGGGCCATCGCACGCGCCTGCAATTCGCCGGCCCTGTAGCTGCTGCGCCAGATGGGCAGGTTGAGCTCGAGGCCCAGCATCACATCATTGTCGCTGCCCCCCTCGGGCATCGGCATCCTCATCCATTGCACGCCGAGACCGACGTCCGGGTAGTAGTTCCGCTTCGCCACTGCTACCTCTCGATCGAGCCGCTCGATATCGAAATCCATCGCCTGCAGCTCCAGATTACGATTCTTCAGGGTCGCCATCAAGAGACCCCGGTCCCCCTCCGCAGGCCGGCCCGGCTCCTCGCGAGGCCAGGGAAGTGGTGCATCGGTGGGACGATTCAGGAGGGCGTCGAGCCGAGCCACGGCGGGACTTCTGGATTTCTCGAGCGTGATCAGCTCGTTCTGGAGCTTCGCCACCTCGATTTGGGCCCGGAGGATATCCGGATGGCTGGCCGCCGCCGTGAGGTGCTTCGTGCGGGCCACCTCTTCGAAATGCTGCATGAGCGCCAGGTTCTCCTTCGCGACCCGGGTCGCACCGGCAAGATAGGCATACTCATAGAACGCCTGCTTGACTTCGGAGGACAACTGCACCCGTCGGGCCTCGTAGCGGCTCTGGGCCGCCTTGGCCGCCGCGGCGGCGGCATCCGTTCGAGCGGCAATCTTGCCGAACCACGGGAACATCTGCATGAGCTCCACCTGTTGGCGGGTCTGAAGCTGCTCGGTGAAATAGCCGTAGGTGAATCTCGGGTCGGGCAGGGCTTTTGCCTGCGGAACCTGCTCCACCGCGGCCTTCCATTCCTCGAACGCCGCCTTGAGGCCGGCGTTGTGCAGGGCGGCATACTGGAGATATTCCGTCAGGGTCCGGGGAACATTCGCATCGGCGGGAGATTCGTCCGCCCCCAAGACAACAGCGGCCCCCATGATAAGGACCACCGGCAGGAACATCATTCGCTGCACCATGCGCACTCCTTGCTCTCAACCATCGTCAGCCCAAGGCACGCCATTCAGAGAAACCCGCCGATCCTTTCCGGGTACCGGACTCGGAAAAACCCGGTATCGCACGTCACAACCTCAGAAGTAGTCCGGCTCGTGGCCGGCCTTCCATTTTACTACTACAGCCCAGGCTCGGTTCTTGTTCTTCCGGAACCGGCTCACCCTCCAGGACTGCGTCCAGTGCGGCACGCAAATCCGCGCCGGCAACGAGCATCGAATTGCCCGACCGGCTGCCGTCCATCTGCCCACCATAAACAAGTCTTCAATTCTCGTCAAACACAAAAAAGCCGAGCGTCCACGCAGGCATGGCGCCATTCGGCCACGATCGACCCTTTCCAGACTTGTCATCCTGTGGCGAATCTGTGCCCCTTATATGCAATAACGACGGCGGGGTCCGATACGTTCCCTGCCGCTGCATTTCCGAAATCCTGCCGGCGCCGGCATCGCCAGGATCGCATCGGCCGCACGCACTTCTGCTTGGGACATTCGCTACGGCGACACCTTGATTGCGATTTTCCCGAACTGTTTTTCCGCTTCCATTCTCTCCGTGGCTTCCCGCACCTTCTCCAGGCCAAAGACCTGGTCGATCACCGGCTTGAGCTTGTTCACGGTCACGGCCCGGAGCATCTGACGGAAATCCTCCGCCGATCCCATCGTCGAGCCCAGGATCGTGAGCTGATTCCAGTACAAGGTCCGCAGGTCCGACTCCGCCTTCGAGCCGGTCGTGACACCGCACAGGACAAGCCGGCCGCCCTTGCGAATACAGGCAAAATCCAGCGGCCACGTGGCCGCCCCCACCGTATCGACCGCCACGTCCACGCCTCGACCGGCGGTCTCGTGCTCGATCCACTGGACGACACTCTCCTGCTCGTAATTGAGCGTGTGATCGGCCCCCAGCTTTCTGGCCCGCGACAGCTTGTCGTTGGACGAGGACGTGACGAAAACCTCCGCCCCGGCCAGCTTCGCGAACTGCAGGGAGGAAAGGGCCGCCCCGCCGCCAACACCGTGGATCAGGATGGTTTCGCCCGGTTTGAGCTGTGCCCGCGTCATCAGCATCCGCCAGGCCGTCACGTAGGTCAGCGCAAGGACACCCGCTTCCTCATCACTCAAATGAGGTGGCCTGGGATGGCAGTTGCCTGCCGGCACCGCTACCTGCTCGGCGAATGTCCCGGACCGGCTCAGTCCCATAATCCCGAACGAAACACATGTGCTCTGTTCACCCCGGCGGCAGAACTCACAGTGACCACAGCTCAAAGCGGGATTGACGATCACCTGCTCCCCCACCTTGGGGCTTTCGACGCCCGCTCCAACCTCCGCCACGATCCCGACGGCATCCGAGCCCAGAACGTGAGGCATCTGCAACTGCGCCCCCGGGCGCCCCTTGCGCACCCAGATGTCGAGATGGTTCAGACCGGCACAGAGGACCTTCAGCACCACCTCACCGGGGCCTGGTCTCGGCGCCTCGATTTCCTCCATCCGCAAGACATCCAAGTCACCATGCTCGTAAATCACCGCTGCTTTCATGGCTGAAATCTCCAATCGAGTATATATACGCACGATCATCCACGGATGATCTCCTCGCGCGCATATTGATCCTCTGATCGTCCTCCCGTCCGAGAGGGCAGATAGGGAGACTCCTCCGTCAGCGGCGGCAGACGGCCGACGAGAGACCGCCTGCGACAGATGCGCCCGTCACTGGGCCTTCACATCGTAGCAGAACAGGACATCCCAATGCCGCAGGTAGAGCTTGCCGTCCGAGATCACCGGGTGCGCCCAAGCCTCTTTCTTCGCACCCTCGCGTTTTGGCGGCATGAACGTACTCTTGAGGTTGTACTTCTCCGGCGTCGCTTCCACCAGGGCCATCAGACCATCTTGATAACGATAGTAGAGGTTCCCGTCGGCGTACAAAACGCAGCCGGAGCCGCCGCCCGGCTGGTCCGCGTGCCACAGGATCTTGCCGGTCTTCATCTCGACGCACGTCGGCTCGCCCTTGTTGTGGTTGTGGCCACCGTAGATGTGGTCGCCGACCTTGACGAATCCGCCGTGGTGATTCTGGAACTGATTCTGGTTGAGCCAATAAGCTTCCTGTGCTTTCACTCCACCACCATCCGGCACCAGCTTGAGCAGAGCCGAACCGGTTCCGTAGGCGCTGGAGGTGAAAACATAATCGCCGTCGACGACACAAGTCGAAATGTTGGCCACGCGGTTGGCGACGCGGTTGTAGCCCCACAGGAACTTGCCGTCGGCCGAGACGCCGACCGTGCCGGTATTCGTCAGTTGCACGTACTGCTTCACGCCGGCCCCGTTGCTGATCACGATGGAGGCGTACCCGGCTTCCTTCTTGCCGTTGGGACCGATGTCCGGCATGGGACTCTGCCAGATCACGGCGCCGGTTTTTTTATCCAGGGCCGCCATGACGGCCTTCGGCCCGCCGGGCGTGCACAGGAGCCTGTCGCCATCGATCAGCGGAGACTCACTGAACCTCCACCCGGGATTCGAGGCGCCACCGAGGTCGGTCAGCAGGTTCTTCGTCCAAACCACTTTGCCGCTGTCGGCGGCGACGCAGACAACGTCACCGCTGGTGCCGATGGCGTAGACGAAGCCGCCATCGACCGTGGGGATGCATCGGGGACCATCGTCATGGGACTTGCCCACCTTGGCCGCCCACAGTTCCTTGCGCGTGCTCAGATCGTAAGCGTAGACGTACTGCGTCTTTTCGCGGTCGCCCATCGTGTAGAGCCGGCCGTTCGCAATCGAGACCGAGGAATACCCCGGTCCCAGACCGGTGATCTCCCACAGCAGCTTGGGTCCGTCCTTCGGCCACTGCTTGAGCAGACCCGTTTCCGTGCACGCGCCGTCGCGGTTCGGCCCGCGCCACTGCGGCCAGTCCGCCGCCAACACACTCCCCTCGAAGACTACGACAAACATGCAGGCCGCCAGGGCCCCTCGGACCAATCTCGACATTCTTAACCCCTTTACTGAATTACGTTGATGCACACCAACTCCCCATCGGCGTTTCGCGCATAGATCCGCCCGTTGGCCAGCACCGGCATTGTCCAGCACCTGCCTTCGAGAATCTGCGCGGCCGCCAATTCTACATACTCCGTGGGCGAGGCCCGGGCAACGATCAGCCGGCCCTTGTCGCTCAGGGCGACGAGCCGGCCTCCGGCAAGCATCACGCTGCCGACTCCCAGACCCTCATGAGCCCACTTCACCGCACCCATCTGCCAATCGAGGCACTTCAGCGCCCCGTCCTTGGCATCCACACCATAAATGTGGTCCTGCCACAAGATAGACGTACTGAGCCAGTTCTGCATTTCCTTGTGGCTCCAGATTTGGACCAGTTTGTCCTTCTGAATCTTGAACAGTGCGGCCCCGGTCCCCAAGCCCGAGGACATAAACAGGCTATCACCCGCGATGATCGCGTCCGGAATGTTCTCATCGTGTTGCGTCGTCCAGGGCTGCTTCCAAAGGACCTGTCCCGTCGCCGCCACGACGCCATAGATCTCCTTATTGCCGAGGATCGCCACGCATTTCTTGCCCTGCTGCTCGTACGGCACGGCGGAGGAATACCCCGGCACGCCTTTTTCGTTGACCCACGCCAGCCCGCCGTCCTGCTTTCGCAGGGCCAGCCCGTACGTGCCTGCGTTA
>Ga0315275_10004576_pt1 | contig 12956 bp, 11 predicted proteins | sample YL17G03_0_MG_FD_205557 | JGI IMG/M metagenome (GOLD analysis project Ga0315275, IMG submission 205557) | Sediment microbial communities from Yellowstone Lake, YNP, Wyoming, USA - YL17G03_0 | ecosystem: Environmental > Aquatic > Freshwater > Lake > Sediment | place: USA: Wyoming | collected... | reverse complement strand
TCGATGATCGCGGTCAGGTCCTTGAGCCCGTCCGGCGTGGACAGGCCGTTGATGCGCACCATCTGCTCGACGTGGGGATGGGTGTTCGTCCTGAACAACGGCAACGTCAGCGCGCGCCCTTCGTCCTTGCGGCCGCGCGCAACGGCGTCTTCCATATCGACGCACACAATGTCCGCGCCGGAATCCAGCGCCTTGACGAACCGGTCCGGACGCAGGCCGGGCACGAACAGCAGGCTTCTGCGGGGGCGAACGGCATGATTGGATTGCAGCATGGATCGAAGTCCGATTCTGACGAAAGACGGCATGCTAGCCTCATGCCGTCATTTCGCCAACACCCTCTCCCCGACCCTCTCCCGTCAAGGGAGAGGGAGATGATGAAGCGAAGGACAAAAAAGGCATGACAAGATTCAAGCTCCAGGACCCCCTCTCCCTTGACGGGATACCCTGGCGAAGCCCGGAGTACCCCGTTAGAGGGCCGGGGAGAGGGTGCGCGTCGCAACGACAACGTAGCGCAACGATCCGCCGGGAATCGGGCGGTCGAACGGATAGCAGGTCACCAGGGTCAAGCGGTCGTCGCCCACGTCGAGCAGCACGCGAATGTCTCTTTTGCGCACGACCTCGATGCCGGCGACGGTGTAGTGCGCCATGCGGCCGCCTGCGCACTGCACCAGCAGCGTATCTCCGGCGCGCAGCTCGCGCAGAAAAGCGAAGTGGGTATCGCGATGGCCGCTGACCACGGAATTGCCGGGATCGCCGGGCAACGGCGTGCCGTCGACATGACCGGGACCGAAGGCCAGCGTGCGGCCGCCGGCGCCGGCCAGCACCATCAACGCAGCGCCCTGTCGCGGCGCTTCGAGGCGCGCCACCGGATAAGTATCGGCCCACGGCCAGGGCTTCACGCGCGCACCGCGTGCGAGCGACCGATCCCACGCCAGCGCGATCAGGCGCTGCGCCACCCCGGCCTTGGCCCGGACGTACGCCGCTTCGCCCGCCTGCCAGATGGACACGTAAACCGGACCCGGCAGACGCATCGTGCGTGCGCGCGAACTCATGACTTCCTCCGCGCATACAGGATGAAGGCCGGCACGCCTGCCAGCAGCGCCGGTATCGGACTGTGGTGAGCCGGGAATGTGGCGGGGGCCCGTGACGCTCGGATAGCGCACGCTGACGGCGGCGTCTTGGTAGCGCAGCGCCTGCCGGTATTCGATTTCCACGGTGAGCCTCTGGCCCGGCCCGGGATTCGCCACGCTGCTGGTAGAGCTGTTGGGACGTTCCTGCTTCACCCGCGACGCCCGGCTGCGGCGATCGCGCGCCGTCTCGTATTCGGCGCACGCCACCATGCCGCTCACAGAAATGTTGACGTCGGTGCTCAGGATAGGGGAACGGGTCAAGCGCCCGGACGGGTGCATGCGCACCAGGACACTACCGCTGGTTTGTTCGCGGGCTTGTCGGCCGGCGATCCAGCCGCCAGGTCTGCATCGGACGAGGCCGGCGCCGACGCGCCCGACGCGTGCGCCGGCGGCGCGATCACGGTCAGCGACAATACGGTCAAGGCGAGCAGCAGCGCGAAACCGGTTCCCGCCAGCACGGCGGCAATGACAATGCGCAAGACATCGCGGGCCATTGAAAAAGCCGGCCCCTGCGCTGCCGCCCAACTACGATTCGATAACATTTTCATGTCGTCCTCCAAGAGCTGTCGTGCGATCTGCACGCAAGCCATTGAAGCGCCGATGTGGGGCGGGAAGGCGTCGGAACAATGGAAAGCTGCGGGCCAAATGTGGCAAAACAATGGCATTTCGCGTGGCCCCGCGTAGCCAAGCTGCGCTCGGGTATAGTGCTGCGCAATAACTGCACTTTCACCACAGAGGCACAGAGGACACAGAGAAAAGAAAGTTTCCATGCAGATTGATATGCGCATACGCGTCGGGACAAGCTTCATTGGATTCCTGCGCCATGCCCCCTACCAGTTAAAGAAATGCGCGATTCTTTCAGAGGGATATTTTTCCTCCGCGTCCTCCGTGCCTCTGTGGTGAATAGAGTTCTTTAGAGCAACTCAGGATGGCCAGGCGCATAGCCGTTATCGAAGACGACCCCGCGATCCGCGAGAACTACGCGGACGTGCTGCGCCGCCAGGGCTACGAAGTCGCCGCGTTCGCCAATCGTCCGGAAGCGCTCAAGGCGATGCGCATGCGCTTGCCGGACCTTGCGCTGATCGACATCGGGCTGGCGGACGAAATCGAGGGCGGCTTCGCGCTGTGCCGCGAGCTGCGCGCCACGTCGTCGACACTGCCGATTATTTTCCTGACGGCTCGCGACAGCGACCTCGACACGGTGTCGGGCCTGCGCATGGGCGCCGACGACTACCTGACCAAGGACATCAGCCTGCCGCATCTGCTGGCGCGCATCGCGGCGCTGTTCCGGCGCATCGAAGTCATGGGCGCCCCGCCGGCGGCCGAAGACGTGCTGGAACGCGGACGGCTGCGGCTGAACCTCAAGCGCATGCAAGCACACTGGGCGGAACGTCAGGTCGATCTTACGCTGACCGAATTCTGGATCGTGCATGCGCTCGCTAAATTCCCGGGTCACGTCAAGGATCGCGACGCGCTCATGCGCGAAGCCAGCCTGACCGTCGACGACAGCACCATCACGTCCCACATCAAGCGCATTCGCCGCAAGTTCGCCGCGCTCGATGCGCAATTCGATTCGATACAGAGCGTTTATGGCCTGGGTTACCGCTGGCATGGCGAGCTCTGATTTCCCTGCCAATCCCGGGCGACGCGGACCGGGCTTGCGCGTAGGACTGCGCCTGAAACTGTTTCTCGCGGCGAGCATCCTGCTGTTGATCCCGCTGCTCGGGTTTCTGTACGTGCGCGAACTCGAGCATTTACTGCTCAAGGTGCAGGAACAAGGCGTCGTCGCCACCGCCCGGGCGGTGGGAACCGCGCTCAACGACCGGCCCAGCCTGTTCCTGAGCGGCGAGGTCTATCCGTTTGCACTGGCGCAGGGCAACGATCTGAAGATCGACAATCTTCCCGCCCCGATCGTGGTCGACGGCTTGACCGAAGACTGGGCCCGACAATCGCTGACACCGCATTCGGTAGGCGCGGGCCCCGGCAATCCGGAGTCGCGTGCTTTCTCCGCACGCTATCGCATCGGCAGGCAAGGTAACGCCATTTACGCCCTGTTCGAGGTATCGGACGCGAAGGTCACGCTGCGCGATGCCGACCCGGATGCGCCGCAGGCAGCCGATCATCTGGAAGTGGCGGTAGTGACGCCGGACGATGAATTTCTGCGCTTCGCCATCGACGCACGCGGTGCCGGCAAAGCATCCGTCACTCTCTTGACGGCGGACGGCGAGCCGATTCCGGACACGCGCATCCAGGCCGCGTTTCGCCTGGTGCCGGGCGGATACCTGATTGAACTGCGCTTGCCGCGCTCGCTGGTGGGACCGCGCCTGGGGTTCACCATACTCCATGTCGACGACCCTGCGGCCGGGTCGTTCGTCTCGATCGGCACGTCCGATACCTCGAGCAAGCACCGGCTCGGCGCCGTGATCGTGCCCTCGCCCGAAGTCAGCGAACTGGTGCGCAGACTGGGGCGCGCGCGCTCGCGCATCTGGGTGCTCGACGTCAACCGGCGCGTCATCGCCCAGGCCGGATCGCTGCGCGCGCCGCCGACGCCGATCGATCCGACCCAAGGGGCGTTCACGCGTTTCTGGGAAACGGCCGCCGACATTCTGGTCCGCCCGATCCTGCGGCTCGCGATGTCGGAACCGAACGAGGATTTCCAGGACATCGCACCCGGCACCTACCGCCTGGAAGGACGCGAAATCGACCAGGCCCTCGCCGGACAGACCGGTACGCGCCGGCGACTCACGCCCGACTCGCGCGCCGTCGTGCTCTCGGCCGCCCAGCCGGTATGGCTGGAAGACAAGGTGGTCGGCGCCGTACTGATCGAGGAAACGACCAACGACGTGCTGGCGCTGCGCAATCGCGCATTCGAAAAACTGTTCGCCGCGCTGCTCGTGGTCTACGTCGGCGGCACCGCCGCGCTGCTGATCTTCGCCACGCGCCTGTCGCTGCGCATCCGCAGGCTGCGCGACGAAACGGAACATTCGATCGACCCGCATGGCCGCGTGCTGGGCACCGTCGGCGGGTCGGACGCCAGAGACGAACTCGGCGACCTGTCCCGCAGCTTCGCCGACATCCTGCGGCGGCTGCAGCAGTACACCGGTTATCTTGAAACACTGGCCGGACGCCTGTCGCACGAACTGCGCACCCCGGTCGCCGTGGTCCGGTCTTCTCTGGACAATCTGAAACAGGTCGAACTGCCCGACGAAGCGCGCATCTATCTTCACCGCGCGGAGGAAGGCCTGGGCCGGCTGACCACCATTTTCACGCGCATGAGCGAAGCGACCCGGCTCGAACAATCTCTGGCCTCGGTCGAGCGCGAGCATTTCGACCTGGCGGAAGTCGTGCGCGGCTGCGTCGAGGGATACCGGCTCGCGCATCGCGACCGCAACATCGTTTTCGACGCGGAACCGGGTCCCGTTCCGGTCTATGGCGCACCTGATCTGGTCGCCCAGATGCTGGACAAACTTGCCGCCAACGCAGTGGAATTCAGTGCGCCCGGCAGCACAATCCGCTTCGAACTGGGGCGCGATGGATCAGGCGCTCGCCTCTCGGTATTGAACGAGGGTCCGTTGTTGCCGGCAGACATGCAGGACCGGCTGTTCGAGTCGATGATCTCGGTGCGCAAGGAGCCGGCGCAAACCGAACCCCACCTCGGCCTGGGTCTGTACATCGTGCGCCTGATCGCCGGGTTTCACGGGGCGCATGCATCGGCGATAAACCTGGACGACGCATCGGGCGTGGAGATGCGCATCGAGTTTCCCCTCACGGAAAACCCGATGACGTAAACGACCCTTGCCTAAAGGCGAGGGCTTCAAATTACGGCTCAAGCCGGTAACAGTCGACCTCGCGGCCGACTTGCGAAATCTCCCTTCTCCCCCCGGGAGAAGGGCCGGGGATGAGGGAGCATTTCACATTCTTTGCCATCGTCCCTCACCCGCCGCTATCGCGTCGGCCTCTAAACGGGTACTCCCGGCTGCGCCTGGGTATCCCGGAGAGAGAGGCAATACAACCGCCCCCTCTTCTCGCAGTTCCCGCTCTTCTACAGAAATGCTTTCCCGTCGCCTAAAGGCGAAGGGTTTACGGATCCCCTGTCGGGGACTCTAAATCCACTCTCACCGCAGCACCCTCGTCGCGGAGGACGCTGTTGGCGCTGCTTTAATCCTCGTCTCACTATTCGGCGATCACCATCGCCTCGGCACGGTCCGCAGCGCCGCGCAACATTTTCGTCTTGCCGATGAACAGCAGCAGCGGCAGCGCGGCAAGCGCGATCAGCGCAAACAGAAAGAAATCGCCGGTGAAACCGACAATCGCGGACTGCACGCTGATTTCGCGTTCGAGCCGCGCCAGTGCCTGCGTCGAGGCGATACCCCAGCCATCCGGCGCCTGCGCCTGCAGCGCCATGTTGAACGGCGAGGCGTGTTCCGCGAGTTGCGCGTGCATCATGCTCCTGGTTCGCACATACATCGCCAGCGCACCCGATATGCCGATGCTCGCACCGATGCTGCGCACCAGACTGTAGACCGCGGTGGCCTCGGTGCGCCGATGCGGCTCCAGGGACTGAAACGCGATGACCTGGATTGGCACCAGGATGATGCCGCCGCCGATACCCTGCATGAAATTCGTCCACACCAGCGGCCATACGCCGACGTCGCCCGTCCAGGTCGACATCTCCCAGCTCGAGTAGCCGAGGCACAACAATCCGAATGCGATCAGCTTGCGCGGATCCATGCGCCCGGTGGTGCGCGCGCCGATGAGCATCGCCGAGAACAGGCCGATGCCGCGCGGCGCCTGCAGCAGGCCGATCGCGTCGATCGAGTAGCCGCGCACCTGGTCGAGGAACGAGGGCATCAGCACCATCGGCGGCGTGGTTACGAAACCGTAGATGAATGCGAACACCAGGCCGAGAAAGAAAGTGCGTTGCGCCAGCAGGCGCGGATCGAGAAAGGGCTGCTTCGCGGTCAGGCAATGCACGTTGAACAGGTAGAGACCCAGGACCGCGAGACACGCTTCGGTGATGATCTCCCAAGATTCGAACCAGTCGAGTTGCCCGCCGCGATCGAGCATCAGTTGCAGTGACCCGATTCCCAACGACAGGCTCAGGAATCCGAACCAGTCGAGCCGCCGCCCGGGCTCGCGCTTCGTTTCGGGCAGGAAAGTCGCCGCCCCGGCCAATGCGAGCACGCCGAACGGGACATTGATATAAAAAATGTATCGCCAGCTCAGATACTCGGTGACGTAACCGCCGAGCGTGGGCCCGACGAAGGACCCCATCACCGAGCCCATGCCCCACAGCGCCATCGCCTTGCCCTGCTCTTCCTGCGGATAGGTATCGAGGATGATGGCGTGCGACAGCGGGATCAGGAAGGCGCCGCCCAGCCCCTGCACGATGCGCGCAAACACTTCCATCGCCAGAGAATTGGCGGCCCCGCACGCGACCGAGGCAAGCAGAAAAACCGTGACCGCCCACAGGAAGACGCGCTTGCGGCCGAAGCGCAGGCTCAACCACCCCGCGGCGGGAATGGCGAGTGCTGAGGCGACGATATACGAGGTGATGACCCAGGCAATCTGATCCTGCGTCGCCGAGAACGTGCCCTGCATGTGCGGCAGCGCGACGGCGGCGATGGTCCAGTCGAGCGAATACAGGAAACTCGCCAGCCCGACCGAGGCGGTGATCAGGGCCGGATGTCGGGACGAACCGCTCACTTTACCTTGGGGTGCCCGCGAGAGCGGAAGACGGCACCAGGAAGCGCGGCAGCCAGCCGTCTTCGACGAGTCTGCGCACCGCGCGCGGCAGCCCGCGCGGGCGTCCCGTGTCCACCGCCACGGTAACCGTCATGCCGGCGCGAAGCTGGGGCATTCCGGGTGGCTGCTCGACCTTTATGCGCACCGGTACGCGCTGTACCACCTTGACCCAGTTTCCGCTCGCGTTCTGCGGCGGCAGTACCGCGAACTCGGCGCCCGTCGCCGGCGCGATGGCCTCGACACTGGCAGGCCATTGCTGATCCGGATACGCGTCCGCCCGCACCGTCGCGCGCTGCCCGGCCTGCATGTGGGTGAGCTGCGTTTCCTTGTAGTTCGCCTCGATCCATGGCGGGCCGCTCTCGATCAGGCTGAACATCGGCGCACCCCTTGCCACGAACTCGCCGACGCGCAACTTCAGATTGCTCACCACGCCGGCGACGGGCGACCTGATCTGCGCTCGCGACAAATCGAGCATGGCGGTATCGTAGGCGGCGCGAGCCTCGGCGTAACGCGGGTGGCGCTCGACCGGCAGATTCGGATCGCCGGACAATCCGGCGAGCACGCGGTTGGTTTTTTCGCGAATGCTGTCGAGCCGGCGCTTGGCCGCTTCGACATTGTGGCGGGCCTCGTCGTAGGTGTCGCCGCGGGTCATGCCTTTTTCCTTCAGGCGTTCCTGGCGTTCCAACTGTTTGGCGAGAAAGTCGATGAGCTCGCGGCCTTCGGCGGCTTCCTGCAGCGTGGCACGGTATTCCGAGCGCAGCGACTGCACATCGGTTCGCGCCACCTCCATCTGCGCGCGCGCGCCGGCAACCGCAATCTGGTAAGGCTCGGGATCGAGCCGGAACAGCACCGCATCAGCCTCGACCGGCTGGCTGTCGCGAGCAAGCACCTCGATGACGCGCCCGTTCACCGACGCGCTGATGGGAACGATGTTCGCCTTCACGTAGGCATTGTCGGTCTCGACGTCCTGTCCGCCGGTTGCATAGATATACAGGCCGGCCGCAATCGCCACCAGCGGCACGACCACCAGCAACAGCACGCGCACCGCGCGATGCACCACGATGACCGCCCTGTTGGCCGCGTCGGACATGTCAGCGCTTGTGCTTGCGGGCGCCGTTGCCCGCGGCGCCGTTGTCCTGTTTGGACAAATTGCCCTTGATGGCGAGCAACGCGTCCACGAACTGCTCCTGCTGCGCGGCCGCCAGGCCGGACAGCGCGTCGCGCCGGACTTCCGCCGCGGCCGCGCGCATGGTCTTGATCGCGGGTTCGACTTCCTCGGTCAGGAAGACGCGCTTGGCGCGCCGGTCGCCCACGTGGCCTTCGCGGCGCACCCAGCCTTTCTGCTCCATGCGGTCGAGCAGGCGCCCCAGAGTCGCTTTCTTCACCTCGAGGATGTCCGCCAGTTCGGACTGGGTTACGCCGTCGTTGCGGAACAGATGGTTCAGCACCCACCACTGCGAACGCGTCAGGCCGAGCGCCTTCACCCGCCGGTCGAAGGTGGTGCGCATCAGCCGGGCGACGTCGTTCAGGATGAAGCCGAAATTGCGGGATAGGTCTTCGCGGAACATGGATGCGAATTCTACCCCCAAATTAGTCGCCTAGCTTACTATATGCCAGGTTATCATCCGAAAAAGTGATTCACCGCCAAGGACGCCAGGGACGCCAAGGAAGGTTAAAGACAAGACAGCGCAGTAAAGAGCACCCCCGCGAGTCCGAACCGGCAGGCGTTCCTCTTTGTCGTCGAGGTTTGTCTCTCCCTGGTTTTCCTTCGCGTCCTTGGCGTCCTTGGCGGTGAGTGTCTTTTGATGACGGCCTGCTAGAATCGGCATTACATCAGGGGAGGAAGGACCACAAAATGAAAATAACCGCCGTCGAAACCATCAACCTCGAGGAATTCCCCAATATTCTCTGGGTGCAGGTTCACACCGATGAAGGCATTGTCGGACTGGGCGAGACCTTTTATGCGGTCGCTCCGGTCGCCGAACATATCCATCAGACTTGCGCGGCCTACCTGCTCGGCAAGAATCCGCTGGAGATCGACAAGCACAGCCGGCAGTTCCTGAATACCTACCTGGGCTTCAACAGCGTCGGCGTGGAAATGCGCGCCGCGTCCGCGATCGACATCGCGCTGTGGGACTTGTTCGGCCAAGTGACAGGACAGCCGATTTATCAGTTGCTCGGCGGCGCCTCGCGCGACAAAGTGCGCGTCTACAACACCTGCGCTGGTTACCAGTACGTGCGCGCCAAGCCGACGCAGGGCACCGAGAACTTCGGCCTGCCGGCGAAGGCCGACAAGAAGAATCGTCCCTACGAGGATCTGTTGGCGTTCAAGACGGAGGCCGGCGAACTGGCGAAGTCGCTGCTCGACATGGGCATCAGCGGCATGAAGATCTGGCCGTTCGACGAAGCGGCAGAAGCCTCCAATGGCAGTTACATCTCGAATGCCGACCTGAAGAAGGCCATGCGGCCCTTCGAGCAGATCCGCAAAGCCGTTGGCGACAAGATGGATATCCACGTCGAATTTCATTCGATGTGGAATCTCCCCACCGCCATCCGCATCGCCGAGGCGCTGGAGCAATTCGATCCGTTCTGGTACGAAGACCCGATCAAGATGAACAACATTGACGCGGTCGCGGATTATGCGCACCGCACCAATGTCTGGGTCACGGCGTCGGAAACGCTCGGTACGCGCTGGGGCTTCCGCGAACTGTTCGAGAAGCAAGCCGTCTCGGTGTGCATGCTGGACGTCGGCTGGACCGGCGGCTTGTCGGAGTCGAAGAAAATCGCCACCATGGCGGAAGCCTATCAATTGCCGGTGGCGCCGCACGACTGCACCGGCCCGATCCTGCTTACCGCGTCGGTGCACCTTTCGCTGAACTGCCCGAACACGCTGGTGCAGGAAATGGTGCGCGCGTTCTACTATGACTGGTACGGCAAGCTGGTGACCGAACTGCCGCCGGTGAAGGACGGCTACATCACCGCGCCGAAAGGACCGGGCCTCGGCACGCAGCTACAGCCCGGCTTGCTCAAACGCAAAGATGCTACTCGGCGGATTTCGAAGCTGGGAAAATAACAAAATCTCACCGCAGAGGCGCAAAGGCGCAGAGGGAACGCAGAGGAAAAAAAGATCAGATGACTTGTAAAAGCACGCTGGATCAACGCAGGGAGCCATCAGACCGAGCCTCCCGGTTTTTTGCATTCATTGCATTTCTCTGCGTTTCCTCTGCGCCTTTGCGCCTCTGCGGTGAAGAATTTAGACTTTGATTGAGGCTTTAGATATGACAGAAATTGCTGAGAAAACCGACCCGCGGGTGTTGGTACTGGCGCCGGGGGACAATGTCGCGATTGCGAAATCGGACATCCCCGCGGGCACGACGTTGCAGGTCATGGGCGTCACGGTGACCGTCAAGACCGCGATGGAAGTCGGCCATAAATTCGCATTCCTTAGAGTCGCCAAAGGCGGGGGTATCACAAAATACGGCGCGCCGATCGGCGTGGCGACACAGGATATTGCGCCCGGCGATTCGATGCACCTTCACAACATCACCAGCGACTACATCCCGACCTATACCTTCGACGAAGGCCACCAGTTCTTCAAGGAGCACTGATCATGATCAATGCCTATCTCCGCGCCGATGGCCGCAAGGGCATCCGCAACACTGTCGTCGTGGCCTACCTGGTCGAATGCGCGCATCACGTCTCGCGCGAGATCTATTACCCGTTCCGCGAACAAGGCGCGCACCTGATCGGTTTTCCGGGCTGCTTTCCAAACGTCTATTCGCACAAGATGATGGAGCGTCTGTGCACGCACCCGAACGTCGGCGCCGCGCTGCTGGTGTCGCTGGGCTGCGAAGGGTTCAACAAGGGCAAGCTGCAGGAGACCGTCCGCAAATCCGGACGCCCGGTAAAGCTGCTTGAAATCCAGGGCACCGGCGGCACGCGCAAGACCATCGCCGAAGGCAAGGCCTGGATCGAGCAGACGTTAAAGCAACTGGAAGGCACGCCGCGCGCGAACATGACGCTCGACGAACTAATCGTCGGCACCATCTGCGGCGGCTCGGATGCCACCAGCGGGCTGACCGCGAATCCGGCGATGGGCCGCGCCTTCGATTTCCTGGTCGAGAAGAACGCCACTTGCATCTTCGAAGAGACCGGCGAACTCATCGGCATGGAGCACTGGATGGCCAAGCGCGCCGAGAATCCCGTGCTCGGCGAAGAAATCGTCAAGACCGTCGCCAAGGCCGCGAAGTACTACGCCACCTACGGCCATGCCAGCATCGGGCCGGGCAATGCCGACGGCGGCCTGACCACGATCGAAGAGAAGTCCCTCGGCGCTTATGCCAAGTCCGGTCAGTCGGTGATCTCCGGCATCATCAAGCCGGGCGACGTGCCGATCCGCGGCGGACTCTATCTGCTCGACGTGGTGCCGGATGGCGAACCGCTGTTCGGCTTCCCGAACATCAGCGACAACGCCGAGATCGCGGAACTCATGGCCTGCGGCAGTCATTTGAGTTTGTTCTCCACCGGCCGCGGCTCGGTGGTCGGTTCGGCGATCGCGCCGGTGATCAAGGTCTGCGCCAATCCGCATACCTACAAGCGCATGTCCGATGACATGGATGTCGATGCCGGCCGCATCCTCGAAGGCCGCGCCACGCTCGACGAAGTCGGCCGGGAAATCTACGACCTGATCTTGCGAGTCTGCAACGGCGAACAGACCAAGTCCGAACAACTCGGACATCAAGAATTCATCCTGACCTACAAGAGTTTCGAGCCCATCGGCCCGGCCTGTTTTCCTTCTGCTGCGTAGGGCATTTACACCCAACACAGATACCCTACGTGCGTATACCCTACGTGCCTGCCACGTCGGAGTTATGGGCGTAGCCCGGTTATGGTCGCAGACCGGTTATGGTCAGAGACCGGTATCCCTTGTGGAATCCCTTGTGGAATGCCGTGAGCGGCACCCTTTTAGCACGTCGGAGTTATGGGCGTCAGCCCGGTATCCCTCCGGGGACCCTTTTAGAGCACAGAGAAAAAACGGAGCGGGAAACAGGGACAGGCAGCGGAGGTTCGCATGAACGACATCCCGATGTATCACGATGGTTCGCGACAACTGCAGGACCAATTTGCCACGCGCAAACTCGCCGACCGGCTGGTCGAGGTTCTGGCGCGAAATGAGTTCACCGATGAGAACCGTGCCTTCATCGAAAGCCGCCCTCTTTTTTTCCTCGCCACGGCCGACTCCGAGGGACACCCCGACTGCTCGTACAAAGGCGGGCTGCCGGGATTCGTCCGGGTAGTGGATAAGCAAACCCTCGCATTTCCGAGTTACGACGGCAATGGCATGTTCAAGAGTCTGGGCAATATCCTCGCCAATCCCCATGTCGGGTTGCTGTTCATTGATTTCGAGAAACCCAATCGGCTGCGCGTAACCGGGGAGGCAAGCGTTGATGCAAGTGACGCGCTGCTCTCCGAATTCGTCGGAGCGCAATTGCTGGTGCGCGTCCGCGCCACGGCGATTTTCCCCAACTGTCCGCGGTACATTCACAAGATGCAGATCGTCGAGCAGTCGGTTTACACGCCCTGTGAGGGCCGCATTCCGCCGGTGCCGAAATGGAAGCAGTTTCCTGAATTTCGGGACGTGTTGCCGCCGGGCGATCCGGCCGCGAAACCTACGAGCTGATCATCCGCGCCGCCAACGGCGAACAGACCAAGTCCGAAGCGCTCTGGCACCAGGAATTCATTCCGACGTACAAGAGTTTCGAGCCCATCGACCCCGCTTGCTTTCCGTCAGCGGCTTAGATCTTTACACCTCGACGCAAAGGGAACCAAAATCCGAAAATGAGTATTTGAAAATGACGGTCGCTGGAGATGACCCTGTGGCGCAGCCACCCGCATCCGGCGCGTCGCGTCATTTTCTACCCCAGTGCCGCGTGACGTGCTTGACAGTCCGTTTTAGGGCACTCAAACTGGACGTAACTTCCTATTCGGTTGGGATTAATTCGATGCAATCTGTTCGAATGCACAGCCCTTTGACGCTTTGTAAAGCGTCTTTTAGGGGCTCTACTTCACGTTGGGCATCTC
>Ga0315275_10004575_pt1 | contig 12957 bp, 10 predicted proteins | sample YL17G03_0_MG_FD_205557 | JGI IMG/M metagenome (GOLD analysis project Ga0315275, IMG submission 205557) | Sediment microbial communities from Yellowstone Lake, YNP, Wyoming, USA - YL17G03_0 | ecosystem: Environmental > Aquatic > Freshwater > Lake > Sediment | place: USA: Wyoming | collected... | reverse complement strand
CAGCGGGTCCGCGTCGCCCGGCTCCCGGCCGCCACGGTGTTGATGTACGGCGATCCAACAGTTCTATTCTTCAACGTCAACGCTCCAGAAGACCTGCAGCAGGCGGAGGCACTATGCCGGGCCCGCGACTCGTCGCGATAGTCGGCAAGAAGAACTCCGGGAAGACCACGCTGGTCGTCGCCCTGGTGCACGAGCTCGTGCGCCGGGGACATCGCGTGATGACGATCAAGCACGGCAGCCACCCGTTCGACTTCGATACCAAGGGCCGCGACACCTGGCGTCACATGCACGAGGGCGGCGCCGAGCGCGTGGTCATGGAGATCCCGCAGTCGCGCGTTCTCCTGGTCCAAGCTCTCCAGCCGATGGGGCCCCGCGAGCTGGCGGAGGCCTACCTGCGCGACGCGCACTTCGTCGTCGTGGAGGGGTTCAAGCAGTCCGACCTGCCCAAGATCGAGGTGCACCGCCACGCCGTGCACCCCGAGCCGCTGTACACCCCGGACAGCCCCGACGCCAAGAACTACCTGGCGATCGTCACCGACATGCGCGACCTCCGCGCCCCAGTCCCGGTCCTCCGCTTCACGGACACCAATTGGCTCTACCGGCTCACCGACATCGTGCTGCAGGGCGCGCGCTGAGGCGCGCCCCGGCGGCGCTCCTCGCACTGTTCACCGCCGGCTGCGCCGTCCGCGCCGGCACGCCCGCTCTCGCGCCCGCCGTCTCCCATCTCGCCGCCGAACTCGACAGCGCCTTCTCCGGCCCGGAGTTCGCCCGCGCGATGTGGGGCGTCGTGGTCCAGTCGCTCGACGACGGCGAGATCATCTACCGCCGCAACGCCGAGCGGCTGTTCATGCCGGCATCCAACCAGAAGCTCGTCACCTCGTCGGCGGCGCTCGCGCGTCTCGGCGCCGACTTCATCTTCCGGACGGCCGTGCTGGCGCGCGGGACCCGCCGCGCCGACACGCTGGCGGGCGATCTGGTGGTCGTCGGCCGGGGCGACCCGACCTTCTCCCAGCACGCCGCGGGCGGCACCGACGTCCTGGCGAGCCTGCGGCCGTGGGCGGACTCCCTGCGGGCGCGCGGCATCCGCACCATCGCCGGCCGCGTGGCCGGCGACGGCAGCTGGTTCACCGATCCGCCGCTCGGCCAGGGCTGGGCGTGGGACTACCTGTCGGACTCCTATGCCGCGCCGGTCGGCGCCCTCCAGTTCAACGAGGGATTCGCCCTGCTCGAGGTCACGCCGGGCGACACGACCGGGGCGCCGGCACGCGCGGCGTTCCTGCCGAGCGGGGCGCCGCTCCGGCTCGTCGGCTCCGTCGCCACCGCCCCGCGCGACTCCAACGTCAACACCGTGGACTTCTCCCGCGCGCCCTTCACCGACTCGGTGACCGTCACCGGCCGCCTCTCCGCGGGGCGGGCGCCGGTGCGGCTCGAGGTCGCGGTGCCGGACCCGGCGCGCTACTTCGAGGCGGCGCTGACCCAGGCGCTTCGCGAGTCGGGTATCGCGGTGCTGGGCCAGGCGGCGCCCGCGCCCCAGGCCGCCGAGACGCTCTTCGTGTGGCGCTCGCCGCCGCTGCGCGACGTCCTGCCCCTCTTCCTCAAGCCGAGCCAGAACCAGATCGGCGAGACGCTGCTGCGCACGCTGGGCGGCGAGACGAGGGGTGTCGCGTCGGTGGACAGCGGCCGCGCCGCGGTGCAGGACGCGCTCCGCGGCTTCGGCATCGCGGACGACGCCTACGTCGTCGCCGACGGCTCCGGCCTCTCGCGCTACGACTACGTCGCGCCGGAGACGCTGGCCCGCATTCTCCTCGGGATGGCGCGGCGGCCCGACTTCGACGTCTTCTACCAGGCGCTCCCGATCGCCGGCGTGGACGGCACCATCGCCAACCGGATGCGCGGCACGGCGGCGGCCAACAACGTACACGCCAAGACCGGTTCCATCGCCAACGTGCGCTCCCTCTCCGGCTACGTCACCACCGCCGACGGCGAGCGGCTGGTCTTCGTGATGATCGCCAATCACTTCACCGCGCCGCGGCGCGTCGTCGAGATCGTGCAGGACCACGTGCTCGAGCGCCTCGCCAACTTCAGCCGCCGGCCGCCGCAGACCCGGTGAAGACGGTCCGCGAGGCGATCGACCTGATCCTCGCGGGCATCCACCGCCTCCCCGACGAGGAGGTGCCGCTCCGCGACGCCCTGGACCGCGTCCTCGCCGAGGACGTGGACTCCCCTCTCGATCTCCCCGCCCACACCAACTCCGCGATGGACGGCTACGCCGCCCGCGCGGACGACGTGCGGGGCGCGACGAGGGACGCGCCAAAGCGGCTGCGGATCGTCGAGGAGGTCCAGGCGGGGCAGTCGCCGTCCCGTCCGCTCGGACCGGGCGAGGCGACGCGCATCTTCACCGGGGCGCCGACTCCGGAGGGTGCCGACACTGTCGTGCGGCAGGAGGACACGGAGCACGAGGGCGACGTCGTGCTGGTCCTCGACGGCCGCGACGCGGGGCGCAACCTCCGCTTCGCCGGCGAGGACCTGCGGCGCGGCGCGCGCGTCTTCGACTCCGGCACACTCCTCGGCCCCGCCCAGCTGGGCGTGCTCGCCTCAATGGCGAAGGACGTGGTCCGCGTGGTGCGCAGGGCCCGGATCGGCATCCTCGCCTCCGGCGACGAGATCGCCGGCCTGGACGAGCGCGAGGCGATCCTCGCCGGCCGCAAGACCGCGTCCTCCAACACCTGCACTCTCGACGCGCTGATCCGCCGCGCCGGCGCCGAGCCGGTGCACCTCGGCATCGCGAAGGACACCCTCGCGAGTATGACGGAGCACTTCGCGCGCGGCTTCGCCACGTGCGATCTCGTGGTGTCCACCGCCGGCGTCAGCGTCGGCGAGCACGACTACGTCCACGCGGCGCTCGACGCGCTCGGCGTGGAGCGGTCGTTCTGGAAGGTCAGGATGCGTCCGGGTTCCCCGCTGGGATCCGGCACAGTGCGGGGCGTGCCGTGGATCGGGCTGCCCGGCAATCCCGTGAGCACGATGGTGTGCTTCGAGCTGTACGCCCGGCCGGCGATCCTCAAGATGCAGGGGCATACCGCGCTCTTCCGGCGCACCGTGCGCGCCGTCACCGACGAACGCGTCACGACCAGCGGCCGGCTGATGCACTTCCTGCGCGCCGTGCTGCGCGAGGAGGCCGGCATCCTTCGCGTGCGGCTCACCGGGCCGCAGGGTTCCGGCATCCTCACCTCGATGGCGCGCGCCAACGCGCTGGTCATCGTGCCCGAGGACCGCAGCGACGTGCCGGCGGGCGAGACGCTGGTCGCCATCCCGCTCGACAACAGTTGGGACGCGAGCCCCGAACCGCCCGTCTGACTCACGGGCCAGGCAAGGAGACGTACCGTGTCACCGATACTGATCGTCGTCGCCATCGTCGCGGGTTTCGGGGGCCTCATCTACTGGGCCATCCAGCAGGAGAAGAAGCGCACCGAAGCGATGGCGACGGCGTGCCAGGCGATGGGCTACGCGTTCGAGGAGAAGGGCGACCTGGACGCGCTCAAGACCTTCGGCGACCTGCCCGTCTTCAGCCACGGCCACTCGAAGACCGCGCGGAACGTGATGACGGGGACCGTGGCGGACCACTCCGTGAGGCTCTTCGACTACCGGTACACCACGGGTAGCGGGAAGAACTCACACACCTTCCGGCAGACGGTGGCGCTCTTCCCTGGCGGGGCGCAGGGCCTGCCGGACTTCGCCCTCGCGCCGGAGAACTTCTTCCACAAAATCGGGGGATTCTTCGGGTATCAGGACATCGACTTCGAGGCCAGTCCGGACTTCTCCTCGCACTACCTGCTGCGCGGCCCCGACGAGATGGCGATCCGCACCGCCTTCAGCGCCGACGCGCTCTCCTTCTTCGCGCAGCAGCGCGGCTGGAACGTGGAGGTGCGGAGCGGGCACGCGGGCATCTACCGCTCCGGCAAGCAGTGCAAGCCCGAGGAGGCGCCCGCCTACCTCGCCGAGGCGCTGAACGTCCTGCGGGCCGTGACGCACGCCTGACGCATGGTGCGGCAATGACCGAACCGCACTCTGAACAGGACACCCGACGGCAGATCATTGACCGCCGACTCCGGTTGGCCGGTTGGGAAGTCCAAGACCCGTCACATGTCACCCAGGAGTTGGACATCCTCGTCTCGCCCGAGCGCGCCGCTGCCGTTCGCGAGCGGGAAGACCTCTACACCGGACATCAGTTTGCGGACTACGCGCTGCTGCTGCGTGGCAGACCCGCGGCCGTCGTCGAGGCCAAGAAGACAAGCCGCGACGCGCAGGTCGGTCAGGAGCAGGCGCGCCAGTACGCGGAGCATCTGCAGCGCCTCCACGGGGGTGCGATGCCGTTCATCCTGTACACGAACGGGCACGACACCTTCTTCTGGGACTCGGAGCGGTACCCGCCCGCGAGGGTCGTTGGCTTCCCCACGCGCGACGACCTCGAGTGGATGTGCGAGCGGCGGGAGACCCGCCGGCCGCTTTCGGTCGAGTTGGTCAACGCCGCCATCGCCGGCCGTGACTTCCAGATCGAAGCCGTTAGGACGCTGTTGGAGCACGTCGAGGCGGGCCGGCGGAAGGCCTTGATGGTGATGGCCACGGGCACCGGCAAGACCCGCACGGCCGTCGCCTTCGTGGACGCCCTGATACGGACCCACTGGGTCAAGCGCGTGTTGTTTCTCGTGGATCGCATCCCGCTACAGGAGCAGGCGCTCAACGCATTCAAAGAGCACCTGCCCAACGCGCCGCGGTGGCCGGTCGAGGACGACCGGGGGTTCGACCGGAATCGGCGGATCTACGTGACCACGTATCCGACGATGCTCAACCTGATCCAGGGGGGCACGACGCCGTCGATCTGGATCTCGCCGTTCTTCTTCGACCTCATCATCGCCGACGAGAGCCACCGGAGCATCTACAACATCTACCGGCAGGTGGTCAGCTACTTCCACGGGTTGACGCTTGGGCTGACGGCGACCCCGCGCGACCACGTGGACCACGATACTTTCGCGCTCTTCGACTGCCCGACCGGCGACCCGACGTTTGCCTACAGCTACGAAGAGGCCATCCGGCACGTGCCTCCGTACCTGTGCGACTTCGAGGTGCTCAAGGTCCGAACCAAGTTCCAGGTCGAAGGCATCCGCGGCCCGAAGCTCGATGAGCCGGAGCGCGAGCAGCTGGCCCTGGATGGCTTCGATCCGGACCAGATCGACTTCGAGGGCACGGACCTCGAAGAGAAGGTCACGAACAGCGGGACCAACGCGCTGATCGTGCGGGAGTTCATGGACGAGGCCATACAGGATCCGTCCGGGACGCTTCCGGGCAAGTCCATCATCTTCGCCTGTTCGGTCAAGCACGCACGCCGCCTGCAGGATCTGTTCGACCAGATGTACCCGGAGCACCGCGGCCAGCTCGCGAAGGTCATCGTATCGGACGACGCCCGCGCCTACGGCAAGGGCGGGCTGATCGACCAGTTCAAGACCCGGGACATGCCGCGCGTGGCCATCTCGGTGGACATGCTCGACACCGGCGTGGACGTCCGCGAGGTCGTGAACCTCGTGTTCGCCAAGCCGGTCTACTCGTACGTGAAGTTCTGGCAGATGATCGGGCGCGGAACGCGCGTGCTCGAGATGGACCCGGCGCTCCGCAAGCCTTGGTGCCCGGAGAAGGACCGCTTCCTCATCATCGACTGCTGGGGGAACTTCGACTACTTCGACCTCCACCCGCGAGGCCGGGAGCCGGCCCAGCAGGTGCCGATGCCCGTGCGGCTGTTCCGTGCGCGCCTCGACCAGCTCGAGGTTGCGCTGGCCAAGGGGGCGACGGACACGGCGGAGATGACGAAGGCGGATCTCCGAGCCGACCTCGCCGCGCTGCCCGAGAACAACGTCGTCGTCCTCGAGAACCAGGCCTATCTTGCGAGGGTGCGGAGCGACGCGTTCTGGACCCGACTCGCGCGCGCCGATCTCGACTTCCTCCGCACTACCATCGCCCCGATCCTCCGCGCGATGTCCGACGCGGACGTGAAGGCTCTTCGGCTCGAGACCGACGTCGTGCAGCTCGGCACGGCGCTGCTCGCCGGCAATCAGGCCGCCGGCGACGCGCTCCGCGCGAGCATCCTCGAGCAGGTCGCCGAGCTACCCCTTGGCGTGAACCTCGTCGCCCGGGAACGCGAACTGATCGACGCTGTCCTGGGCGACGCCTGGTGGGCCGCCGCTGACGCCGCATCGCTGCGCGAACTCGTCACTCGGCTGGGGCCCCTGATGCGCTTCCGCCAGGAGCGGGCCGGCGCGATGGTGTCGCTCAACCTCCAGGACCTGACGGCGGCGCGCGAGCGCGTCGTCACCGGGCCGGACGGGCGCGACATGCCTATCGCCGCCTACCGGCAGCGCGTGGAGGAAGCGGTGCGGGCGCTGCTCGCGGAGAACCCCGTCCTCCAGCGCCTGCAGGCGGGAGAGCTGGTGTCGGACGCGGACCTCGCGGCGCTCGCAGATCTGTTGCGGCGCCAGGATCCGCAGATTGATGAGGAGAAGCTCCGCAAGGTGTACGACGTCCGAACCGCCACCTTCGTACAGCTTCTCCGGCACGTGCTTGGCGTGGAGCCGCTGGAGCGGTGGTCGACGTACGTGAGCCGGCGATTCGAGGAGTTCATCGCGCAGCACACCACCTACACCGGCCTCCAGATTCGTTTTCTCCAGACGCTGAGGACCTTCGTCCTCCAGCGCGGCGGGGTCGAGCGCCGCGACCTGGTCGATTCTCCGTTCACTCAACTCCATCCGCAGGGAATCCGCGGTGTCTTCCCTCCGCGGGACATCGACGCCATCCTCGGGTTCGCCAGCCAGTTGGTCGCTTAGACGTGGTAAGGGCTTGACGGTAACGTGGTAACACGTTAGTCTTATTACCACGTTGCCATGGCACCATTACCACGTTTCCCGACAGGTGGAGCGTGCACTCGTTCGACCCGACGTACCTCGACCGGATCCGGCTGTCTCCAGAGCACGGGGCCACGCTCCGTGCCCTGGGGCAGTTCCAGGGACGCCAGGACCTCTTCCGGAGGCAGGCGCCTGAGGTGCTCGACGCCCTGCGGGAGGTGGCCGTCATCGAGTCGAGTGAGTCGTCCAACCGCATCGAAGGCGTCACGGCGCCACGCGAACGGATCGAGGCTCTCGTACTCCGGCCCACGGCTCCCCGGGACCGCTCCGAGGAGGAGATCGCCGGATACCGGGATGCGCTGAACCTCATCCACGAGTCGGCGCTTGAGATGGGGTTCACCACCAACGTCATCCTGCAGCTGCACGGGATGCTCTATCGGTACCACGCGGGCGCAGGCGGCCGCTGGAAGATGGCGCCGAACGAGATAGTCGAGCGCAACCCCGACGGCAGTGTCCGGCGCGTGCGATTCGTGCCGGTACAGCCCGTGGCGACGCCTCACGCGATGGACCAACTGGCCGATGCGTACGCTCGTGCACGCGACACGGAGCGGGAGCCGCTGGTCCTGGCACCGCTCGCGGTCCTCGACTTTCTCTGCATCCACCCGTTCGCCGACGGCAACGGCCGGATGGCGCGCCTGCTTTCCCTCCTGCTCCTCTATCGCGCGGGGCACGATGTCGGGCGCTACATCAGCCTGGAACGCATCATCGAGGAGTCGAAGGAGACCTACTACGAGGCGCTCGAGGCGAGCTCGCAGCAGTGGCACGACGGCACGCACGACCCGCTGCCGTGGATGACCTACTTCTGGGGCACGCTGATACGCGCGTACCGCGAGTTCGAGGAGCGGGTAGGTACGGTGCGGGGCGGCCGTGGCTCCAAGACGGACCTGGTCGAACAGGCTGTCGCGCGACGCACCCGCCCCTTCGGAATCGCCGAGATCGAGGCCGAGTGCCCGGGCGTCAGCCGCGAGATGGTGCGGCACGTCCTGCAGCAGTTGCGTGGAGCCGGCAAGCTCGTCGTCGAAGGGACGGGCCGTGGCGCACGGTGGGTGCCGCTGCACGGAGAGGAGCCGTGAGATGCTGACAGCAGCCATGCGCTCGAAGGTGGACCAACTCTGGGACCGATTGTGGTCGGGCGGAATCGCGAATCCGCTCACCGCGATCGAGCAGATCAGCTACCTGCTCTTCATCCGGCGGCTCGACGCCCTGGACGAGAAGCGGCGCGGAGACGCCGAGTTCCTCAAGCAAGAGTTCCGCTCGCTCTTCGCGGGCGCTTTCACGACGCGCTCCGGGAAGGAAAGACCGCGCGACGAGCTGCGATGGAGCCGGTTCCGGCACTTGCCGCCCGACGAAATGCTGGAGCACGTGCGCGACCACGTCTTCCCGTTCATCAAGACGCTGGAGGACGGAGGTCAGGTCTTCACGCGGTACATGCAGGATGCCGTCTTCATCATCCCCAAGGCCTCCCTGCTCGTCGAGGCGGTGGGGATCATCGACGACCTGTACGCCGAGCTTGAGCGGGAGCGGCAGGAGGGGGGACAGACGTTCCAGGACGTGCAAGGGGACCTGTACGAGTACCTCCTGGCGGAGATCCAGAGCGCCGGCAAGAACGGCCAGTTCCGGACGCCGCGCCACATCATCCAGCTCATCGTCTCGCTTGTGGACCCGAAGCTCGGCGAGGCAATCTGCGATCCGGCCTGCGGCACGGGCGGCTTCCTGCTCGGCGCCTACCAGCACCTCCTCACGCAGCACACCAGCCCGGAGCACCGGTTCCTCGGGGAGGACGGCATCGAGCGCGGGCTCGTCGGCGACCGGCTCACCGACCCCCGCCAGTGGGCAGTACTGAAGGAGCAGACGTTCCACGGCTACGACTTCGACACCACGATGGTGCGGATCGGGCTGATGAATCTCCTGCTCCACGGCATCGAGCGGCCGAACCTCGGCTACTTGGACACCCTCTCCAAGCGGTACACCGAGACGGGTCGGTACGACGTCGTCCTGGCCAATCCGCCATTCAAGGGGAGCATCGACAAGGGCGACATCAACGAGGAACTGCGGCTCAAGACGACGAAGACCGAGCTGCTGTTCGTGAACCGGATCATCAACCTACTCCGCGTGGGTGGCCGGGCGGGTGTGATCGTGCCGGACGGTGTGCTCTTTGGCTCCAGCAACGCGCACAAGGACCTCCGCCGGATGCTCGTGGAGGAGTGCGAGCTGATGGGAATCGTCAAGCTGCCCGCCGGGGTGTTCAAGCCGTACGCGGGCGTCAGCACCGCCGTCTTGATCTTTGCCAAGGGCGGTCGCACCGAGCACGTCTGGTACTACGATATGAAGGCCGACGGCTGGTCGCTGGACGACAAGCGAGAGAAGGTCGCGGAGAACGACATCCCGGACGTGATCGCGCGGTGGAAGGCGCGCAATTCTGCGAAGGACACCGACCGGGCTGCGAGGGCGTTCTTCGTGCCTAATGAGGAGATCAAGGCGAACGGGTATGACCTGTCCATCAGTCGATACAAGAGGAGCGCCTACGAGGAGCACGCAGCCGAACCGCCGCTTGAGCTTCTGGCGCGCTTGCGCGCGATTGAGACTGACATAGTACGTGACTTGGACGAGCTGGAGGAGCTACTGAGGTGACGACGACCGTAGAGTGGCGCATCCTCTCTTTCGAGCAGGCGTTCCACGATGTGACGGCTGGCAACCATCGAGTTGACCAGAGCGACTACCTGGACTCCGGGATCTTGCGAGTCGTAGACCAAGGACAGGCTCAGATTGCTGGGTACGTCAACGACATCGGGCTCGCGTGCAGAGCCCAACTGCCGTGCCTGGTTTTTGGGGATCACACCAAGATCGTGAAGTACGTAGACTATCCGTTCGCCATCGGGGCTCAGGGTGTACGCGTGCTCCTGCCGGCACCTGAACTGGACATCCGTTTCGCATTCTACGCCCTGCAACGTGTGCGATTTCCCGCAGACACCGGCTACACTCGACACTCACGATTCCTGAAGCGTTCTCGTATTGCCTTTCCCCCTCTCGCCGAACAGCGCCGAATCGCGGCGCTTCTGGACAAGGCAGATGAAGTCAGCCGGAAGCGGCAGGAGAGCCTGCGAACACTGGACGAGTTCTTGCGCTCAGCGTTCTTGGAGATGTTCGGGGGTCCGGTGGCTCATCCTCAAGATCGAATGACAGGAAGCGAATGGCGCCAGGTCACCATGGAGGACCTGGTGGCACCGGTTGAGAACGCTTGCGCAGGAGGGCCATTCGGCTCCGACTTGACGACTTCCGACTACGTCACGGTTCCTGGCATCCCCGTGATCCGGGGGAACAACGTGACGGTTGAAGGGGCCTTCCGGGACGAGGGCTTTGTGTTCGTCTCGGAAGCGAAGGCAGCCGCGTTGAAGCGCAACCTCGCTCTGCCAGGAGACGTGGTCGTCACCCAGAGAGGAACCCTCGGACAGATAGCGCGAATCCCCAGAGCTCCCCGGTTTCCTAGATACCTCATCTCTCAGAGCCAGATGAAGCTGACTGTCAACGAGGAGGTTGTGGAACCTGAGTACCTTGTACACTACTTTCTGTCGCCGCGGGCGAAGGCGGACTTGGCGTCACGCACCTTGGCCACTGGCGTTCCGCACATCAACCTTTCCATCTTACGAGCGTTCCCCGTCGTCTTGCCCCCACTCGCCCTCCAGCACCGCTTTGCAGCGCTACTCGCCCAGCACGTGGCTACTAGACGTAGGATGGAGACCGCCACCTTCGCGGCATCTACGCTCTTCGACTCGTTGGCCTACCAGACGTTCGGCGGCCCGGCGGCCGCGGCCCTGTCAGGCGCAGCGAGGCGGACAGGCTGATGCCAGTTCCGAGAGAGACCGTTTGGCCGCTCGACGATCACACTCGCGGCAAGCACCTGGTGCTGCGGCGCTACCTCGAAGCCTGGCTTCCAATTCTGGGGAGCAGCCACGGACGCGTGGTGTTCATCGACGGGTTCGCTGGCCCGGGCGAGTACTCCGGAGGCGAGGACGGCTCCCCCGTCATCGCCATCAGCGCACTGGCGGAACACAGCGCCAGGGAGCGGATTCCCGCTGTCAGGTTCTTGTTCATCGAAGAGCGGCGCGACCGCGCTGACCATCTTCGGTCCGTGCTCGGCGCCAGGTTCACTTCCTTGCCACCTGAATGGCAGTGGACGGTAGTCCCCGGCGAGTGTGCCCCTACTATCGTGCAGTTGCTCAACGAGCTCGAACGAGATGGCGCTCGAATTGCGCCCTCGCTCATGATGCTCGACCCCTTCGGGGTGAAGGGTATTCCGATTGACGTTGTGCGGCAGTTTCTCACACACCCCAGGACCGAGGTCTACATCTCATTCATGTACGAGTCGTTTCGGCGATTTGACGAGCAGCCGGAGTTTGAACAGCACCTGGATGCACTGTTTGGCGTGCCCAGGTGGCGCCAGACGCTGAACCAGCCCGATCCAGAAGTTGCCCGCCAAGCGACGTATGCACTCTACGAGCAGTGCTTGCGCAACGCAGGAGCGAAGTTCGTCCTGCACTTCGACATATACCGAGGTGGCGGGCTCATCTACTCCGTGTTCTTCGCGACGAAGCACACGCTAGGCTGCGACCGAATGAAACAAGCGATGTGGCGCGCGGCCCCTGACGGGAGCTTCGAGTTCCGCGGTCAGCGCGGCGGGCAGATGGCATTGGACCTGGGCGGACCGAACTACGAACTACTACGCCAAGAGCTGTCTGACTTCGTCGGGGCCCGGGGGGAATGCACCGTGGACGCAGTCGAGAAGTTTCTGCAATCTGATCAGACCCTATTCCACAGCGGACATCCGTACAGGCGTGACGGGCTCAGGGTCTTGGAGAGCACCGGTCGGATTAGGGTCGTGCGACCCCCGGGGGCTCGGCGCGGGAGCTTCCTCCCGGCTACACTCCTTCGAAGTGTCACGTAGTCGCCGGGTCGAGTAGAGGGATCTCGTCCCAGATTCGACCATCAAGCAGCCTACCGCCCGCCTTCGGAGTTCTCCCCCCGACCTGCTTGAAGAAGAACGCCACACCAGCATCATCGCACTGATCCCGAACGCTCCGGGCCCAGTCGAGGTCCATCGCCCGGTACCCGATCCCGCTCTCGCCGCCCACGATGACCCAGTCCACGCCGTCAAGGTCCAGCTCCAACGGTCCCAACAGAGGTTCGGACGACAGGAACCGCACCGTCGCCGGGACCTCGCGCAGCTGCTCGACCCGGTACACCACGTCTTGGTTCTCGACCGTGGCACCAACCCAGATGTGCCCGGGGAGCACGCCGAAGTCGAAGAGATCCGCGTTGCGGCGCACGAACCGCTCGGCGCGAGCCGGGCGCTTGGTGAGCACCTGGTAGATGTGGCGGTCGGCCTGCAGCATCACCTCGAACACGCGCCGCTGGTACGCCTCGGGGATGTCCGCGTGGAACAGGTCGCTCATCGAGTTGACGAAAACGCGGCGGGGGTCCTTCCACTTCAGCGGCAGCGCGAGCCGCTCGGGCCACAGGCGCACCGCGAACGGATCGCGGCGGTTCCCCGTGGTGTCCTTGGCAGGTCGGCGCTTGCGGTAGATGTCGGCGAGACGACCCCGGGCAAGGACCGCCGCGTAGCAGTAGTCGCACCCGGAACTCACCGGTGTACACCCGGTGGTGGGGTTCCAGGTCGCGTCCGTCCACTCGATGCGGGTCCGCTCACTCATAGGCCGAGCGCCCTCCTGAAGAGCCGCACCGAAGATATCCCGAAAACGCCAATGTGGCGCGTGGTTGTTCTGCGGTCAATAGCGACGTCGCGGTTGTGTCGCGGTTGCCTGCTGGCCGCGTCCCTCCTGACCTCTCACCCCTGACCTCTGACCTTCCTCACCCCGCCCTGGCCTTCCGGATCTCCTCCGTGAGCCGCGGCACGACCTCGAACAGGTCGCCGACGATGCCGTAGTCCGCCGCCTTGAAGATCGGCGCGTCCTTGTCCTTGTTGACCGCGACGATGACCTTCGCCGTCCGC
>Ga0315275_10004573_pt1 | contig 12958 bp, 9 predicted proteins | sample YL17G03_0_MG_FD_205557 | JGI IMG/M metagenome (GOLD analysis project Ga0315275, IMG submission 205557) | Sediment microbial communities from Yellowstone Lake, YNP, Wyoming, USA - YL17G03_0 | ecosystem: Environmental > Aquatic > Freshwater > Lake > Sediment | place: USA: Wyoming | collected... | reverse complement strand
CAAAAAGCAATTCTGCAGGCTCGACGTGCTCGTCAACAATGCGGGCGTCGGCGAGCGCGCCGATTTCCGGCATATGAGCGACGAAGCCTGGGAGCGGGTGTGGGCGGTCAATCTCGACGGCACGGTACGCTGCGCGCGCGAGGCGTTCGACCTCTTGAAGGCGTCGGGAAAGGGCTCGGTCGTCAATCTCTCCTCGGTGATGGCGACCAAGCATACGCGGCAGATGAGCGTCTATTCGGCGACGAAGGGGGCGGTGTCGGCGCTGTCGCGGAGCCTCGCGGTGGAATATGCGCCGTACAACATCCGCGTGAATTGCCTCTGCCCCGGCTATGTGGAGACGGCTTTGATCGGGCGCTATACCGCCAATCCGATGATCGCCAAGGGGCTGTTGGCGCAGACGCCGCTCCGGCGCTTCGGCACGCCGCAAGACATCGCCAACGCGGCGCTGTTCCTCGCCTCCGACGAGGCGGCCTACATCACCGGCTCAAGCCTGCATGTTGATGGCGGCATGGGCACGACGCTTTAGCTGATGAGCGTCTTACGTTCTCTAGCTCCTGTTGTTCGTCATGGCCGGGCTTGTCCCGGCCATCCACGATTATCTTATGAAGGTCGAAATTCTTGGATGCCCGGGACTTCGCCCGGGCATGACGAGTTGAGAGTGAAGAGGCTAAACACCAGCGCTCTATTTAAGACTTCGGCAGCCGCATCGTCTCTTCGATGAGATCGTCCACGACGGCGACAAGCGCCGCTTGCTCGGTGCCGCCGAGCGCCTTCACCGCCTCAAAGCGCGCGAGTTGACGGTCGGCGCTGGTGCCGCGCTGAACGATGGTTCTGGCGTGGGCGATCTCAGCGACACAGCCGAAATAGGCCGCGTCCTCGGCGACAAGCTCGAACAATTCTTCGAGCAAAGTCGGGAAGGGTACCACAGCGCCTTCGCCAAAATCGACGAGGCCCTCTTGGGTGCCGTAGCGCTGCGCGCGCCAGCGGTTCTCGCGGACCAGGAAAGGCGGGTAATAGCGCCAGCGCTTGTTGTCGCGCCGCAAGCGATAGAGCATGCGGCAGAGGCAAACGAACATGGCGGCGATGGCGATGCCGTCCTCGATCAGCGGACAGACATCGGTGATGCGCATTTCGAGCGTGGGGAAACGCGCCGAGAGCCGCAAATCCCACCAGAGTTTGGTCGCGTCCTCGATCAGCCCGGCGCTGACCAGAAGCTCGACGGTGCGGAGATATTCGCTGTAGCTCGAGAATTGATGCGGCATGCCGGTGCGCGGCAGCTCATCGAACACGGAAAGCCGGTAAGATTTCAGGCCGGTGACATTGCCCTGCCAGAAGGGCGAGGAGGTCGAGAGCGCGAGCAGATGCGGCAGGAAATACGCGGCCTGCCCCAGAATATCGATGCGGAGCTCGTCGTCATCGATGCCGACATGGACATGCATGCCGCAGATCACCAGACGCCGCACCACTTGCTGCAAGTCTTGCGCGAGGACGTTATACCGCTCTTTGTCGGTGTGTTGCTGGCTCGACCATTCGGCGAAGGGGTGCGTCGAGGCGGCGATGGGGGCGAGGCCGAACTCGCCGGCGATCGAGCCCACGGTCGAGCGCAGGCGGATCAGATCCGCGCGCGCCTCTTGAATCGAGCGGCAGACTTTGGTGCCGACCTCGATCTGCGAGCGCAAGAATTCCGGGCTGACCTGGCCGGGCAGCGCCTCCTGGCATTTGGCGAGAAGGGCCGCGGGCTGTTCTTGGGCGAGGTCACGCGTCTCCTTGTCGACGAGGAGATATTCCTCCTCGATGCCGATGGTGAAGCTCGGTTCGCGAATGGCCATCAGAGGATGCTTCCGAGCAGCACACCGGTGAGGTAGGCCACGCCCGCCGCGATAATGCCGATGGTGAAGGTCTCTAACCCCGCTCGCCACCAGGGCATCGGCGACCAGCGGCTCCTGAGCGAGCCGATGGAAAAGAAGGTGAGGCCGGTCAAGGCCGTCGAGGTGGCGATCGACGCGGGCGCGCCAAGAACAAAAGGCGCGAGCGGAACCGAGCCGCAAACGACAAAAGCCAGAAACGTTGTGAGAGCGGCTCTTGCCGAAGACCGGTTGATCGGCGGCAGTCCGTGCTCTTCCGTCATCATGGTCTCGATCCAGCGCTCGCGCTTACCGGTGATCACCTTGACGGCAGCGTCCAGTGCCTCGCCTTCGAAGCCCTTGGCGCGAAAAATTTGTCTGATCTCCTCGCGCTCGCCCTCAGGCGCATGCTCGACATGCCGCTCTTCCATCAGGCGGACATGCTCATATTCTTCGGTTTCCGCCTTGCTGCCGGAGTAATTGGCGGCCGCCATGGAGAAGCCGTCGGCGAAGAGATTGGCTGCACCCAAAATCAGCAGAGCCTTGGTCGAAAGGTCGGCCCCGACCACGCCGGCAACGACCGCGAACGTCGTCACGGTGCCGTCAATGCCGCCATAAACCCAATCGCGCAAATAGCTGGCCTTCGGGCCTTGCGCGAGGCGATGGGCGATCTCGGCCGGGTTGTGGCTGTGTTCAAGATGCCTTGGGTCCAAGGGGCGCTCCTTTTGAGGGGTTGAGCTATGTGACACGGCCTTAACGTGGAAACAACGTTACCTAGCCACAACTCCATGAAGAGCTTATATAGCCGTGAGCTTTTCGGGAGAGTTTCGAGATGAGCGTGCGTTGGAGTCCAGAAACGTGGCGGAACAAGCCGATCGAGCAGGCCCCGGTCTATCCGGATTTGGGCCAGCTTGCCGAGGTCGAGGCTCAGCTTAAGACCTTTCCGCCGCTGGTTTTTGCAGGTGAGGCGCGCAGCCTGAAGACGAAGCTGGCGCAAGTTGCGAAAGGCGAAGCCTTTCTGCTGCAGGGCGGCGATTGCGCCGAGAGCTTCGCCGAGCATGGCGCCGACAATATCCGCGACTTCTTCCGCGTCTTTTTACAGATGGCGGTGGCGCTTACCTTCGCCGGCGGGGTGCCGGTGGTGAAGCTTGGCCGCGTCGCCGGGCAATTCGCCAAGCCGCGCTCCTCCGGGACCGAAGAGCTGAACGGCAAATCGCTGCCGAGCTATCGCGGCGACATCGTCAACGCCACCGAATTCACCGAAGCCGCGCGCACGCCAGACCCGCAGCGCATGCTGATGGCCTATCGGCAATCGGCGGCGACGCTCAATCTGCTGCGCGCCTTCGCGCAAGGCGGCTATGCGAATCTGGAGCATGTGCATCGCTGGACGCTGGGCTTCCTGAAAGACAGCCCGGCGGGGCATCGCTATGCCGATCTCGCCGAGCATATCGCCGAGTCGCTTCGCTTTATGCGCGCCTGCGGGATTACTCCCGAGAACACGCCGCAGCTTCGCACCTCGAGCTTCTTTACCAGTCACGAGGCGCTGTTGCTCGGCTACGAGCAGGCGCTGACCCGGATCGATTCCACCACCGGCGACTGGTACGCGACCTCGGGACATTTCTTGTGGATCGGCGACCGCACCCGCCAGCTCGACCACGCGCATGTCGATTATCTGCGCGGGATCAAGAACCCGATCGGGGTCAAGATCGGGCCGAACCTCTCGCCGGACGAGTTGCTCAAGCTGATCGATTTGCTCAATCCGCAGAACGAGCCTGGCCGGCTGACGTTGATCGCACGGTTCGGCGCGGAGAAGGTCGGCAAGCATTTGCCGCAGCTGATCGGCGCGGTGAAACACGAAGGCAAAATTGTGGTGTGGGCCTGCGATCCGATGCACGGCAACACCATCAAGGCCGCCAATGGCTATAAGACGCGGCCTTTCGATCTCATCCTCAAGGAGGTTGAGGGCTTCTTCGACATTCATCGGAGCGAAGGCACCCATGCCGGCGGCATTCATGTCGAAATGACCGGCCAGAACGTCACCGAATGCGTCGGCGGCGCCAAGGCCGTCACCGAGACAGACCTCTCCGACCGCTACCACACCCATTGCGATCCGAGGCTCAACGCCGATCAATCGCTCGAGCTTGCCTTCATCGTGGCCGAGCGCTTGCGGCGCGATCGCGAAGGGCGGCCAGAGCCTGAGCTTTCTATGGCGGCCGGGGAATAACCGGCCGTTGGGTGTTAACGAGAACTCGTCATGGCCGGGCTTGTCCCGGCCATCCACGTCTTTAATCTGTTTATGAAATTCGTGGATGCCCGGCACTTCGGCCGGGCATGACGAAACCGGGGATATGGAATCCCCTCGCCAATTACGGCTAAGTTCGCCTCATGACGAAAGAGATCACGGATTCCTTCAAACTGTCGCTGGCGCAGCTGAACCCGGTCGTCGGCGATATCGACGGCAATATCGCCCGCGCGCGCGATGCCCGCGCCAAGGCCAAGGGCGCCGATCTGGTCGCCTATACCGAGCTCTTCATCACCGGTTATCCGATCGAGGATCTGGTGCTGAAGTCTGCCTTGCAGCGTGCCGCGCGCGAGGCCTGCGAGGCCTTGGCGAAGGATACCGAAGATGGCGGGCCTGCCATGCTGATCGGGCTGCCCTGGGCGGAAGGGCCGTTCGTCTATAACGCCATGGCGCTGCTCGATCATGGGCGGGTGGAGGCGATCCGGTTCAAGACCAATCTGCCGAATTACGGCGTGTTCGACGAGAAACGCGTCTTTGCTCCCGGGCCGTTCCAGGATCCGATCGCGTTTCGCGGGCTTAATATTGGTGTGCCGGTCTGCGAGGATATTTGGAGCGAGGAAGTTTGCCGCGCCATGGCCAAGGCCGGCGCCGAATTCCTGATCGTGCCCAATGGCTCTCCTTATTGGATGGATAAGCAGGATCAGCGCTATCTGGTCGCGGCGGCGCGGGTGCGCGAGACAGGACTGCCTCTCGCTTATGTCAATCAGTTCGGCGGACAGGACGAGCTTGTGTTCGACGGCGCGTCGTTCGTGCTCGATCGCGCGGGAGAGATCGCCGTGCAGATGCCGGCTTGGGAGGAGGCAGTGGTCACGACAGAGTGGCAGCGCGGGAGCAAAGGCTGGGACTGCAAGCCGGGCATGCTGGCCGAGATCGAGGAGGGGGACGAAGCCAACTATCTCGCCTGCGTCACGGGCTTGCGTGACTACGTCAACAAGAATGGATTTCCCGGTGTGGTGCTTGGGCTCTCAGGCGGCGTCGACTCCGCGCTCTGCGCCGTCTTGGCCGTGGATGCACTCGGCGCTAGCCGCGTTCATTGCGTGATGCTGCCTTATCTCTATACCAGCAATGAGAGTCTGAACGACGCCGCCGAACTCGCCACCAAGCTTGGCGTGCGCTACAACATCATGCCGATCAACGCCGCGGTCGAGGGTCTGTCGAAAAGCTTTGCCGCGATGACCGACAAAGGCGGCGCGGAAGCCACGGAAGAGAATTTGCAGGCGCGCGCGCGAGGCACGTTGCTGATGGCGATCTCCAACAAATACGGGCCGATGGTGATCACGACCGGCAACAAATCGGAGGTCTCGGTCGGCTATGCCACGCTCTATGGTGACATGAATGGTGGCTTCAATCCGGTGAAGGACCTCTACAAAGGTCAGGTTTATGCGCTGGCGCGCTATCGCAACCAGGCAAGGCCAAGAACCTGCTTGGGCCCGGAGGGAGCAGTCATCCCGGAGAATATTCTGACCCGTGCGCCGACGGCGGAACTCAAAGCCAATCAGCTCGATCAGGACACGCTGCCGCCATACGATGAGCTCGACGACATTTTGAATTGCCTGGTCGAGATGGAAATGCCGCTGCACGAGATCGTCGCGAGGGGACACAAGGCGGAGACGGTGAAGAAAGTCGAGCGCATGCTCTATCCGGCGGAGTATAAGCGCCGGCAGTCGGCTCCCGGGGTGAAGATCACGGCTAAGAATTTCGGCCGCGACCGCCGCTACCCCATCACCAACAAATTCCGCGAGACCTTGTAGTGGTTAGCAGGACTTCGTCCCTCGCACTGCGTCATTCCCGCGAAGGCGGGAATCCAGTAAACGGGGTGCTGGCATCCAACCTATCGCGGTGGTTACTGGATGCCCGCCTGCGCGGGCATGACAACCAGTGGTGAACCTCTCATGAGTATTACCGTTCGCTTTGCGCCGAGCCCGACGGGCCGGCTCCATGCCGGGAATATCCGGACCGCGCTGCTCAATGCTCTGTTCGCGCGGAAGATGGGTGGACGCTTTCTGCTCCGCCTCGACGATACCGATGCGGAGCGATCGACGGAGGTCTTCGCGCGCGGGATCGAGGAAGACCTCAATTGGCTCGGGCTCGACTGGGCGGACAGGTTCCGTCAGTCGGACCGCTTCGATCTCTATGCAGAGTCGATCGAGAAACTGAAAAACTCCGGGCGACTCTATCCGGCCTATGAGACGCCAGAGGAACTCGAGCTGAAACGCAAACGCCAGCTGGCGCGGGGACGGCCGCCGGTTTACGACCGCGCAGCATTGAAGTTGACCGAAGATGAACGCGCGGCCCTTGAAGCGAAAGGGGTCAAGCCGCATTGGCGCTTCAAGCTCGAAACGCGTGATGTGGTGTGGGACGATCTCGTGCGCGGCGAGCAGCATGTCGATGCCGGCTCGCTGTCGGATCCGGTGTTGGTGCGTGCCGACGGCACCTATCTCTACACGCTGCCGAGCGTGGTCGACGATATCGATCTCGGCATTACTCACGTGATCCGCGGCGAGGATCATGTCGCCAACACCGCGCCGCAGATCCAGCTGTTCGAGGCGCTCGGCGCCAAGCCGCCGGCCTTTGGGCATCACAGTCTGTTGGTCGGAGCCGATGGCCGCACGCTGTCGAAGCGCGATCGCGCCTTGTCGATTTCGGGTTTGCGCGAGGAGGGGCTCGAGGCGATGAGCGTGGTGAGCTATGTGGCTTCGATCGGCACCTCCGATCCCGTCATGCCGCATGCGAGCTTCGACGAGCTGGTCGAGACGTTCGGTTTTGATAGACTGTCACGGGCGCCAGCCCGATACGATCCCGAGGAGCTGCGGGCGCTGAATGCCAAGCTGCTGCATGTGCTGCCCTATGAGGCCGTCGGGGATCGGCTGAAGGCGATGGGGGTCGGCGGTGGCGAAGCCTTCTGGAACGCCGTGCGTGGCAATCTCGCGGTGCTTGGCGACGCCGAAGCATGGTGGCGGATCGTCTCCGGACCCATCGAGCCGGAAATTGCCGATCGCGCGCTCTGCGACAAAGCCGCCGCGCTGCTGCCGCCTGAGCCCTGGGACGAGGGGACATGGCCCGCCTGGTCGGGCGCGGTGAAGGACGCGACGGGAGCGAAGGGCAAGGCGCTGTTCGGGCCGCTCAGGCTCGCGCTCACCGGCCGCGAACATGGGCCGGAACTCAAATTGCTGCTGCCGTTGATTGGGCGCGCACGCGCAGTTGCGCGGCTGCAAGGCAGGAGGGCGTAGCTCGCGGCCCGAGTTGTCTTGCGACTGCCTCTCCACCTCGTCATGGTTGGGCACTCGGGTCGGGCTCCGCCCGCCCGAGCACAGGCTACGTCCCGGCCATTCACGATTTTCTTTTCCCTAGTTTGCGACTGAAATTCGTGAATGCCCGGGACAAGCCCGGGCATGACGAGCCTAAGAGTCTTGGGCCAATTACTGCGGTTGAGGCGGCGGCGTCTTCGACTTGGTGATGGTCGATTGCTGCGCTTGTGGTGCAGGCACCGGTGCGGGCTTGACCGCGGGCTGGGCGGGAGGCGCGGGCGGGGCTTCGGCCTGTGGTGCAGGTGCCGGTGCCGGCGTAGCCGCCGTGCCGCTTCCGGTGACGCTGAGATCGAGCTGCGTAGGCGCCCCGGCGTCAGCGGCCGGTGCCGCATTGTCGGCAGGCGCCGCTGACGCTTCAGCCGGCGCCGCTTGAGGTGCCGGTGCCTTCGTCTGCGGTGTTGGTGTGCCCTTCTTTGAGCCGGGCTTGCCTTTGACGGGCGTGGTCGCGGCGGTGGCCTCGGCGCTCTTGTTATAGGTCTCGATGTCCGTCGGATTGTACTCGACCTGCTTGCAGGAGCAGCCCTTGACATATTCCTTGCGGTATTTGAAGGCGACGGCGAGATCGGTATAGGCGGACCCACTGAGAGAAATTGCCTGCTCGGGGCCTGCGCCAGGGCGATAGACATAGAGCTCGGCGGGGGCCGCGCAATTCGATTGGCACTGCGTGGCGTCCTGAGTCAGCCGGCCGCCATAAGCGTGCTCGCTGATGGGATAGAAGAAGCCGTCGCACAGGCGCACGCAAATCGAACGATAGGTGCCGTTCGGATCCAAATAACGGGAGATTGGGGCTTGCGGCTCCTCCGGTTGGATTTCTTCCCTGCCGCCGAACCAATCGAACACACCACCACCGCGGCGCGACTGAGGCGGGGCGGCTGCACCGCTGCAGCCGTTGCGGGCGAGCGCATCTTGCAACTCGGCTTGGCGTCGCCTGCTGCCGCCACCACCGCGCAGAGCGTCGCGCTGCTGCTGCAGCTGTGAGAGCTGGCGCCCGGCATCCTCCATGCGGCTATTCATGCTGATGCATTTCGGGCTGCGAACGAGACCCTTTCCGAAAATGAAGAAGCTTTCGAAGCAGCCCGCGTCTTCCATCGACGCGCGGGTGCCGTCGTAGACTTTCTGGATTTGCTCGATCTGGCTCTGGATGGCGGCCGTGTCGGCGCCGGCGACTCCACCGCCACTCGGCGCACTGGCAAGCTCGCGCTGAAGCTGGAGGCAGCGAATCTGCTGCTCGCTCATCGGCTGCGCCAGCGTCAGGCCCGTGGCGCAGAGGATGAACGCTCCGGCCATGATGGCCGGCGTGGCCCAGGCGCGCTTCTTTTCGCTCTGAACGGTCAAGCTCCCACCCGTCTTTTGCAGAAGTCCGCAACGATTATTGGCTATTATGCCCGCTTAGGATTGGCGGTCAATGCGGCATGAATAAGATGAGCTCCTTGACGGTATTGGGGTTTTTGCCCATAACTCGGCCCATGAGGACCCAAGAGCAACCGATCCTTATGATTTCGCGCGGCATTATTACCGGCTAACAATAAGCTCGCGCGGTCGGTCCTCCTTTAACCAAGATTTACTTTCGTTGGACGCCCGCCCGGGCCAGAAGCCAAAGGGGCTTGGTCAGTGGCGCTTACGCTTTACAACACGCTTAGCCGGAAGAAGGAAAACTTCGTCCCGTTGGATGAGTCCAACGTGCGCGTGTATGTGTGCGGGCCCACGGTCTACGACTTTGCCCATATCGGCAATGCGCGGCCGGTGATCGTGTTCGACGTGCTGTTTCGGCTGCTGCGGCATCTTTATGGCGAAAGACATGTCACCTATGTCCGCAACATCACCGACGTCGACGACAAGATCAATGCGCGGGCGGCGCGGGACTATCCCGATCTTCCGCTGAACGAAGCGATAGCCAAGGTCACCAAGCAGACCGAGGCGCAGTTCCATACCGATATGCATGCGCTCGGCGCGCTCGATCCGGATGTGGAGCCGCGCGCCACCGCCCATATCGGTCAGATGAAAGCGATGATCGAGACGCTGGTTGCGAACGGAAGCGCCTATGTCGCCGAGGACCATGTGTTGTTCAATGTCGCTTCCATGCCGGATTACGGCAAATTGTCGGGCCGTTCTCTCGACGAGATGATCGCGGGCGCGCGAGTCGAGGTCGCGCCTTACAAGCGCGACCCGATGGATTTCGTGTTGTGGAAGCCATCGAAGCCGGGCGAGCCGTCTTGGCCGTCGCCGTGCGGCATCGAGGCGTCCGGTCGACCCGGCTGGCATATCGAGTGCTCGGCCATGGCCGAAGCGCATCTCGGCGAGACGTTCGACATTCACGGCGGCGGCATCGACCTTGTGTTTCCGCATCATGAGAACGAGATCGCGCAGTCACGTTGCGCTTATGGCACGCTTGTGATGGCCAATTACTGGCTGCATAACGGCTTCCTCCAGGTCGAAGGGGAGAAGATGGCGAAGAGCGTAGGCAACTTCGTCACCGTGCATGAGTTGTTGGAAGGCTGGCAGGGCTATGCGTGGCCGGGCGAGGCAATCCGCTTCAATATGCTGAAAACACACTATCGGCAGCCGCTCGATTGGACGGCCACGGGACTAGACGAGGCCCACAAGACACTTCACGAGTGGTATGGCGATCTCGAGGGCAAACCCGGAGGCTCCGAAATGCCCGGCGATGTCTTGGACGCGCTCTGCGATGATCTCAACACGCCGAAAGCCATCGCCGAGATGCATAGGCTGCATAGCGCGGGGCACTGGGCCAAACTTCGCACCGCGCTCGAACTGCTTGGTTTCTCCGGCGAGAAACAGAATATCAGGCGATCTGTCCACCGATCTGTCCCGTTTGTCCAAGATCAGTCACAGGATGCCGCAAGCATAGCGATAGCGGCCCATCACGCTAGGAGTTGCGTCCCAGTCGACACAACGATCACTGGCGTACCACTGCCATTGGCCCGTGACGAAGAAATCAAGAATCGAATCGCTGAGCGTAACGCTGCCCGCAAAGCGAAAGACTTTGCGAAGGCAGATCATATCCGTGATGAGCTTGTCGCCATGGGTATCATCCTGAAGGACGCCAAGGATCCGAAGACCGGCGAGTTGGTGACAACGTGGGAGGTGGCGCGATGATCAAATTTCTAAAAGACGCGCCGTTCAAGGACTCGCACGGCGTTTATTTCACCATCAAGATGCTGGTGATCGCGCTTGCGGTGCTGCTCGCGCTGCATTTCGTGTTCGGGGTGCTGTGATGGCCCGCGAACGCCTCTCGCTTTACGACACGACGCTCCGCGATGGCGCGCAAACCTCGGGCGTCGATTTCTCGCTCGAGGACAAGCTGCTGATTGCCGAGCAGCTCGACGCGCTTGGGCTCGATTATGTCGAGGCGGGCTATCCGGGCGCCAACCCTACGGACACCGACCTGTTCGCGGAGAAGCGCCCGCTGCAATCCGCCAAGCTGACCGCGTTCGGCATGACCAAGCGGCCTGGCCGCTCGATCGCCAACGACCCCGGCTTCCAGAACGTGCTGGCGGCGAAATGCGACGCGATCTGCCTCGTCGCCAAGACCTGGGACTTCCATGTCGATGTTGCGCTCGGCATCAGCCTCGCGGAGAATCTTGCCGGCATCAAGGAATCGGTTGCCGCCGTCGTGTCTTCGGGCCGCGAGGCGTTGCTCGACTGCGAGCATTTCTTCGACGGCTACAAGGCAAATCCAGACTATGCGCTCAATTGCGCCAAGACGGCGTATGAGGCTGGCGCAAGCTGGGTCGTGCTGTGCGACACCAATGGCGGCACCCTGCCCGAGGAGGTCGAGGCGATCGTCACCGAGGTGGTGAGTCAGATCCCCGGCGATCATGTCGGCATCCACGTGCATAACGACACCGATAACGGCGTCGCCAATTCGCTCGCGGCGGTGCGCGCCGGCGCACGCCAGATCCAAGGCACGCTCAACGGGCTCGGCGAGCGCTGCGGCAACGCCAATCTCACTTCGATCATCCCGACGCTGATGCTGAAAGCGGATTATGCCGAGCGCTATGAGACGAGTATCACGCCGGAAAAGCTCAGGACGCTCACTCACGCCTCGCGCGTTCTCGACGAGCTCTTGAACCGCGCGCCGAACCGGCATGCGCCTTATGTCGGCGAGGCCGCGTTCGCGCATAAAGGCGGCATCCATGTCTCTGCCGTGCAGAAGGACCCGCGTACCTATGAGCACGTACCGCCAGAGGCGATCGGCAACACCCGAAAGATGCTGGTCTCGGATCAGGCTGGGCGCTCCAATATCCTGGCCGAACTCGACCGCATCGGCATCAAGGTGCCGAAGGACGACCCTCGCATCGGCCGTCTCCTCGACGAGGTGAAGGAGCGAGAGTCGCAAGGTTATGCCTATGAGGCGGCGGAAGCCTCTTTCGAGCTGCTCGCGCGCCGGGTTCTCGGCAACGTGCCGCAATTCTTCGAGGTGGAAGCGTTTCGCGTCATGGTCGAGCGGCGGCACAATGCTGCGGGCGAAATGGTCACGGTATCGGAAGCAACGGTCAAGGTCCGCATCGACGGCGAGACGATGCTGTCGGTTGGCGAAGGCAACGGCCCGGTGAACGCGCTCGACATGGCGCTCCGGAAAGATCTCGGCCGCTATCAGAGCTACATCTCCGACCTCGAGCTGGTCGATTACAAGGTGCGTATCCTCACGGGCGGCACCGATGCCGTGACGCGAGTCCTCGTCGAGAGCCGGGATGGGTTGGGGCGGCGCTGGTTCACCGTGGGCGTGTCGCCCAATATCGTGGATGCCTCGTTCGAGGCTCTGATCGATTCCATCAATTACAAGCTGATCCGCGATGCAGCACCCGCGGCTTAAGCGTAGAGTTCAGTGCTAATCCCAGATTCTGCGTCATGGCCGGGCGAAGTCCCGCCTGCACGGGCCGAAGCCTTATGATCGGACGTGTCAGTAATAGCTTCGGCGGGCGAAGGCCCGGCCATCCACGAATGTATTTGGAAAAAGACGTGGATGCCCGGCACAAGGCCGGGCATGACGAGGTGGATGGTTTGATCAGAATTTTGCCGAGGCTTCGATCTCGGTCATCTCGGGGTATGTGCGGATCGCGCGCGCGATGATTGGCACAATGTCCTTCACGCGATCGATCAGCTCGAGTTTCAATTCAAGCCCGGGCCGGATGAAGGTCTCGCTCTGCATGCGCTTGAAAAGGAACAGCAGCGGGTCCCAGAAGCCGTCAATATTGGCGAGCACGATCGGCTTGTTATGACGGCCGAGCTGCGACCAGGTGAGCTGCTCGACGAACTCTTCCAGCGTGCCGAGGCCGCCCGGCAGCGCCACGAAGGCGTCGGACTTCAGGAACATCAGCCGCTTCCGCTGATGCATGTCCTCGACGACGTGAAGCTCCTGTACTTCGAGCAGCATATGCTCACGCTCGCTCAAGAAGCTCGGAATGATGCCAGTGACGTGACCGCCGTCGTGCAGCACGGTCCGGGCGATCTCGCCCATGAGCCCGAGACTGCCGCCGCCA
>Ga0315275_10004570_pt1 | contig 12960 bp, 10 predicted proteins | sample YL17G03_0_MG_FD_205557 | JGI IMG/M metagenome (GOLD analysis project Ga0315275, IMG submission 205557) | Sediment microbial communities from Yellowstone Lake, YNP, Wyoming, USA - YL17G03_0 | ecosystem: Environmental > Aquatic > Freshwater > Lake > Sediment | place: USA: Wyoming | collected... | reverse complement strand
CCGTCCGGTGCAAGCAGCCGCAAAAATTTGGCGGCTTTGCCGGTCATTCTGAAACCGACTTCGCGGCTCCACGCTTCGGCCCATAAGCCGAACGCGGTATTCTCCGATATCGAATTCTTATTTTTAGATCGATATCTCAACTCGACCAATATATCGTGGATGGGTATTCCAGCGGGACACACTTCGTCACAAGCTCCGCAGAGAGACGACGCGAATGGGAGCATCCACGAATCTTCCCCGCCGGTCAGCGTCCCGGTGATCATTGCTCCTATCGGTCCCGGATACACTGAGCCATAGGTGTGACCTCCGATATGCTGGTAAACGGGGCAGGCGTTCAAGCACGCGCCGCAGCGTATGCATTTCAGCGCTTCTCGAAGCAACGGGTCTTTTCTCATGCGCGACCGACCGTTGTCGAGAAGTATCAAATGAAATTCGGCTGCGCCGTCTCGTTCGTCTTTTCTTCTTGGCCCCCGTATGAAAGACAAATAAGCGCTCATCCTCTGCCCGGTCGCGCTTCTGGGCAGGAGCCTCATTAGCGCGGCTAAATCCGTCATGGACGGCACTATTTTTTCTGTCCCCACGATGGCCATGTGGACTCGAGGCAGTGTCGTGCCCATTCGGATGTTGCCCTCGTTTTCAAATAGAACCAACGTGCCGTTTTCCGCCACAACGGCATTGCCGCCGGTAATGCCGAGGTCCGCTTTCAGAAACTTTTCACGCAGCACTTCCCTTGCCTTCATGGTCAGTAGTTCGGCGTTTTCGCTGAAGTCCATTCCAAGTTTCTCGGAGAAAAGTTTCGCTATATCTCGTTTTGTTTTGTGGATTGCCGGCAACACAATATGAGAAGGCGGTTCTTCGGCAAGTTGGATGATAAATTCGCCGAGATCGGTCTCGAAAACCTCGATACCGCGTTGTTCCAGCGCGGGAGTCAACGCTATTTCCTCGGAGGTCATGGACTTGGATTTCACTACAATCTTTGCGCCGGCTTTTTCGGCGATGCTAAGCGATATATGGCGAGCCTCGTTCGCGTCTTGTGCTAAATGTACTACACCGCCAAGCGATTCCACTTGCCGCCTCAATTCATCGATAAGCTGGTCATGGTCTTGAAGAACGCGATCTTTGATTTTATTGATTTTGTTTCTTAGTTCTTCGAAATTTCCGAGTTCTTCAATCCTGATTTTTCGAGTCGCACCGTGCCGTCTGGCGGGCATCGAGAACCGCGCCGCGATTGAAGGATCTGATGCGGCCTTTGCCGCCCGTTTTTTAAATCCGATTTCCTTGTCCATTGATTTACTCCTTTAGGTATGATATTATGACCAAGGTGGAAATTAAAGGAGCCTGTATAGAAGTCGGCCTTTTTATACCTTGCCTCGTAAACTTGTTCATGCCAAAAATCGGAGATTCCACAGCCGCGACGCTAGAACGCTGCGGCGTCTCGGTCTCTTATCGAGGCGAGGTTTGCTGCGGACAACCCGCATTCAATTCGGGCCATTGGGAAGAAGCGAAAAAAATGGCGCGCCGATTTCTCGATGTTTACCGCGACGCGGATTCAATCGTGTGTCCTTCCGGCTCCTGCGTATCAATGGTGAGGAAACAATATCCGCGATTATTTGCGGACGAACCGAAATATCATGACAAGGCGCTCTCCCTCGGCGGGCGCTTATTCGAGTTTACCGAGTTTCTGATAAAGCGAATGAGATTAAGCGAGCTCGATGCGTATTTCCCGGGTAAAGTAACCATCCACGACTCGTGCCATCTCAATCGCGAGCTTGGAATAAAGGAAGAAACGAGATCGCTGCTTCGTATGGTGCGCGGTCTCGAGATTGTTGAAATGGAAGAGTCTGAAAGATGTTGCGGATTTGGCGGTGTATTTTCGGTAAAATTCCCTGAGATATCCGCGGCAATGGCCTCGAAAAAAGCGGATAACATTATCAGCACCGGTGTGGAAACCGTCGTCGTCAGCGACCCCGGATGCATCATGCAGATAAAGGGATATTTGGAAAAGCGAAAGGAAAAGCGACGGGTACTGTATATCGCCGAACTCTTGAACGAGGCTATGGCGTGTTAATGATGACTGTCAATCCCTGTGGGATTATAATCATTATTAAATAAAGGGATAGCTCGGGAAAAATGGAACGAGATAAAATCTGTAAAAAGATAAAGGCGATCGGGAGAGCGGCGCTAACCGCCGATATTGAAAATTCACATTCGGGCAATATCGCGATCAAAACGCAAGATGAGTCCGGCCGTGAATGCCTCGCGATAACCGCGACCGGATCACAAAAGGGCGAACTGACGCCGGATAAAATTTGTTATCCGACCCTTAAGTCCACCAACTACGGTCACTATAAGGCCAGTTCGGAAACTGATATACACGCGAGGATTCTGCAGATACCATGTGTTAACGCTTCCATGCACGCGCACACAAAGCAGGCCACCGTCGTCACGCTCGACGACGAAGCCATGCCTAAAACTAATCCGAGGAAACCGCTCAAGCCTGTCGATCCTATCGGAATGCGATACCTCGATGAAATCCCCGTCGATTGGTTCGCGGTAGCGTCGGGATCCAAGGAAATGACCGACACGATCTCGGAGCGATTGGCAATCTGCAAGGCCTGCATGGTGCAAGCTCACGGGGCGTTCGCTCGTGGCGCAAGTCTCGAGGAGGCATTCTTCCACCTCTGCGTCGTCGAGCATTCCGGCGAAGTGATTAGTTTCGCTCAACAGCTTGGCGTTGACTTAGTGGCCGCAAGACGAAAAGCGGAAGAGCTTAGACCTTGGTTTGAAGAAGTATTCCCCCCTTACTCCCCAGACTTGAACGATAGGATAGATTTCCCAGATGAAGTGGATACCGTCGAGCTTTTTCTAACTCAAGGTTTCCGCTCATTCGAATCGCGTTATAGCCCGTTTCACACCGGATCGATGAGCATCCGCGCTACGGGGTCGCTGCTTTACGCACCGCGAATGTCCATGCCTCACGATTTGGCCGGCCCGATGCTGGAACTGTTTCTCAAGCAGGGAGACAGCGTTGAGGCGGCATGGGGTTGGGACCTCGAAATGAGCAAAACCATCTACAGAGAAACACCCCTTAAAGCGCTAATTCATTGTTACCCTTCCGAAGCCCATGCGGTTGCTCTTGCGCGGCTGGATGAGATTGATAATGGAATTCAGAAAATAATACCGATCGACGCGGAGGGAGGATTTTTGTATCCCGCCGTGCCGATTCTGCCGCCGCGGCCGGATCCCGATCTGCTGTGCCGTACCCTTCTCGATTACCACATGGCAGTAGTCGCTTTCGGCGGAGTGTGGGCGGCGGGGGAACAATCTTTGGGAGAAGCTCTCAGGCATGTTTCCTCCATAAAGGATATTTGTTTCTATCGCATCATGGCAAAGAGTCGCGGTCTCGATCTACCACGAATGGAACCGGAGCGCGCAAGAAGTTGGTGAACGGTTGCAAGGGATATTAAATGAAGATCAAAGCAGTAATAATCGACCTAAGCAATAATGAAGTGAGAGAACTTGATTACGATTCCGAGAAGTGGCTCGGCGGCCGCGGACTCGCGACGCGAATCCTGATGGATCACTGCGACCCGGCTTGCGACCCGCTTGGCCCCGACAACGCTATTGTGTTTGCCGCAAGTCCTTTGACAGGCACAATCGCCCCGACGGCAGGGAGAGGCCACGCGGTTTTCAAATCACCGCTAACCGGCGCAATCGGCTCCTGCAACTCTGGCGGACACTGGGGTAAAGTCATGAAGAGCTCCGGAGTCGATGCAATAGTTATAAAGGGTGCGGCAAAATCGCCGGTCCATATAACCATCACAGATCAAGGCGCGGAGTTGGGTGACCGCATAAAAATAAAAGATGCGCAAGACCTCTGGGGAAAGGATGTTCACGAGACGACCTCAATTCTAACGGAACGGCTCGGCAAAACCGCAAGCATTCTTGCCATCGGCCCGGCGGGCGAAAACAAGGTGCGCTTCGCGGCCTTGATGAACGATAAAAACCGAGCCTACGGCCGTGGTGGTCCCGGGGCGGTGTTCGGAACGAAAAACCTCAAGGCCATTGCCGTGAGCGGATCGAGGAAAACCGAAGTTGCGGACCTAAAGAGGCTCAAGAAAGCAGTCGAACAATCTCGCCATATAATGAAAGCGGTGCCAGCCACCAAAAGAGTTTTGCGCGATCTCGGTACCGCCGGATTGATCCGCCTCATCAACATGATGGGCATCTTGCCGCGAAAAAACTTTCGAGATTGCACCCATGTCGAGGCATTGCTCGATCAAATTTCCGGCGAGACGCTTTCCGAAAAAATTCTCGTGAAACCGGGCGCATGTTTCGGCTGCCCGATTATGTGCGCCCGCCACACCCGAATCGGTGATAAAACCGGCGAGGGCCCTGAGTACGAAACCATCGTCCTCATGGGAACGGTGATGGATATCTATGATCTTGAAGCGATAACCCTCGCCAATTATGCCTCTAACGAGTTGGGCATGGACACCATTTCCCTAGGCGGTGCGTTAGCCTGCGCAGCGGAGCTATTCGATCTCAAAGAAATCGGGCTCTCCGACTTTAGCGGCCCCCCTGTGCGATTCGGAGATGCCGATATTTATCCGGAGATTGTTTATAGAATTGCAAAAAGGGATGGGATAGGCGGTTTGATCGCTGATGGAGCGCTCCGTATGGCCAACCGAATCGGTAGACCTGAAACGGCGATGACAGTGAAGGGCCTCGAGATTCCCGGTTATGATCCACGGGGTATGCCGGCGCAAGCGCTTGGGTATATGACGTCGCCCACCGGAGCATGTCACCTTAAGGGCGGCTATTCGATCGGGCTAGGTTTTTTCGGCGGTATCAAGGAGGTACCGCGTTTTCTTATCCGACAGGCCGCCCTTACCTCCCTAAATCAGCATAATGTGGGGATCATCCAGGATAGCCTCGGAATATGCCGCTTCACCGGATACGCGGTGGGCCTCGAACATTGGGCGCGCATTTACAGTTCGGTCATCGGAAAAGAAATCAGCACAAAAGACCTTGAACATATCGCCGAGCGTATCGCCACACTCGAGCGCATGTTCAACATCCGCGCTGGATTTTCAAGGGCCGACGACGATCTGCCAGCTCGTTTCAAGACCGAGCCTATTATAATCGACAATCGAAAAAGGATAATTTCAGAGGATGATCGAAATCGTCTGCTGGACGATTATTACTCCGAGAGAAAATGGGATCGGGAAGGGATACCTATTGAAAAATAGAGATGTATTCTTTTTTCGTTCTCGCAAATCACGCCGGCACGAAATAATTTATCGGGAAAAGACGTAACAAGAATCGAAGAAGATTTAATTGTCTTAATTAATATTAAGACTGTCTATTGACATGAGCTGCTGGGAGGAGTGGGTATAATCTAGCAACTGTAAAAACCAAAAAGGAGGCATAATAATGCAAAAGTATTTTAGATGTTTGGTTTCTTTTATTGCGGTAGTTGCGATAATTGGAGCTTCTCAAGCCGGCGCATGGGAACAGAAGAGAATTATTTGTAAGAATCCCGAAGCGCAAAAAATAATGGATCAGGTTTATGGTATGCTTGTGAAGGACTTGAGCGCTGCAAGTTTCAAAGCGGTCATCCCACTGGTCGAAAAAGCGACAACTTTAGAGCCGGATAACGACCAGATATGGGTCGAGCTTGCTGGCGATTATTGGGCGGTAGGCGATTCGCTTCCAAAGGATACGGACGCTCAAAAGAAAGAACGTAAAGCATGGTTCGATAAAGGCATAACCGCCGCCGAAAAGGCGCTGTCGCTTAGAGACACCGCTGGCGCTAATTTCTGGTGGTCGTGCAACACCGCGGCTCAGGGAGAAATGGTCAGCATAATGGCGACGGTTCCTAAGTATCCGAAACTCCGTAAACACACCGATCGCGCCGATCAACTCGATCCGAATTATGGACACGGCGCCACAGCTCGATTTTGGTCCGAGGTAATCGCTCGTATCCCGGACATTGCGGTTAAAGCCGCAGGCATGAAACCGGAAGACGCTATTGACACCATTCAAACACAGGTGAAGAAGGACCCGACTTTCCTCGACAACTACAATTATTTAGCGCGGTATATGGTGCGTTTAAAGAAAAACGACGAGGCTTTGAAATATCTGGATATGGTTTTAAAAGCGGACCCGAAAAAGACTTCCGATCCGGCATTAGTTTCTTCAAACATCGAAGCAGTCAAAACGGCAAAAGCGCTTTGGAAAAAATACACTGGCAAAGATTATCCGAATAGGTGATCCGTTCGCGCGGGGTAGCTGCAATTTAGTCTGGCCAGGTCGATTTCGTTAAATACCAATCCGTTAAACGGATTGTTGCGCGTTACACGCAATCTGCTTATTTACGGAATGGCATTATTCTATTTTTAGTAAGGATTTGGTTGAACAACGCGAATTCGGGAAATTGGTGTTGAAAAGTGTTGAAACCGTTTTGCAAAAAACTCAGATGGTCTCCCCTTAAAATCGCGTAAGTGCTTAAAAAATACAAGTCGGAGCGACTGGATTTGAACCAGCGACCACCTGAACCTCATCCTGAAGGTTCGATAATCACGTAAATTACTGAAAAATAAGTAAAATAGCTCAAAATACAGGCAAAATGGGCACTTCCAACACTTATAGACCAAACAGCCACAAAATGGCCACATCAGGAGTTGAGACTAACTTAAAAAATGGTACACTTATTGGGGGCAGGTCACAGGTGGGGGTGGAAGTTTCGGAAAGTTGGAACAAATTTGGAACAAGTGCCCCCTTGTGAAATCTATGACATACGCTAACCTGCTGAAAACAAATGAAAAGCCCGGATGGCGGAAGTGGTAGACGCAAGGGACTTAAAATCATAAGACGCCATTTTTGGGAAACCATTAAAAATCGCCAAGTTACTGAAAACAAAGCATAATGCGGGCTAGTTACCATTCCCGATTAGTTTGATAAAACCCCTTTTTTTCGACTCTTTTTACGAAAAGTTGGCACAAAGTTGGCACAAATGACTCGCGGAAAGCGAAATATGGGGGATAGATCGGAATGGGGCCTCTGGCCTTCTCACTTGCGATAAGGGAGATTGAAAGAAAACCGCGCTTGACCTTGTGGCTCATAAATTACGGACATTTTACACCTGTCCCATTGCTGCATATTTTGGGACGAATTTCAACCAACGCGGAATCCGATACAATGCCCATGCGTCCTATGTGGATTTCTTTGTCCTGCTACTGGTTTTCGTTTTTGATGTGAAAAGATTTACCACCTTTTCTCGCATAAAGCGTTGAACGAAGGAATTCACTGTTCCGTCGGGATAAATGACACGATTGCCGACAAGGTGCGAGAATATCTTCTTAACCTCGTAATCTGGCAGCGCCGTTTTTCCCAGCAGTTCTTCAAGAGAGTATTCAATTTGTTCCCAAAGCCAGTCCCATATCTCGCTTTCGGAATCGCCATTAAGCAGAGTCGGATGAACTTTTTGTTGCACGAGCATGTTCGACCATGCAACTACGACTCTTATTTTCTTCGGGTCGTCAGCGACTAATAGAACTACTTCCGGTTTTTCGTTTTCCTTGAACCATGTAAGCTTCTCTGAAAACAAATTTTCACCCATTTGATACCTCCTGTATCAGTGATTTAAAATTTCCAAAATGAATTTGGATTTTAAAAACGAAAGGGAATTAACTTTACGGAACCCGTATCACTTTAATGCCTGATCGAGAAAGTAATTCCCCTGTGACGCCATAAAGATCGCAAGATGGGCTTCCGCCTTTCAGGTAAGCGTGTCGTGTTCCAACAATTTGGGCGATCTCAAGAGTATATTTAGCGCCATTTATGTGGAAATCGGTCACGTCTTCGCCTGTTTCCGGCGCATTAATTTTAAGCCCTTCATCAAGCACCTGAGCGCCAGTGCCTTGTAAATATTCGCCCGACCGTGGAGTGGGCATGCCACCAAGTTGTTCGGGGCAAACTGGGACGAGCACATATTTTTTCTTGAGTCGCTCGATAAGCTTGTCCCTCTTTTTGGGACGCCGCCCGTGCCACCTGCAGGGAATCCCCAACAGGCAGGCGCTTATAAGCACAGGTTCTAAATAGGGACAGAAGTCGTAATCAGGAAAGAGGGACTTTGTAGCTTTCTCTCTTTTATTTTTCACTTAATTTTCCTCCATTATCAGACGGCGGAAAAAGCGATGACGCCATCCCATGCAAAATTTTAGCCGAAGGCATTTACCACACTGTATACATCCTTCGATTTTAAGCTTTTTGGTCTTACGGTCAAAGATGCGGCAAGGAAAGCATTCCACGGTGCAGAAACCACAATCAAGGCAGTTGATCATTCTATTCACCAGAGTATCGGCGATTTTTTCCGGCACATCCCAAAACCGTATTTCATTCCCCTTCTGTAACCATTTTCCATTTACAGGTTGCAGATGTTTGGTATCGATCCAATTGTTTTCTCTGATACCATAGGTGATTACTCCTGATGGGAAATGACGCTTGATTGCTCCAAGCACATTTTGAGCCTTTATTCGACGCCAATGAACAAATCCATGACGATTAAGCTTTTCCTCACGCTCCATGTACTTGGGATCAAGATTGCTTTTTTCAATCAAACCGCTATCAAAGAGGAGCTTCTCGATATGGCCATAATACTTCTGACAGACTTCGGGAAAATGCTGGCCGCTATATGCTTGCCTTCTGGCATCAGAAGTATAGCAGCAAATACAGTAGGTACGGTCCATGTGATCGTAAATAGGGTTCAAAGGAAGCCCGTACCTCGATTTGATAACCTCGATTATTTCCTCTTTTGAGAATTCCAACAAGAAATTGAAAGTTGGAAGGTCAAGTCTTTCATAAAGTTCCAAGGTGGAGTGCCATTTATGGCTATATTCACTGCCGGACATTCCTCGAAACATAACGCCTTCTCTCGGATTTCGCGCCCCCTGCTTCTGTAACCATTCGATTATACCGGTGCCAATAAGCATGGGTATGCACCATGCATCCGTCAGCGTTAAAAAACCGATTCCCCGATCTGTAAGCTCAAAATAATCGAGAAAAGGTTTTAGTGTTTGTACGTTAAATCCTTTCTCTTTGAGTTCCTCAAGATATTCAAGGTTGCTTTGAAATTCCAAGTCATGATGAACGTATAGACATTGAGGTTTTTCTGGTTCAACAGCCTCGTATAGCATTGCAGCCAAAGCAAGACTGTCCTTGCCGGTTGAAAAGGCTACGAATCGACGTTTGCCTTCAAGCTTTGGCCAGACCTCGCGCATACGCTTAATAGTATCATGCACTTTGTTGGTCAATGTTTTATTCACTTGGATTCCCCCAGAAGATGATGAAAAACCTTTCCCGCTAAAATTGCAGAATCCTTTTCATCGAGATTATGTTTGCATGCATAACTCTCTATTGCTTTTTTTACGGCATCCTTTTCAGGACGAGGCACTTTAACCGGCAAGAGAACATATTTCGATCCCTGTTCGCCTCTTAAGCGATCTTCAAATTCTTCCCAGTTGAAATCCTTCTCTGGCACAAGCAAGGCATGGAGTTCATTGTCAGAATATCCGAGGGTAGAAAGTTGTATGTCTTCCCCGCGAAGTTCATTCAAAATTTCCTGCAGCCTTGGGAAATCCCAATCTGCGATTTCGGCGGTCTTATTATCCGCAACGGCAAAGGCTTTTCTTTGAGCATCGGTCAGCTCAATAATGATTACAGGGATACGAGACATCCCCAGTTTTTGGGCCGCTTTCCATCGAGTATGACCCGCTACTATAATGTGATTCTGATCACAAATAATGGGAACGTTAAAACCAAACGAGCTTATGCTCTTTGCAACCGCTTCAACGGCATGATCGTTGATCCGTGGATTGTCTTCCCACGGGTGTAGGTTGGCCAATTCAATTTCCTTAATTCTCAGCATCTATTTCACCTCCCGGATTTTTCTTACTACTCCAACCACTTTTCCGGCAATAACAATGTCGTGATTAGCGGGGTCATACTGATAGGGATTATAATTTTTGTTTTCCGATTCAAGCCGGATGTAGTTGCCTCTTAAGGATATTCTTCTCACAAGTGGTTTTCCTTCTACAATCGCAACCCCAATCTCCCTGTTATCAACCTTCTGCATTTTTTGAACAACCACAAAATCGCCATCACAAATATCCACGCCGGTCATGTTATCGCCCTTTACCCTGATTGAAAAAAGATTCAGAGGGTCTCCAAAAATATTCCCAATCGAAAGATAAGCCTCGATATTTTCAACTGCTGTCACAGGTGTTCCGGAAACAACACGCACCACAATTGGAATGCTGCTTGCCAACTCGACGTTGCCTGAATCGAGCCTGATGCCACGCGCCTTTTTTTTGTCCTTATTGATTAACCCCTTCTTTTTCAAAGCGTTCAGATGCCGCCATACTCCGTGCGTGGATTTCATACCCAGGCCTTCCTGAATTTCCCTTACCGTCGGGGAGCGATCATTACGGCGAATGAAATCCCGTATAAACTCAAAGACAAGCTTCTGCCTTGCGGTTAGTTCTTTCAAAGTTTATTCACCTGAGACAGGATGCCCACCTTATTGGAGTAAAACCTCTTTGGGCATGAAAATCAGCCTGATTCTGATTAGCCCTAAAAAGCACGAGGAAGACTATAGTGAATATTTGTTCACCTGTCAAGTCCCTGATGATATTTTCCTCTTCTACTTATAGGGAAAAAATAGCATATTTTTCGAGGAGAGCCAGCAAAATAGCGGTAGAGAAGCACTTCGTTTTAATATAATGCAATTTATGGCTAGTGAACAAGTGTTCAACATTTTTTCAGGGGTTAAAGACGGATGGCTTGGGGGATAAATTCGGTTACTTTAGCGACTTTTACCAACTATTTGACCGATGTAAGATTACCAATTTCCTCTAATCCATGCTTTATATGCCTCGATGAATTTTGCTTCTTTCGGGGGCTTCCCTTTCCATTCTAGCGAGGTTACGCTGACAAGGTATTTTTTACCTCCACGCTTGCAGATTGCCATAACGCCGCGCTCATTATTGCCGAGATCAACGCCAACCACTTCAACTTCTTCCCCGATCACCATGGCTTTAAAAGGAAAGGGCAGGTTGTCTTCCAGCAAGGTTAGAAAACCTACTTCTTGTTCCTCATCCCCGTAAGCGTCAACAGTGGCTTCCTCAATGATTTCCCGAAGCTTTGAGTTAATTTTTTTACTCTTTTGCATCGCTTCCTCCCATTGTGAAAAGTGTTCCGGCTCCTGTTTCATCGGATTCAAAACCTATATCTCGATAGGCTTTCAATCTTTTCAGATGCATCTTTTTCAGAACGTGCACACCGATATCCGCATAATCATAAACCTGAATATTCGTTTTGCCTTTAAATTGACGCATAAGGCGACCAACATATTGCACCACTCTGCCACGAAAAGCAATTGGGAAGGTTAGAAACAGCGTATCAATCTGAGGGCAGTCGAAGCCTTCCCCTATATAGTTGCCGGTGGCGATAACCAGTAAATCTTTTTCCGGCGGCATATGCTGAATAGCATCAAATATTTCATCCCGTTTCTTTTTCTTGAGACTGCTGTCCATAATAAATGGAGTCTTTCCCTTTTGGTGCAAATATTCAGCCAGCAATTTGCAGTGCTCCCGCCATTCGCTCAAAACTAGCACCCTTCGGCATTCGGCAATAGAGGCAAGAATATCGGAACAAATTATCGAATTACGTTCGGCATCATTGACCAGTTTTCGGAAGATTTCCTGAATTTTTAGATCATCGGTTTCAGGATATTCAAACTGCGTTTCTCTGATAATCAGATTCAATTCGAGGTCATCCGTTTTCCTCGTTTCCTTTGAGGTTATGCGGTATCTGATCGGCCCGCATTGCATAGTGATAATATCCTGCAATCCATCGCGGCGATAAGGAGTAGCGGTAAGCCCCAAAATGAAACGTACCGGTGCATGATTGACCACTTCTTCAAATGAAATAGCCGGAATGTGGTGGCATTCATCTACAACGATAAAGCCATAATCTCCAAGGACTTCTTCAATGTCGGATTTATTCTTGAGGCTCTGAATCATGGCAAAGTCCACTATCTTACTCTGCCGATTACGACCTGCTCCAATCTGGCCAATTTCTTTCTTTGATAACCCCAAATTGTTCATGATTTGAATGCGCCATTGTTCCAAGAGAGGTTTCCGGTGGACAAGAATCAAGGTGGGAACTTTTCGTGAAGCGATAATAGCGCAGGCCATGATTGTTTTGCCGGTTCCAGGTGGAGCCACGAGCACCCCATTTTCATGTGATAGAAGCGTTTGAACCGCTTTTCCCTGAGTTTCTGTAAGGTTTCCTTGAAAAACCATTTCCAGCGATTTCGGAAAACTGCGGCAATCCATTACCGTCAATTTACTTCCGGCTTCTCCAACAATCGTTTTTAACTCTGAAAATAGACCTCGTGGAAGATAAAAATGACTAAGGTCTTCACGATAGCACTTGATGAAGCGAGGTGTCTGATAAGTTGAGAGTCGAAGTTTCTGTTTTTTATAAAACTCCGGATTGTGCAAGCTGGCGAGGTGCTTAATTCGAGAAATCAGCGATGGTGGAAGTCCGGATTTTTCTATAGCAATTTGAGCCTTCAATGTGCAATTGATTTTTTTCGGAGGTGACGGCTCCTGCTTGGATGGTTTGATAAGTGATCCTATACTTTGGGGGCCAACCGTGACTGGAGGAAGAATTTCCAAGAGGCTCTCGACTTGTTGAGGCGAAAGACGTTTTACTTGGCTCAGAAAAGTCCACTGGTCAGGCCAAGGATTTAATTTCTCATCGAGGAATTCGGTGTTCATCAAAACTCGCGCTTTCTTTTGAAGGGGGAGCGCGATGAGATTCCCGAATCCCCCCTTTGGCATAAACTCCTGATTTGGAAAAAAGCGATCATAGCTTGCCAAATCCATTTCC
>Ga0315275_10004569_pt1 | contig 12961 bp, 10 predicted proteins | sample YL17G03_0_MG_FD_205557 | JGI IMG/M metagenome (GOLD analysis project Ga0315275, IMG submission 205557) | Sediment microbial communities from Yellowstone Lake, YNP, Wyoming, USA - YL17G03_0 | ecosystem: Environmental > Aquatic > Freshwater > Lake > Sediment | place: USA: Wyoming | collected... | reverse complement strand
AAATAAATAGGAGGAATTAATTCATGGAAAGGAACGAGAAAGTAAAGACCGTCCCTGAGCATCCGATCAGGACCAAGCTTTTTGTCGTCGCAACGACGATGGTTCTGTTGGGCGCAGTCCTAACTGCAGTGACTCTGGGAATTTTCGGTAGTGCACCTGTGCTCGCAACCATCCTTGGGGATGGCACGGCACCGACGACGACACTGACGATTACACCTTGGCTAGCCGAGGCAAATAATCACAGCGGTCAATGGGGACACACCGCATGGTACACACAGAATGTGACGATGAACCTCACGGCAACCGCAATGGATACTGGAGCAGTCGATCTGCTCAATAACATTACGTACAGTATCAATGGCGGAGCATGGGTCAACTACTCGACGACCGGAAAGAATGTGACACTTAACCAGACGATGGTCGGTCCAAAGGGGAACATCACAATCGAATACCGTGCATGGGACAAGGGTGGCGACAAAGAAGCCATTCAGACCAATGTGACTTGGATAGACATCAAGGCGCCGACTGTGAGTGTCGTTGCGACGGCAGGTACCGCCGGCACTAACGGCTGGTATACATCAGCTTCTGTGACTGTGAAGCTTGCGGTTGTTGACAACGTGAAAGGAAGCGGCGTCAACACCACGTACTACAAGAATAGCACCGAGGCCATCAAAGCCGTCCTGTGCAACGAAACCTTGCCAACCCTCGTAATGTCCGGACAGGGGATTCATAACCTCACCGCGGCAGCTAGGGACAATGCGACGAACAACGGGACGATAACTGACCTCGCCGTCAAGATCGACTCGGTCGCACCCACTCTTACCCTGACGAATGCGTCCGGGACCATCTCGGCGAATAAGACGACACTGGTCTGGACCGCTTCGGATGCAACGAGCGGGATCGACCACTACGAAGTGAAGGTCGGCGGCGGCGCTTTCGTTTCCGTGGGGAACGTCCTTTCGTACCAAGTGACCGGACTGGCAGACGGTAACAACACCGTCATAGTCAAAGCGGTCGACAAGGCGGGGAATTCAGTCGATAAGACGATCTACCTCACAGTGAACAAGCCTGCAGGAACCGACATGACGCTGATCATCCTCATCTTGGTGATAATCGTGATAATCGTGATTGTCGCCGTGATGATGATGAAGCGCAAGGGCAAGAGCCCGGTCGAAGCGGCTGCACCTGAGGAAGAGAAGCCCAGCAACTAGACTCAGAACCTAAATGAGATATTGAAACCCGGGGCCGCGGAAATCCGCGGCTCAATAATTTCTTTTCTTTTCTTCTTCACAAAAGGACATCTCAGAATTTCCTAGCTTTCTCAATTCTTCATTCAGATCTCTGCGGTTATGCAAGTCTATTGCCCCTTTGCGTGCCGCAATTTATATGACTTTCGTTTAATTCTATCATGATTTCGAGCCATCATTTCGGAAGGGTTTTATACCACTGAAGCCGGTGCATATCTTAATGTCGGCCTGTTGATGGGAACTTTGGCGGGCCGATATACTATATCGGAAAATGCTTGAAAGGAGGATAAAAAATATGGAAGCAAATGAGAATGTTGAACCTACGCCTGAGGAGCTTCCGACGGAGACCGCAGAGGTGGCAACGAAGCCAAAGAAGACAAAGATTTTGGCTGTCGTTATTGTAATCATCCTCATCGTCGCGGCCTTGGCGGTTGCCTTAGGACTTGGAGGCGGCGGCGGTCAAAAGCCGAACGCACCCCCGACAGCAGGCGCAGTGGCGACGACGAACACGACGATTCCCGTAGGGGGATATGTCATTTTCAAATCGACTTCGAATGACACGAATGGCAACGATACCATCGCTTATCTGACATGGTACTTCGGTGACGGAACCACCTCGAACGGTACCGTGGCCACAGTGGGCACAGTCAACCACACCTTCCAGTACGGAGGTCTATATTGGGTGCTGCTGAAGGCCGTGGACAACAAAGGTGCGAACTCGACGACCGAGGCATCAATGATCAGGGTAACCGTGACCTACTTCGCACCGACATTGCCCGTGACTAACACGAGCAAGCCGAAAGCGATCCTGAACGCGGACCAGGATATCATCAACGAGAACACGATTGTTGTTTTCAACGCGACAGGATCGATGGCGGTCGGAACGTGGTACTGGATCAACGCCACGAACCACTCGGAAGGCGGCAAGAACTACTATGGGTATGACAACATTTCCTCGCTGAACCTATCGTTCGGTGACGGTTCGAAATATGTCGAAGGCCTGTCGGTAGCTATGACGAATAATTACCTAAAGGCCGGACACTACGCGGCGAGCCTCAATGTCACCGGCGAGAACGGCAAGTCCACGAAGGTCATGAGGACGGTCCACGTGAAAGGCATTCCACCGAGCACCATCCCAATCAAGAACCCGGATGCCTTCATCATGGCAACGATTGGTGAACCTCAGTACCTCGACCCGGCGACCTGTTATGATACCGCTGGTGGAGAGATACTCCAGAACGTCTACGAGTCGCTTGTATGGTATGAGAAGACCAATGTCTCATATGTCGGGCCGTTATTGTGTAATGCGACTCCGACACTCGCAAACGGGCTCATCAGCTCTGATGGGTTGAACTATACATTCAACCTGAAGAGCGGCATCAAGATGTCCGATGGTACCACGATGAACGCGAGCGATGTGATATACTCGATCCAGCGCGTCGTCCGTATCCATGACCCGGATGGCCCATTAGTTGTGCTTGAGGCCGATTTGGAGGACTCTTTGTCAACATATATTGGCGAGCAGCTACAGAACTATACCGATCAGATGGCGTGGTCTACACCTCAGTGGATTCTCGATCAGATACCGAACGTTCCGACCCACATCATAACCGATGCGGACGTTCAGGCTGTGATTGAGGCCGGTGTCACGATGATCAACGATAGCGCAGTGAAGATCCGCGTTACTCACAAGGACCCATCATTCTTGTTTAAGATGGCTTTCACTGCCGCTGACATCGTGAGCAAAGAGTATGTCGTGGCCCACGGCGGCGTAGTGAATGGCGTGCACAACACCCAGATGGACGTCTTCCCCGGAGGAGGAACCGGTCCGTATCAGTTCGTGAGCTGGGGTTCGGGCGCCATCAAGATGACGAGATTTGGGAACTACCATGGCGCTGCTCCAGCGATCAAAGATGTCACCATAAAGTACATCAAGGATGTGAACACAAGGATGCTGTTGCTCAAGGCTGGCGATGCCGACAGTATATACATGGATATCCAGTACGAGGACCTGTTTAACACGAACCCCAACTACCGGATAATAAAGGGACTTCCAACTGTCGATATAATGTTCGTCGGATTCAGCCAGGACATCAACGTCACAGCGGCTGCAGTCTATGGAAGCAACGTACCGCATGACTTCTTCATGGACAAGCACGTCAGGAAGGCGTTCACCTACTTGATGAACTATACAAAGTACATCAACAATGTGCTGAGGGGCAACGGATTCGCTGCGAACGGTGTGATACCGAAGGGATTCTTCGGATACAACGCGTCGAAGCCTGTATTCCAATTCGACCCGGCAAAAGCCGAGGCGGAATTCAAGCTGGCGATCGCGAACCACACGACGATGCAGACTTGGTGGGACAAAGGCTTCACAATCGCCTTGATGTACAACTCTGGCAACCTCTATAGGGAGACTGCCTGTCTGTACATGAAGGAGGCACTGGAAGCTCTGAACTCCAAGTTCCATGCGACGATCAATCCGCTAGCGTGGAACACCTATCTGACGGAGAAGAACAGGAAGCCGACCTCCTTGCCGATATATTACATCGGTTGGGCGCCTGACTATCCTGACCCGGACGATTACGCAACTCCGCTCCTGGATAGCCAGTTTGGAATATTCCCGGTGAGAACAGGATACCACAACGCCACCGTTGACGCTACCATTAGGGCTGCGGCATCGGAGCTGAACCTGACGAAGAGGTATAAGCTGTATCAGAACCTGACAGACCTCGTCTACGACGACTGTCCGTACCTGATAATGTACCAGGCGAACAACTTCCACATCGAGCGGGCATGGGTACATGGGTATTACTACAACCAGATGTACTCCGGATTCTACTACGCGTCCTTCACGAAGAGTTGAGGAAGTAGTAGCGTGGAGCAAACCCCTTACAAAACCTCTTCTTTCTATAATTTTATATGACTGAGGGGGACGCCGTTTTATGTCTAGGATGATTGTATATTCTCAATCTGTCAAGCAGATGATGAGGTACGAAAGTTTTAAACCACGGGGGACCTTCCTCAATTAAGGTCAGGTGATATTGGCTGCAGATGTTCACCTATATTGTCAGGCGACTGCTCCTTCTCATACCTGTCCTCATCGGTGTATCAATTCTCGCGTTCGTAATTATGAGGTCGGCCGGGGATCCGACATTCGCCTACCTTCAAAACCCCGATAAGGTGACTCCCCATCAGTACCAACTGGTCAGAGAAAAATATCATTTGAACGAGCCGCTATACATTCAATATTGGTATTGGCTCGACGGCGTTTTTCACGGCGACTTGGGCTTCAGTAGGCAAGCTCATGAAAATGTGACGAACGCCATAGCGGAGAAATTCCCCGCGACATTTGAACTTGCGCTGATATCGACCTTCTTATCCGTTGTTATTGGAATCTTTTTAGGGACAATCGCAGCAGTGAGGGCGAACTCCGCCACAGATCAAGGCTTAAGGGTCCTTTCCCTTGTCGCCGTCTCCATACCGGTGTTCTGGCTGGGCCTGATGCTGCAGATGACATTCTATCCTCAATGGCTGCCCCTACAGGGGCGGTTCGATGATCAGCTCTACAGTATAAGCACTCTTCATGCCCATACGGGTTTCCTATTAATCGATACCTTGCTCAGCGGAGATTTCAACTTCTTCCTCGATGTTGTGAAGCATCTCATTTTGCCCGCCATCACACTTGCATTTGTGTCGACTGCGCTGATCCTCAGGATGATGAGGTCCAGCATGCTTGAGGTTCTCGGTTCGGAGTATGTCCAGACCGCTCGGTCGAAAGGTCTCCCTGAGCGTACCGTCATCCGTAAGCACGCGCGCCGGAACGCGCTCATCCCGACGACGACGGTCATTGGCCTATCATTCGGCGGATTGCTGGGAGGTGCTGTCCTCACAGAGACCGTATTCGGATGGCAAGGGCTCGGGCAGTGGTCCCAGGAGGCGGCGACGAACCTCGATACCGCCGGGATAATGGGGTTCACTCTGCTAACTGCCATGATTTACGTTCTTGCGAACCTGTTTGTTGATCTGATATATGCATATCTCGATCCGCGCGTGAGGCTCGGATAGGGGCATCGAAGAAACTATTTGGAGAGATGTTGATTGAAAGGCGGCAAACCGAAAGTGCCCTTTGACAAGGAATCGAAGGGGAAGGAGAAGAAGCCCAGAGCCATAGGCGACCTGCTGGAAGGAAAAAGTGTCGTCTCAAAAATCCGGCTTTGGCTCGCCCCGAGGGTCAGGGAACTGCGTTTCTCCCTCTACCTTATGTCGAAGAGCGTAACGTCCATCGCGGGCCTCATCATCCTCGCATTCCTCCTGATTCTGGTCGTTTTGCCCTGGGTTTTCGCTGCTCCAAACGGTGTGAATCCATACAAGATGCCCTTCAACACGGACTATCAGAACCCTCTGCCCCCTGGGGAGCATGGTTACATACTAGGCTCCGGAAGAACTGGCGCGGACTATTTCTATGGCATAATTTGGGGCGCAAGGAATTCTATGGAATTCGCGATCGAGATTGTTCTGGTTTCGGCAATCATAGGCACCATCCTTGGTCTAATCGCAGGATACAGGGGAGGGGTCATCGACGAGATCATAATGAGGATCACTGACGTCTTCCTCTCCATCCCGTCGCTGGTCCTAGTAATGGCAATCGCCGCCATCCTCGGAAGGAACCTGGAATCGACGAAGCTCGCGTTACTTGCGGTGTGGTGGTCTGGCTATACCAGGATAATCCGCGGGCAGGTCCTGTCCATCAGGGAGAACACATACATCGATGCGGCGAGGGCAGCAGGTTCAGGCGATCTGAAGATAATGTTCCGCCACATTCTGCCGAACTCATGGTCCCCGATGGTCGTCAACGCGACCATGGATATGGGGACCGTCGTCCTCGTAATGGCGGGCCTCAGCTATCTGGGGCTCGGCGCGGAGTACGGGACTTGCGAATGGGGCTCGATGATACAAGAGGGGCAGCGGTGGCTCGTCTACGGCGCATGGTGGATGATTGTCTTCCCAGGCATCATGATCCTGCTGTTTGTCCTCGCGTTCAATCTTATCGGAGATGGGTTACGAGACATTCTGGACCCAAGGATGAGGAGATGACACATGTCTGAAGATAAGAATGTCCTGGTCGACATTAGCGATCTCTTCATCAATTTCTACACGTACCAGGGAATCGTTCGAGCGATCGAGGGGATAGACCTCCAGATAATGAGGGGAGAGACTCTCGGAATCGTAGGGGAGACCGGTTGCGGAAAGAGCGTTACGGCAAAAGCCATCATGAGACTCATCCAGGTTCCGCCGGGTAAAATCGAGGACGGGAGCATCCATTTCCTTGAGCCGCCAGCGGTGAGGGTTAAGCGGAAGGAGTTCGAAGCCCAGGCTCAGAAGCTGTATGAGAAGCTCCCGGACAAGGACAAGAAGAAGATGGTGGCGCAGTACACACCCCACACGGAGATTCAATACGATAAATTGACTGAGAAGGATCGGAAGAAGCTCTCCTCAAAACGGATGTCGGGCTTCAAGAAGCGGATGAAACCGCTTCCGCCGTCGTTAATTGATAAGATCGTCCCGTCACAAACCGCCCCATCCAAGCTAGTCATTGCCTACATGCTGAAGAAAGCTAGCACTGCCCCAAAGGACGATAAGATATCCCAGGAGGCACTCAGAATGAGCTACGACCTCCTTAGGAAGGACATCCCGTTCATGCAGAAGATCAGAGGGAGGTATATTTCGATGATCTTCCAGGAGCCGACCTCGGCGCTCAACCCCGTGTTCACAGCCGGCGATCAGATCGCGGAGGTCATTTTGCAGCATAGGGTCGTCGAAATGGCCAAGAGGGTCCAGAAGAGGCTCGACGGGGAGATATCCCTCAGCGAGAAGGGACAACGCCCCCGGAAGATTCCGCACAAGACCAAGAATTGTCCTTCCTGCGGCCTCTCTGTCGAGAAATCCGCACCGACCTGCCCCGGGTGCGGGAATGTCACCTTCAAAACTACTCGAATCAAGGCGAAAAAGACCTACCACTGCTCGATCTGTGACAACAAGCTAAACACCGAGGAGACATGGTGCGGCAAGTGCGGGAACGAGTTCTACGGACGCGTGTCCTGGAGGGTTAGACCGTTCTTCCTCAAGACCTACAGAAAGCTGTTCCAGCTCATCGAGAAGAATCCCAATGCGCTGTACATCAGGGTCATGGGGAAAATACCGTTCGTGAAGCAGTTCAGGAAGAACCTTTACGAGGAGGCGTTCAAGGAATCTGTCAAAATGCTCGAGATCGTCAGGATTCCCGATCCGAAGGCCATCGCGTATAGATATCCCTACGAGCTTAGCGGCGGGATGCAGCAGAGGGTCATGATCGCTATCGCCCTCTCATGCAATCCGAAGCTGCTCGTTGCGGACGAGCCGACGACCGCGCTGGACGTCACCATCCAGGCGCAGATCCTCAAGCTGATGAGGGACCTGAAGCAGGCCTACGGCAGCTCGATCCTCCTTATCACGCACAATCTCGGGGTCGTCGCAGAGATGTGCGACCGGGTCGGCGTGATGTACGCCGGTTCGATGGCGGAGATAGCAGACGCAAGAACGATCTTCAAATTCCCCCTGCATCCGTACACCGTCGGATTGATGCAGGCGGTCCCGTCGGTCCAGCTCGAGCTAGACCGGCTGTTCACCATAAAAGGGTCTGTTCCAAACCTGATCTATCCCCCTTCGGGATGCAGGTTCCATCCAAGGTGCGATTATGCTAAGGAGTATTGCAAGCAGGTAAAGCCGGAACTGGTCGAGATAGAGAAGAACCACTTCGTGTCCTGCCACAAAGTCTCGGAGGCGAGAGGCTATGTCTGAGAAGGACGGGGCGACCGCTGGCAACCTGATAGACGTGGTGCATCTGAAGAAGTACTTCCCGATTAGGGCGGGATTGATGAAGCGGGTCGTGGGCAACGTCCGCGCGGTCGACGAAGTGGATTTCTACATCAAGAAGGGCGAGACGCTCGGCCTAGTAGGGGAGTCCGGATGCGGGAAGACGACGGTCGGTAGATCTATCATGATGCTCACGCCGCCCAGCGACGGATTCGTACTCCTGGAAGCGCCGCGCGAGGTGGTGGTGGACTTCAGGAAGCTGGTGGACCTGCAGAGGTCCGCAGACTCGTCGTCGATGAAGAAGCAGATCGCCTTGGAAATGGCGACCCTTATAGACAAGTTCCTGAACCAGCCATCCTGCCAGATCAAGGAGGACAAGAAGAAGCATATCTGCGCTGAGGCGAGGAAGTACCGCGATCAGATCAAGAAGGGAACGGTATCGGACCCGGTCCCCGACGCGAGGCGCGACGAGATTCTCGCTCTGGCGGACGATGCTCTCCGCGAGGTCTGCAGGAGGTACTGCATCAACCATTTGAAGAAGAAGGAGGTCCGGAGGATCAGGGGCAGGATACAGTTCGTATTCCAGGACCCGTTCTCATCCCTCGACCCGAGGATGCTGGTGAAGGACATCGTCGCGGAACCCATCCGCGCGCAAATGAAGCTCTGGATAACGAGATGGACGATAAGGCTGAGGGTCATGTTGTTCCTCTCGGTGTCTCTGCTCAGCGTTGCAATCACAGCCTGGTACTGGAACCTCATATTCACAATGATGAACACTCCCCCTCCGCTCGACATCTCATTGATATATCGGATCGAATTACTAGTCCCGCTGGCCGGAATGGGTGCTTCTGTCTATGGGTCACTACGGCTATTGAATTCCACCATCGATCGGTATGCTAGCCAGAAGAAGGAAGTGACCGTAGGCGGCAATAATGAGACAACGCGGCGCGTAAAGGCGGGCGAGCGGGTTCGCAATGAGATAATAAAGCTGATGGAAACCGTCGGCCTGAATGTCGAGCACCTTTACAGATACCCGCACGAATTCAGCGGAGGCCAGAGGCAGAGGATCGGCATCGCAAGGGCTCTGTCGGTGAGACCTGATTTCGTTGTTCTGGATGAGCCTACATCAGCGCTGGATGTGTCCGTCCAAGCCCAGATACTCAACATGCTCAACGACCTTCAGAGGGACTTCGGGCTCACATACCTGTTCATATCGCACGACCTGAGCACGATCAGGTACATGTGCGACAGAGTCGCCGTGATGTACTTGGGCAAGATCGCCGAGACTGCCCCGAAGGCGGAGCTTTTCAACCACCCGACGCACCCCTATACCGAGGCCCTCCTCTCCGTTATACCTGTACCAGACCCGGATATCCGGAAGAACCGGATTATCCTGTCAGGGGACGTCCCCAGTCCAGCGAACCCGCCTTCTGGGTGCAGGTTCCATACGAGGTGCCCCCTGGCTATCCCGATATGCTCCGTCGATGAGCCCGAGCTGGTCGATTACGGGAATGAGCATTTCGTTGCATGTCATGTGCGCAAAGAAGTTGTCAAGTGAGGAAGCCGGCCGGAGGAACGAAGGCATCGAGGCCGTCATCCAGGACGAGGACGTGGATGATGAGGGTGTCTTGAGGGTCCTCCGCGCCCAGATGACCTGGAAGGAATGGCTCCGCTATGATTTCTTTAGATACTGGTTCGTCTTAGGCGCTGGCACGCTGAACGTCTTCACGTGCATGGAGATCGGACGAGCGGCGAACGGTGGCTCCCTCATACTGTTCATCCTGGTCATACTCTTTGTCATCATGTCGTTGTTCGAATACCTCGCATACAGGCGCATCTGGCCTCATGGTATCCTCTCAGGGAAGGAATCGCAGAAGATATAGTGCGTCTCTTGGCGCATAGGAAACTTTTTCCATGACCAACTCGATGTCCTGCCGGGACGGGCATGGCTCTCGTTAATCTCAAGGAAGTAACCATAGCACTGGAGAAGTCGCTGGCCTCTAAGAACCTCCCTCGCCAGGAGATCGAACGTCTCGCCATGAGGATAATGGATCTGTTCGGTTTCGAGGATCAGGTCGTCGACAACCGGCTCACGCCTGAGGATCGAGATATTTTCTACATGCTTGAGGAGGCTGGATTGGTAACGACGATCGAGGACGATGTTCAGGTCCAGAAGGGGAAAACCTGGCGCATCTACTACTGGGTCCTGAAGGAGGACCAGATACACCGCCTGGCGCATGAATCCGACGAGAAGAGCGGGAGCATGCCAGCCGAAGCAGACATATATGAGACAATGTCTGACGATGTTTGGAAGCACCACGAAGAGAATTCCTGACCTCGGAATCGGAGAGCTTCCCAAAGGGTCGATGTGATTTGGACGGCTATACTATCGTTCTGATAATTCTGCTCGCATGGTTCGTGATTCTCTTCCTCGGCCAGAAGCTAAAATTCTGGGAGAAGATCCACGCTGCCCCCTATGGCCCGTTCCTCATGTTCAAGACTGTGAGGGGACGCAACTTCATTGAGAGGCTGGCGAGGAGAGCGCGCTTCTGGACGCTCTACGGCAGGGTTTCGATTGGGATAACGATCGGCTCCATGGTGACTTTGATGCTCCTAATGATATGGGAGGCCTTCTTGGTTCTCGGCATACCCGCCAGCGCAGCCCCAGCCCCTGAGACGCTAATTGGAATCCCCGGAATCAACCCATTGATACCGCTTTGGTATGGGATACTCGGTCTGATAGTTGCGGTCGTTGCGCATGAGTTCGCACACGGGATCGTCTCAAGGGTCGGCAAAATCAAGGTCCAATCTCTCGGGGTTCTGCTCCTCGTCGTTCCGATGGGGGCGTTCGTAGAACCTGACGAGGACGAGATCAAGGCAGCAGATATGTCGATTAGGACGCGGCTGTATGCAGCTGGTCCCGCGACCAACATGATCATCGCGCTGATCTGCCTGCTCGCGATCGTTCTTGTCGTCGCGCCTTCGGCTCAAACGGTCCATGATGGAGCAGTCGTCACTGGAATCGCTTCCGACTCACCGGCATCGCACTTCAGCCTTTCTACTTGGAGCGAGGTGATCAACGTCGACGGCGCTGCTATCACCGATCCTTCGCAGCTCAGGAATATCACTTTCAACAGTCCTGGCGAAGAGGTTAACGTTACTCTGATCTACAACGGACAAGAGTCAACAATGCAATTGCCCGCCGGCGTCGTCGTGCTGTCCGTCACGGGTAGCCTACCAGCATTCAACGTCGGAATCACCCCGGGAATGATCATAGCCGAATTGAACGGCACGCCGATATGCAATATCAGTGGATTCCAGAAAACCGTGGAGACTGCCCCTCACGACATACCGATCAACATCACTGTCCTAAAGTACGGTTATGATGCCACAAGAGGAAAGAACTGGTTCATCCCCGACAATAATATCACGAAAATCACCCTCACGACGAAGTGGCGATACTTCTTCACATATAACCCCAGCGAGAATAAAGAAGAATATCGGAACATAAGCTACATGGGAATAACGACCAGCTATGCGGGTGAGACCAGCTCTCTCTTCGGCGCGCGTTTCTCACAACCGGGGATAGTCATTGATGCATACGCGACCCCGTTCCGGGGCGGGAACCTATTCCGGGACTCCATCTCCCTGATCGCGTTACCGTTCCTGGGGTATACGCCAGTTGAAGGTCCGATAGCCTCCCTCTATGAACCAACGGGTATATTCGCGTCCCTCCCCGCCGACGTATTTTGGGTCACCCTGAACTCACTGTACTGGATCTTCTGGATCAATCTAATGGTAGGGCTCACGAACGCCCTTCCAGCAGTCCCGCTCGACGGTGGATATGTCTTCCGCGATCTCCTCAAGGGGCTCGTTCTCAGAACAAGGAAACCCTCGAACGGCCTGGACAAAGTCGTTGAGAAACCGATGACTGATGAGGAGCTCGACAAGATGATCAGAGTCGTGAGCCTGGTGATCTCCCTCTTCGTCTTATTCCTCTTCGTTTGGCAGATAATCGTGCCGAGGTTGTGATTCGTAGACAATTGGATATGTTTTATTATCTGATTTGTTATCAGGGTAATGCATGTTTGAGCTGGATAAGGAACTTCGAGCGCTGATTCTCCAGAACCTTCCCGAAGACGGGATGTCGATAAGCGCCCTTTCCAGATTGCTCAACGAAAAGGGAGTCAAGCTTCATCGCCTCGAATTGAGCGGGTATCTGAAAGCCCTATCCGACGTCGGAGTACTCAGGGAGAGGGATATCAAACCCTCGAAGGTGTTCAGTCCATCCCAGCTGAAGAAGAAGGACGTCTACACTTGCCTGGGCGACCTGATAAGGAAGGAAGAGGACGACGAGGACAAGCAGGCGAGCATGGCGCTTTTCATACTCGGTAAGCTGTTCAAGCGAGCCATCTTCGACAAGGAGCTCCGGATGTGCGGTTTGCGAGGAACACCAGCCTCTAAGCGGGCGACCGACAAGGAGAGAGCGGATGCAGCTGCCCTGATGGTCAAGGCTGGTGTCAAGATCGGCGCATCGGACGCTGCTCTTGTATCTGCCCAGAACTTTCCTCAAGCAATCAACAAGATCATCCCCGACCTGCTGATAGACCTCGCCGGCCTAAGGGCTTTCGTCGCAGAGACGAAGCAGAAGACTCTCGAGGAGGGATAGTTTCCTTGGGCGGAGGCGAGGCGGCTCTCCTCGATGAAATCGTGGCTTCGGTCAAGAATCATCGGGGACTGCAGCGGAAGGCGGACATCGGGCTCCTCTCGGACATCATTGCCAAGAACGGGGCCGGCGTGATCGCAGCCAAGGGGGAGGACGGCGCCGTACTGTCCATCGACGGGTGCAACATCGT
>Ga0315275_10004567_pt1 | contig 12963 bp, 9 predicted proteins | sample YL17G03_0_MG_FD_205557 | JGI IMG/M metagenome (GOLD analysis project Ga0315275, IMG submission 205557) | Sediment microbial communities from Yellowstone Lake, YNP, Wyoming, USA - YL17G03_0 | ecosystem: Environmental > Aquatic > Freshwater > Lake > Sediment | place: USA: Wyoming | collected... | reverse complement strand
AATGAATCAAAAACCTATTGAATCATTTACAGGTAAAAATAACCTCCGAGGTACATCGTGGCAAGCGGATGAAACTTTTCTGTCCAAGCGTGTCACTTTAGGTGATACATGGGTGGTAGATCTAAAGGGGTCCTCCACAGCCGAGAAAGTCTGCATGCGGATATTTCAGGGGATGGTCAACCGCGATGTCGCCCGACTTTATCTGATTAATTCAGATCACAAAGAGTTTGGCGCATCTGATAAATTCTGGATAGAGGAATACCAACGGCAAGGCTGGGTTAATATCGTCGGATATCTGACAATTGATGCGGCACTGGCTCAGTTTCGCACAGAGTTTGCAGGCTATGTTCGCGCCACAGAGTCAGAGCCATGGTCCATCCATGCCGCTGCCGTTCGTGCCATGCTAGAGAATGGCATCGTTGCACCGGATGATGTTGCCGCGCACTTGAAGGCTAGCGGCTGGATTGAGCTCGATGATATGTGTGGACATTGGCCGGATGCCGTGTCGGCATTCAATGCCATGGTTACAGCACATCGGGATGATCTGGCCTATCCTGGTATGGCCTTAGTGCAGCCGAGTGAGAACCTATGGGATTTCATCATGCAGCAGCAGATCATGCCCATGTTCTCCCGACCTAAGCATGATACATGGGATGGTGTGGCCAAGATTATGGATACCTATCCTGCTAATTACATATTATATGGATACGTTTCCGATGATACGGTGGAAGAAGAGATTGCTGTGGAGAGAGCGTCATCTTCCGGTAAGTATCTGGTTCCAACCCATCAAGTCAGTAACCTATCCTTCCATTCAGCGGTCTTGGGTAACAGTTTGATCAAGGCAGTTGAACAGGCCTGTCCAACGCCCATTCCCCCACTCGACCCTGCTCAGGTGAATATTGCCATCGCCATAACAGACGGTGATAATTTGCAGGTGCCGATCATGCAGTATCCGTTGCCTGAGTTTTGGAACACGGATAAGACCCATAGCATCCCACTGGGGTGGAGTATGGGAGTAAGTTTGTCCACATTGGCTCCTGGCATATGGGAGTATTATCGTAAAACAATCCATCCCAATGACGAGATTGTCTCTATCATGGGCATCGCCTATGTACATGCATCCACACTGCCTGAGCCGGTGAGATACTTCAAAGCAACGTTTTCATCAATGGCAGACATGGGGTTAAGTACCTTATGGTCATTGGACAGCTCGCTAACGATCACCGATGAACCTCTGTGGGACATCCTAGAAAGTGCGCCGTCACGAGACGCTCTTAAAGGTGTTGTGGTCGGTTATGGACCAAGCATCGATAAAGCATTTCGCAGACCCACAGGCACACCTGTTATGATCACACAGAACGGGTATAATGAAAACGCAGCGCGGTTGAAGGCGCGGATTGAAGAACTTATGGCGCTGGATGCAGCAGAACGTTCTCCGGTCAACTTCATCATGGCAACCAATTGGAGCACGAACGCAAGAGATCTATATAAAACCTTGAAACCATTGGAAGACCAAGGCGTTCGTTTCTTGACGCCGTCACAGGCACTCGCACTCATGCCGGATATCCAAGGTATTGCCAGGTCATCTATTGACACTGTCGCGATGCCCGGCACCTGTCTGCCGGTCGGTAGAATAGAACAGTTTGGGTCACCGATCCTCAGTTCACCCACACTGGCTGAGATCAACAATCCCATACCATTGCCTTTTAACGTCTCAATGGATGCCCCAAAACCGGCTCCATCAGGCAATGCTGTCCAGCTCACAGCCACTATTGATATTAACATCAATGAAATGGCGCAGAATTTCCTCCAATATCGGGTTCTTCCAGTAGTTGAGGGTTATGGTCTCAGTGATGAGTTTGCCCAGTTTGCCTGGATGAAGTTTGAGTCATCGAGCATTTGTATTGGACTCACTCTGTTCGATAAAGCCGCCTCCGTTCATGTTACCAACATCGGATCAACAGGTAATAAAGTATCCGCAGAGATTAACGATAGCCGTCTGAATATTTATATCGATGGCTTTACTTCCGACTCCCGGGCAACAGTACCGCCTATCAAAATATCGGTGACATTCATCGTGGACAGCACCGTAGAACCATCCTTGAGCCAGCTTAAGATCAAGCCTGAAGACGTCGCGTTCGACTACACGCTGACCATCGGCATTGGTGAGGAAGATGGTCCTCTTGTTGGTGGTGTTCGCGGCAAGATGGCAGGTACTGGCGCGGCTGATTTACTATAACACCCCATTTTTGCAGCGCAGCCAACGCGCTGTTCCACATCACTCATTGAAAGCGAACAGCGCCGGAGAGTGTTTCCATAGCAAGACTGGTTTCGCCAATCTCAACCGTATCAAGCGGGCAGCATTGCTGAGCTAGCAGCTGCACGCCAGAGAATTGGTTGATACAGCCTGTAAATGGCAAGAAAAACGTTTCAGATCCAAATGGAAATTCGATGATGTCTTAGATACGCTCGTTTCGTTCAAGAATGAGATGAGGCTATTCTTGGGCTGCACCGCCGAGTTGAGGCCCAATATGCTCGAAGGGAAGCGCCTGGAAACCCAGCTTCCAAGCAAGAGAAGTCTCTTTTAAGGCGTACTGTCCACCCTCAGGATCCGTAAACTGGGGATCCTGGCTAGTCAAGTTATCTTTTTATGCCAGGTAGGTGTGTTCGTCTGGTTACCAGCTCGACTCGAGCCAGACGCCGCCCACATCAAGCCTTATGCTGAACACGGGCCGCTGGAGGTGAGTAACGGCATCCATTCGCGCCGATCTGCGGTTAAAGATCGTTTTGCGTAGTGCGTGGTCTACGCTTCAACCGGATCGGTGTCAAGCATGTTCCTGGCATGCAGCAGGAAGCTGCCCGAAAAATGGATTCACTACTGCAAAAGTAATGCAATCAGAACGGAGACGATGAAATAATAGGTCAAAGTGTGCTCTAAAACCAAAAAAACTGGGCTGTTCTGACACATTTTACACAGTTTCCTCCCCTGCCAGCGACTGTGGATCAAGTGGTTGCGGGTTCAACCCCCGTCAGGCACCCTAGCATAAGGGACAAAACACAATAAACCACCTATCCTGGCTACTTATCCCATCCGACAGGTTTCAAGAGTGTCGAAGCTGTGTCGCTAGAGTTTGGAACTTGCCTGGCAACGAATCCTGTAGCGAAGCACTGTGTCTGGTTTGAAGATCAAACCCACCTGTTGGCGGAGAATGTGATTTCCAAATCTTTGTCACGCTTGGTAACCCCAATGATAACCAACATATCGAGAGATAGGGAGAATAATGGAATCAGCAATGTAGAGATCAAGAGCCTTCCCTTGAGAACAATTGTGTTCTACAAGTCAAAAAGCTTACCACATTCCGGTAAGTTTGTTACAAATTTACGGATGTTCGAGTAATTTGGATGAGGAGGCTATCCAGAAGGTGTGGATGGATTATTTACATCATACAAGGTTATTGGTTGAGGCAACGCTCTGGATTGCGCTGAAGATGAGCCAGCCCAATCCAGAGCGTTTTATAATCTCTTGTTTGGAGCGCCTCACAAAAAACTTTCCGACAACTTTCCTACATCAGCCATCGAAAATACAGGTCCATCAACACATACCAACTTTTCACCCAGGTTGCAACGACCGCATTTTCCGACGCCACAGTGCATGCGCGCTTCGAGGGTGACGTAATTCTGCTCGGGCTTGAAACCCAGTTTATCCAGCACTTTATTGACGTAATAAATCATAACCGGCGGACCACAAGTAATACTGACAGCATCTTCTGGTGAAGGAGATACTTTCTCCAGCAGCTCAGTGATCAACCCCACATTGTGGTCCCACACGGCATCAGGCTGATCGACTGTCAGATGTAACCGGGTATCGGGGGCTGACCGCCACTCGTCATATTCGTCCGTGAATACCAACAGTGAAGGATGGCGGGCTGCCCACAGGATGGTGAAATGACCGTAATTTTGCCTGTTATCGAGAACGGTTTGGATCACTGGGCGAAGCGGAGCCCCACCAATGCCGCCGCCCAGCACAATCAAATTTTTACCTTTGAATTCATCCATAGGGAACCAATTACCCAACGGCCCACGCACCCCGACGAAATCCCCCTCCCCTAGAAGGTGTAGTTCGTTGGTTACCGACCCAAGGCGATTAACAGCGAAGTCGAGGGTGCTGCTGCGCCGGGGTGTAGAAGCAATCCCGAAGGGAGCCTCGCCCACGCCGAACGCCGAGAGGAAGGCAAACTGACCCGGGAAATAGCTGCCCAAAGCTTCACGGCCTCCGTCCAGCATTTCGACGCTGAACAGTTTGATCTCCGAAGCCAGATCCCTGACCTTGACCAGCTTTCCCAGGTAAGGTACCAGCGGATTGTGGCCGTTTTTGCATTCAGATAAGATCATTGACTCACCTCCACAATATGCTGCATCACCTCGGTGATATCGATGTTGACCGGGCAAGCGTCGATACAGCGCCCGCAGCCAGTGCAAGCGGCTGTGCCCAAAGCACTTTGTCTCGGGTAGTAGTCGAACTTACACAGGAAACGGTTGCGCAGCCGTTGGCCTTTTGCCTGGCGCGGGTTATGCCCTCCGGCAATACGCCGATAAGCTTCTCGAGCGCAGCTATCCCAACAGCGAATGCGCTCAGATTGATTGTGCCCGTTTCCTGAAAGCAGGTCTTCATCGCGCACATCGAAGCAGCGGCAGGTGGGGCAAACATAGGCACAAATCCGGCAGCTCAGACAACGTTCAGAGACCTGTTCCCAATAGGGATCATCAAATTTCACCGCCCAGGCATTCATTTCTGGAATCACAATCCGTTCAGCTTGCTCGCAGAGATAGGATGCCCGAAATTCACTCTCATTTTCCGAAATATCATCTGTTTCCAGTGAAAATCTACTTAGTAATGCCTGTCCTTTCTCTGTCATTACCTGGATCACGAAACCATTCTCGACTTCATATAACATCACATCCATATCGCCTGGATCGTCTGGCGCGCCACCCAGGCTGGTGCAGAAACACGTCGCCCCCATTGTGCGGCACGCCAAGCCGATGAGGGTCGTGTTCTCCCTGCGCTGGGTGAAATAGGGATCGGACGGCTCGGTATCCGTAAAGAGTGCTTCCAGCATCTTTATACCTCGAGCATCGCAAGGCCGCACACCAAAAATCACCTGTTCGCCCTTGGGAAGGGTTTCGGTGAGTTTGATTTGCTGCCCAATTTTTTCAATGGTCAGCAGGCGTTCGGTGGCAGGGAAAAACGCTTCTTTGATGGACAGGAGTGGGCGAGTGAACTCCCAAACAATCTCGCCGCTGTTCCTCACCGGCCGGTACAGCAACACACCATCGATTTCTCGCGGAGCGATTAGATTTACTTCTTGGGCCAGCCTGTCTAACCAAACAGCTAATCCCTCAGGTGCGGTCATTTTCATCATCAGCCTCCTGGATTGAACAATGGCCTAACGGTCAGACAACACGGTGACGAATGGAGGCGGGACTTGCGCCATCCCTGCCCGGTAACCGAAAACCGTTTCAACCTCTTGAATCAGCCTGCGATTGAGCAAGCTGATCGGAATATCCATCGGACACACTCGCTCGCACTCATCACAGCCAATGCAGCGTCCCGCCAGGTGAAAAGCCCGTCCAAGGTGGAAGGTACGCTTTTCGTTCAGCCCGATTCCCATGCCCACCCATAACGAATCGTCTCGTTCGTATAAGCAGGTTGGACAACTGCACATGGGGCAGGCTTGGCGACAAGCATAGCAGCGTATACAACGATCGAACTGGCTGAGCCAGAAATCGGTCCGTTCGGTTGGAGTCATTGCTTGCAGGCAATCTAGATCATCTAAAACATTCTCATACATGCCGGATTTCTGGTTGGATGGGCGCTCACCGATAAAGGTATCAAATACCACTGGCACGCGTTCTATACAGCGCTGACAACGAGCCTGAAATTGAGGTGGATCAGCCGCAGGAAACTGCCGGACACTGCGCTGGTTTCCTACCTCACCGGCGCCTTCATGAATGCCATCGCAAACCACGCCGATCACGTGCAATTGCTCTCGCCCGAAGTGGTTTTCCGCCAGCAGTACGTTGACGGCTCGGCTGTCACAGGCTTTGACCACCACGGCTGCATGTCGAGGGGTTTGCTCCTTGGTTTTGAGCCTTCCGGATTGTTGTGGATCCAATTGTTCCTTCAGATAAATGGTTAAGTTGTGCGTACAGGCCTGGTTCCAAACCAGGCGCTCGACCTCCTCCGGTTGGTAGATAAAAGCCGGGCGAGTGCGACCGCGAGGTCCTATCTCATACCCAATCACACAGTCTACCTGTTTGCTCTCTAATAAACTCCTGGCTTTTGTTTGAATCTCGTAGGTGTAGGACATTTCTAACCTCCTACCTCAGACGGCAAGATTTCAATGGTCTTGGTTTGCAGATCTAAATACCTGACCCAGTTCTCTTTTTGCCGCCAGTGACATGGTCCAAGAGCCCTGACTGCCTCGGTGAACTCATTGACAATTCTAGCAAAGCGTTCGCCTTCTGAAGCCGATACCCAATCCAGGCGCAGGCGTTCGGGCTCCAATCCAGTAAATGCCATCAGGGTTTGCAGTACTGGAAGGCGTTTGGCAGTGCGATGATTGCCGGAGTCATAATGACACTCTCCGATATGGCAGGCCAGCACCAGCACGCCATCGGCACCCTGGTCGAAGGTGCGCATGATCAACTCTGGTGAAACCCTTCCAGAACACGGTACGCGCATAGCTCGCAGGTTGGCGGGATATTTCAGCCTGGCAATGCCGGCTGTGTCAGCACCTGTATAACTACACCAGGTACATAAGTAACCGATGATTCTTGGTTCGTACATCAACCACCTCTCTCAAGTAAGAATAATTACCGACAGGGCCCCGATCATTTCAGCAATAATTTCCCGGTCGTCATAGTGGATCAACGACATCGCCTTGTTAGGACAAGCCGCTGCGCAGGTGCCGCAGCCTTTGCACAGGTATTCATTCACAAGCGCTATGCCAGCTTCCAAAGCCACAGCATCATAAGGGCAGGCTTCTATGCATTGACCACACCCAGCGCACAAAGCTGCGTTTACCTCTGCAATGGAGGGGTCCAACGCGATGGTGCCCTGATCGATCAACGAAAGCGCGGCCGCTGCCGCGGCGCCAGCCTGCGCTACGCTGTCTGGAATATCCTTCGGGCTTTGACAGGCACCCGCAAGGTAAATGCCTTCCGTGGTGGTTTCCACCGGAGCCAACTTGGGATGTCGCTCGAGGAAAAATCCATCTCGGCTGCGGCTGAGGCCAAAGATACTGGCAACCTGAGCCGTATCTGGGCGAGGCTCGAAGCCCGTGGAGAGAATCACCATATCGACTGCAATGTGATTGGGCTGGTCATGATATGCCTCATCCCAGTCCACCACTAACTGTCCATCTTGTTCCTGGATGCTGTGCACCTTGCCATGGAATAGATGTACGCCCATTTGCTCTGTGCGATTAAAGAACTCTTCGTAACCTTTTCCGAAGGCGCGCATATCGCGATAAATCTCGAATACTTCGGCATGCACATAATCGTGAACCAGTTGGGCAATCTTGAGTGAGTACATGCAGCACGCTCTCGAGCAATAATCATGGGTCTTCTCATCTCGGCTGCCAACGCAGTGCAGGATCGCAACGCTGCGAGGTTGTTCGCCATTTTTCAGCATCACCTTGCCATTCGTTGGTCCACTGGCGTTGATCAAACGCTCGAACTCCATGCTGGTAATCACGTTTTCCAGCCTGCCATAACCCAACTCAGGCATCCGGGCGGGGTCAAAATCTTGAAAACCGGTCGCCAGGATGATGGTGCCCACTTTCAAGTCCAGGTACTGATCTTGCATATCGTGTTGGATCGCCCCTCGATCGCAGGCAGCCAGGCATTCCAAACATTCTGAACATATCCCGCAGCGTAAGCAGCGCTCGGCTTCCGCCAGAGCTTCTGCTTCGGTCAGGGTTAAGTCCACTTCCCGGAAGTTATGGATGCGTTCTTCCAGCGGGAGGCTGGAAATGGGAATACGCATGCACCGCGAAGATTCACCTGAGATAAACTTTTTCTCGATTTCCTCTCTGCTCAATTCAACCACCTGCTGCTTGTGCGGCTCCTTCAGCCCGTTTTCGCCTCCCAGGTAGCGATCCATACAGCGAGCGGCCTTGTGACCTTCGCCGATCGCGTCCACCACGAAGAAGGTCATCCCGCGATGCACATCGCCAGCGCAGAACACGCCCGGCATGGTCGTCATCATCTCTGCATTGGTTTGGATTCCAACGGGATAACGAGTGTTGATGCTCCCGTCTGGTGGGAGGAAGGAGAAATTAGGTTCTTGGCCAATAGCCCACACCACCAGGTCGGCAGGAAGTATATGCTCGGTGCCGGGAATCTCGTCAATATCGGGGCGGCCGCGTTTAAAGCCTCGGAAGACTACTTCCATGCAGCGTACACCGGTAATCTTCTCGTCTTTGACGACCACTTCCTTGAACGTCCGCCCGGGGCGCATCTGTATGCCTTCTCCATCAGCAACCCCGATCTCCCAATCGAATCCTGGCATATCACCGCGCGGTTCCAGGCAGGTCATGCACACCTGGCTGGCGCCCAGCCTCAATACAGTTCGGGCGGTATCCAGGGCAACATTTCCACCGCCCATAACAACCACTTTCTTTCCACGCAAGTCGATTTTTTCACCCAGGGAGACGCGCCGCAGAAGATCCAGGCTGAGCCAGTTATCGGGATGGTTCGAGTTACGGATAGGAATCTTTTTCGCCTTATGAGCGCCGGTAGCGATCAGCACTGCATCGTATGGGCCACCCAATGCGGATGAACTATCTTCCAGCAAACCAGGCACATCCTCGATCCACGTATTCAGGCGCAGTTGGACACCCTCATCTACGATCTGTTGTATCTCCCATTCCAACATCTCGGTCGGCAGACGGTGCGGGGGAATGCCCACCCGCATCATACCACCAGCGACTGGCAACGAATCGAAAACTGTAACTGTGTAGCCCAAACGCACCTGATCCAGTGCACAAGTCAGTCCGGCGGGTCCTGCACCGATGATCGCAATTTTCTTACCGTTTAGAGGAGGATGGTGACTGAAGGGTGTACCAACGATGGATTTATCGCGTAAATTAAGCAGCTCATGCCGGTGGGCGTAAGCCCAATCTCCAACGAAACGCTTCAGGCTCATAATACTGACGGGCTCATCAACCTTGCCGCGACTGCATGCATCCTCGCAACGGTGGTTACACACCCGCCCGCACACAGAAGGGAAAGGGTGTTCGCGCCGGATAGCCCAATATGCATCCGCGTAACGTTTTTGGTGGATCAGGGCAATGTATCCTTGGGCGCGTTGATCTGTGGGGCAGGCATTCCGGCAGGGAGCGATACCATTTTTCTGGATCGTATAAGCATTGGGAACCGATTGAGCTGAATGACGATAGGATGCCTTGCGCAAACTCAGGCCAAGGTCGAACAGATTGGTAACATCAATCGGGCAGACCTCAGCGCATTTGCCGCACCCGGTGCAGCTATCCTCATCGATATAACGCGCCTTGCGGCGTACCCGCACATCAAAATTGCCAACGAAACCTGAAACCGATTCGACTTCGCTATAGCTCAGCAGGGTTATGTTTTCATGGCGTCCCACGGACACCATTTTGGGGGTGAGGATTCAAGCCGCACAGTCAAGCGTGGGGAAGGTTTTGTAAAGCTGAGCCATATGCCCACCAATGCTCGGCTCTCGCTCCACCAGGTACACCTGTTTCCCAGCATCAGCCAGACGCAGGGCAGCTTCGATACCTGCAATACCAGCACCTACGACCAGGGCGGAGGGTTGCATATCCACCTGGCGCATGTTGAGAGGGGCGTGGTATCGGACCCGGCGAACAGCAGCCTCTACCATGCTCTTCGCCTTTGCAGTTGCCAGGGATCGATCCTCGATTACCCATGAGCACTGCTCACGGATGTTGGTCATCTGAAAGAAGAAGGGGTTCAAACCTGCCTCATGACATGCCCGGCGGAATGTCAGCTCATGCATCAACGGAGAGCAGGAGGCAACTACCACCCGATTCAAGCCATGTTCCTGAATGTCCTGCTTGATCAAATCCTGCCCAGGATCAGAACACATGTAGGTGTAATCGCGCCCCAACACAACGCCATCTAGCTTTTGAGCGTACTCAGCTACTGCGGCTACATCCACTTTAGCAGCGATGTTCGTACCACAATGGCAGATATATACGCCAGTCCTGACTTTGGAGATATTCATATCAATGCCTCCTGTAATGCCCCTTCAATTTCGGCGAGGATTTGCTCCTGTGTAAACCCGTGCTGGGTGATCGCCTCTGCCGGGCAAGCCGCAGCGCAAGCTCCACACCCCTTACACAGTACCTCATTCACGTAAGCGACCATGTGTCCCCTGACCCTATCTCCGAAATCTACCATTGCGATAGAGCCGTACGGACACAAACCCTCACAGGTTCGGCACCCGCTGCATCTGTCCTGGTTTACGAAGGTAGTGAATGGCTCTAAAGACACTTTCCCGGCGTCCATTAAAGCCAGCGCCGCGGCGGCTGCCGCGCCTCCTTGAGCAACCGTATCCGGGATATCTTTCGGTCCCTGGCAGGCACCAGCCAGGAAAACCCCATCCGTGGTAGTTTCCACTGGAGCTAACTTGGGATGTTTCTCGAGGAAGAAACCATCCGGGCTCAGACTGATGCCGAAGGTACGCGCCACTTCTGACTGGTCAGACTGGGGTTCGAAGCCGGTGCTCAGGATAACCATATCCACCAGGACCTCATTCAATTTTCCGGTGTATACATCGTTTGCGGACACCTTAAGCTGCCCGGAGTGCCCGTTCTCTGGTGCACTGACTCGAATATCACGATCAAAGCGAATGAAGTGAACCCCGCTGCGCTGCACTCTGGCGTAGAATGCTTCGTAATCTTTCCCAAATGTGCGCATATCCCGATAAAACTCAACCACATCGGCATCTACATAATCATTGATCAACTGCGCCAGTTTGAGGGAATACATGCAGCACACTCGTGAGCAGTATTCATGGGCAGAATCTCCGTCCTTGCTGCGGCTGCCCACACAGTGCAGAATGGCGATGCGGCGTGGTGTCCGGCCATCTTTTAAGCGTACCTGACCGTTAGATGGCCCACCCGTATTCACCATACGTTCGAACTCCATGCCGGTTACCACATTATCCAGCTCACCATATCCGTATTGAGAAGTATGCCGTGGGTCGAAGTCCTTAAAACCCGTCGCCAGGATGATTGTGCCAACCGACAGGTCTAGTATTTGATCTTTTTGCTCAAAATCAATGGCTTCTCTTGGACAGAACTTCTGACATGCCTTGCATTTACCACGTTGGAAATAGGCGCAGTTTTGGGTATCGATGACGGGAACCCGCGGCACCGCCTGCGGAAAGGGAAAGTAAATCGCCGGACGAGTGCCAATGCCCAGGTCAAACTCGGAAGGGATTTTCTTCCAGGGGCATTTTTCCGTGCACGTTCCGCAGCCTGTGCACAAATCTTCGTTCACATAACGCGCCTTCTTGCGCACGCGTGCCGAGAAGTTGCCCACATACCCGGAGATCGATTCAACCTCACTGTAGCTCAACAGGGTTATGTTTTTGTGGCGTCCCACGGACACCATTTTGGGGGTGAGAATTCAAGCCGCACAGTCAAGCGTTGGGAAGGTCTTGTAAAGCTGGGACATGTGCCCGCCGATGCTAGGTTGTCGTTCGACCAGGTAAACGTGTTTCCCGGCATCTGCCAGGCGCAGAGCAGCTTCGATGCCAGCAATACCACCGCCGACTACCAAAGCCGATTGTTTCACCTCCACCTGTCGCATCTCCAACGATTTGTGCAGGCTGACTCGCCGCACAGCAGCTGATACTAATGCCATTGCTTTGCGTGTTGCTTTGGCAGGATCATCTGATACCCACGAACAGTGCTCGCGGATGTTGGTCATCTGAAACAGGTAGGGGTTCAATCCTGCCTCAGCACAAGCTCGCCGGAAAGTGGTCTCATGCATTAGCGGAGAACACGAAGCAACCACAATACGATTCAGGCCCTCCTCGCGGATATCATCCTTGATGAGGCCCTGACCTGGATCAGAGCACATATAAGCATAATGACGAGCTACGACCACACCATCCAACTGAGAGGCATATTCTGCTGCGGCCTCCACGTCAACCATTCCGGCGATATTTGTGCCGCAATGACAGACGTAAACCCCGATGCGCGGTCGATCCCTGGCAGGCGTAACCTGAACCGATCCATAACGAGCCTCCTCGGTCGTCTTCATCCGTCGACCTCCTTTTAAATCCATAAGAGCAAGATTAAAGTCAAATTTGATTGCGGATAAATTATAACATCCATTGTGTAAAATTGCACAATCGAACTATGTATTAGCCATCCATCTTTTGGGTTCAACACCCATCAAGCTCCCTAGCAGAATATCAAAATCTTTTTCCGTGTTGCTTGAAGATCCACTTAGGGCGAACCAGCTCCGGTATTCGTCTTCCGAAAAGGCCATGTAAGGAAAATCGATGATGCCATCAAGGTTGGCCAAATACTTGCGTTACTCAGCCTGAAAAAGGCTGAACTCGACCCCAGAATTCTCATGATGAAAACCAATCCAAGAGGAGGGAAGAAATTTGATGATCGGCAAGCTCATCGACGACCCGCTTCCAATCTTCCAGGCGCATTTCTTGCTTGAGCCGCTCTGGCTGACATCGAATGTAGCCTTCCACGCTCCATTGCCCGCACATCTGGCAGCGCAGGTTGCAGACGTTGGTGATCGTTAGGGATATGCTTTGGGGGAAGGTCAACCATGTACTCCAGTATTGCGATACAAGGGATAAGTGGGCGCGGTCTGACGCTGATGGAATAATCTAAATCCAGAGGGTGGATAGCGAAATTATATCCCCTGGAT
>Ga0315275_10004566_pt1 | contig 12963 bp, 18 predicted proteins | sample YL17G03_0_MG_FD_205557 | JGI IMG/M metagenome (GOLD analysis project Ga0315275, IMG submission 205557) | Sediment microbial communities from Yellowstone Lake, YNP, Wyoming, USA - YL17G03_0 | ecosystem: Environmental > Aquatic > Freshwater > Lake > Sediment | place: USA: Wyoming | collected... | reverse complement strand
CCTTCGCCATCGTGATTATGTCGGGAACGACCCTGGTGTGCTGCACGGCGAACATCTTCCCCGTGCGCCCGAAGCCCGCCTGCACCTCGTCGTCAACAAGGAGTATGCCGCTGTCCTTCGCAATCTTCGCGATGCGCTCGGTCCAGCCCTTCGGAGGGACGATGTAACCGCCCTCTCCCTGCACCGGCTCCATGAATAAGGCCGCCACATCCCCCGGCGGTGCGATCGTCTTCATGTAGAGGTCCTTGATGATGTCAGCGCAGTAGAGGCCGCACTCCGGGTACGTTTGCCTGTATACACACCTGTAGCAGTTTGCGTACGGCACATGGACGACCCCAGGGACCAAGGGGTGGTACTTCTCCCTGTGAATCGCCTTACTCGCAGTAAGAGACAGTGCACCCATCGTCCTCCCGTGGAACGCCTTCAGGAACGCTATGTACATCCCCCGCGGCCTGTAGTACCTCGAGACCTTCATCGCCGCCTCGACCGCCTCTGCGCCGCTGTTCGCGAAGAACGCCTTCTTGGGGAAGTTGCCCGGCGTGATCTCGCAGAGCTTCTGCGCCAGCCTCGCCTGCAGGTCGTAGTAGTAGTCCTGGCCGGCGAAGTGCATCAGCTCCCCTGCCTGGCGCTTGACCGCCTCGACCACCCGCGGGTGGCTGTAGCCCATGTTGACGACCCCGATGCCGCACGTGAAGTCGATGATGAGGTTGCCATCGACATCCTCGATGACCGAGCCGAGCGCCCTCTTCGCGACGATAGGCGATGTCTTCGTCGTGTTCGCGAGGTAGGTCTCGTCTCTCTTGATGATCTCTTTCGCCTTCGGGCCCGGAGGGGTCACTCTGATTGCAGGGACTTTCATGGTCGCACCGCGCATCCCATCGAGGCTTTCTCCTTAACGATATCGCAATTGCCGAATATATCGGCGACCGCGAAGCACCGATGCGGCTTAGGGCTGGACTCTGCACAATGTGAGCGATGCGCACGCCAAGAAGATGGCCGACTCAGCAACCGTGCGCGTGGTAAAGTGATGCCGTGACGTTCCACTCGACCCACGCCAGACTCGACATACAGCCGGTGTTCGGCGTGCTCATGCTGACCTCCCACGCGTAGGCATCCTGGGATACAACCGGGCGCTCCCAAGGATAGCGCTGTGCCCCGACCTCAATCCCGCCAGAACAAGTCAGACCGAACACATCGCCATTGTGCTCGACATAGACGGGACCGATTTCGATCGTCTTGCCCCATACTTCGCTCTGGCTGAGGCCGAGCGACATCGCGGCCGTCTCGACAGCCTCCTGGGGTTTCACCGAAGCGACATCCGCACACGCCTCCCAGTCTCCCCACCCGTGCCAGTTCGTCGGCCAGCCAGAGTGGCTCGACGAGTTGATCAAGAGCGCCGCGGCCACCGCCACGGGGACGATCGTGGCTACCGCCACGACGGTCACGATCTTGAGAATCATTTTCGCTTCCTTATCCATGTCTCTGCCCATGTCGTCATAGCATCTTCCCTCGATATAACTGTATCCCGCTCGTGCGACACTTAAGGAAACATTTATATCGAAACCTTGGGTAGCGTCGATTCCACATGGAATCCAAGGTATACACTCGTTTTGAAAAGGCGCGAATCTTCGGCGCGAGGGCGTTGCAGATTTCGATGGGCGCCCCGCTGCTGGTCCATGAGGGCGGCAAGGCGATCGACCCTCTGGCCATCGCGACTATGGAGTTCGAGAACGACCTCATACCAATCACCTCAAGAAGGATAATTGATGACTATAATTGATTCGTGCAGCGCGAGACCGATCCTCGACAGCCGGGGAGACGTGACCATCGAGGTCGTCCTCGCTTCTGGCAGGACGAGAGGTTCCGCCTCCGCACCAGGTGGCGCCAGCACGGGAATCCACGAGGTCCCCGCGTTCCCTCCGGACGGCGTCGACGCCGCACTGGAGATTTTCAAGCACAAGGTCGCCCCGCGGCTCAAGGGGATGGACGCGGAGGACCAAGCGCAGATCGACGCGACTCTCCATGAGATCGATGGGAGCGGCAACCTATCGAACATCGGGGGCTCCTTGTCGATATCCACTTCGCTAGCCGCCGCCAAGCTCGCCGCAGCAGCGTCAGACCTACCCTTGTTCCGATACCTTAACCCCCGCCCGCCGGAGCACATGCCCCGGCCCCTCGGTAATGTGATAGGCGGCGGGAAGCACGCCATTGGCGGGACCGACATACAGGAATTCCTGTGCCTCGCCTCTGGCGAGGACTCGTGGAAGAACGTGAGGGCCAACGCGGCGGTCTATAAGGCAATGGGGAAGAAGCTCAGCGACAAGTTCCCGGGGAAGCCGCTCGGCAAGGGAGACGAGGGAGCCTGGGTCACCAGCCTGAGCAACACCGAGGCCCTCCAGACGCTCGCCTCGATCTGCAAGGAGATGACCGAACGCTTCGGGTTCCCCTGCAGGCCGTCGCTGGACATCGCCGCCACAAGCCTCTTCAAGCGCAACATGTACCTCTACAAGGAAGGCAAGAAGACCCCTGAGCAGCAGATAACTTTCGTCGAGGAGCTTGTCGACAAGTTCGGGCTCGCGATCGTCGAGGACCCGCTCCAGGAGGAGGACTTCTCCGGCTTCGCAGAACTCACCCGCAGGGTCGGCGGGAAGTGCCTCGTGGTCGGGGACGACCTATACGTCACGAAGGTCGAACGACTCAAGAGAGGCATCGCCGAGAAAGCGAGCAACGCTATCCTTATTAAGCCAAATCAGGTAGGGACTTTGAGCGACACGAAGGCGGCTGTCGACCTCGCGCGCAAGGAAGGCATCACCACCGTGGTGTCGCACCGCAGCGGGGAGACGACGGACGCCACGATTGCGCACCTCGCGGTCGCCTTCGGTTCCTACGCGATAAAGACCGGGATTGTCGGCGGCGAGAGGATCGCCAAGCTGAACGAGCTCGCTCGCATCCAATCACAGATAAGGGGAGAATAGGATGGAAGGCCAGGAGAACGAACAGGTAGAGGAGCAGGTCGAGGAGAAGGAGAGCACGGGAATCGAGGGGCTCCTCGTGCCCGAAGACATCTACCACACGAGCGGAGTGCACATCGGCACCCAGCAGAAGAGCTCGAGCATGAAGAGGTTCATCTACAAGGTCCGCGCGGACGGCCTCTACGTCCTCGACATAAAGAAGACAGACACGCGGATCCGCGAGGCCGCGAAGTTCCTCGCGAAGTACGAGGCTGACAAGATACTCATCGTCGCCGCGCGCCAGTACGGCCAGAAGCCCGCCAGGCTCTTCGGGAAGACCATAGGCGCTCAGGTCTTGGCGGGACGCTTCGTGCCTGGCACCCTCACCAACCCCGAGCTCCGCCAGTTCGTCCAGCCCAAGGTCCTCTTCGTCACTGACCCCGCCGCTGACCAGCAGGCCTTGAGGGAGGGGCTGAACGTCGGCATGCCTGTCGTCGGCCTGTGCGACGCCAACAACGAGACGAGGGACGTCGACCTGGTCGTGCCCACGAACAACAAGGGGAGGCGGGCGCTGGCGACCGTCTACTGGCTCTTGACGCGAGAAGTGCTCAAGGCCAGAGGGGACGTCAAGGAAGACGGAGACTTCAAGCCAACGATTGACGATTACGAGGCACCGTTGTAGGTGATCTCGATGCGCCCCCCTGCGGTGGCGGGTCAATTTTACGAGGGAGACAGGGAGACCCTGGTCGCGCAGATAGAGGACTGCTACCTGCACAAGGTCGGGCCCGGAAGGCTCCCGCAGCTGCGCGATGGGAAGAGGACTCTCAGGGGCCTGGTCTGCCCCCATGCCGGTTACATCTACTCCGGTCCTGTCGCGGCGCACTCCTACGCTGCCCTGGCGGAGGACGGCTGGCCCGAGACGTTCATCGTCCTCGGCCCGAACCACTCGGGACTGGGCGCCGCGGTCGCACTGGGCACCCAGGACTTCGAGACGCCGCTCGGGGTCGTCGAGGTGGACAGGGAGCTCGCGAGGCGCCTGCTGAAGGACGTGCTCTACGAGGACATGGCGGCGCACCGCTTCGAGCACAGCATAGAGGTGCAGCTTCCGTTCCTGCAGCACCTCAGAGAAGACGTGAAGTTCGTGCCCATCTGCATGATGGACCAGGAGATCGCGACAGCGAAAAAGGTTGGACAGATCATTCGCGACGCGATCAAGGGGAAGGATGTCGTCGTCATCGCATCCACGGATTTCTCTCACTACGTCTCAAAGGAGACCGCAGCGAAGAAGGATAAGATGGCCATCGACCAGATAGTCAAGATGGACAGCAGGGGCCTCTACCAAACGATCCAGAAGAACGACATCACGATGTGCGGCTATGGTCCGGTCATCGCCATGATGACCGCCGCGGAGGGCGGGAAAGCACAGCTCCTCAAGTACGCCAACTCGGGCGATGTCGCTCCAATGAGAGAGGTCGTCGGATATAGCAGCATCGCGGTCCGCGCCTGATTCACTTCTTCGACTGGCGGGTTCCTTCGTCAATCCATTCCAAGTACGCGGGGAGCCCTTCACCCATTTGATATGAAACGAGGCACGGCACTTCGTAGGAGTGGACCTTCGCCGCTTCTGCTGTCGCCTTCTTCACCAGAGCCGTCCTGGTCTTCATGATCACGGCGAACTCGCCCTCGTCGAGGATTTTGCCTTTCCAACGGTAGATGGATCGTATCCTGAAGACGTTGGCGCACGCTATCAGCCTCTTACCGAGAAGGTGCTTCGCAAGTGACGCAGCCTCCCTCTCGCTCGCCGTTGTCGTGTACAGCATCGAGTGCATACGGGCTGCATCCACTCCAGACATTAAGGCGTTTCCCGCCATCCACCGCGGTTATCAGCGACGAAAACCGTGACGACACTTCTTTATCCGCTCCCCGAGGTCAATCCATTGCATGCCAGTGGTGACCATTCCGGAGATGACCGCGGCATTGAGAGTGACGCTCGGCCGCAAGGGCCTGACGGAAGACCAGGTGACGACTCTGGCGGACTATGTCATGTCGTTCTTTGGGTTCGGCACCGAGGTCGTGGACAACCTGCTCAAGGTGGAGGACCGCGATGTCTTCTACATGCTCGAGGAGGAGGGCATCCTGTCGACGAAGCAAGAGGAGGTTCGCCTCAAGAAGGGCAGGCTCTGGCGGATACACTACTGGGTCTTGATGGTGGACTACATCAAGGAGCTCGCGAACGGCAAGACCGTCGAGAAGCGCGACGAGTTCGTGGCTGTCTACGAAGAGATGCCCGAAGAGGCATGGGCAAGGCCAAGAATTCCTTAAATAGCGCGCCCGCAATCGAAAAAGGGCTTCCATGGACTATAACCAGTGGCTGCTTGTCGCCCTCGCGATCATCGCCTTGTGGACCGTTATGGTCTACATCCTGCACAAGAAAGGCATCCTCGCGAAAGCGAACATGTCTCCGGTCGGCCCCATATTGATGTGGAAGACCGTCAGAGGCAGAAAATTCCTGGATAGGCTCGCGCGCCCTGCGAGATTCTGGCGGGCATACGGTGACTTCTCCATTGTCCTCTGCATGGCGGCCATGTTCGCGCTCATGGGATTGCTCATCTGGGAAGCAACACTGGTCCCCAGCGTCCCGAGGGAGAGCGCGCCGACTCCTGACCTGCTCCTCGGCGTTCCGGGGCTCAACAGGATCATACCCCTGGGTTACGGGATACTCGGCCTCGCGATCGCAATCGTCCTCCATGAGTTTCTGCACGGCATCCTGGCGAGGACCGCCAAGGTCAACCTGAAGTCGCTCGGCATCCTGTTGTTCGTCTTCCCCATAGGGGCATTCGTCGAACCCGATGAAGAAGAACTCACGAGGATGAAGCGCAGGGACAGGGCCCGGCTATTCGCGGCCGGTCCAGCCACGAACATGATACTCGCGTTGGTCTTCGCGATCATCTTCTCCACAGTCATGATGGGCAGCGTCCGGGCGGCGCACGACGGCGTGGGCGTCACCGGCTTCAGCATGGACAGCTCTCCCGCAGAGAACGCGAGCATGCATCCGGGCATGATCATATTCAGGGTGGAGGGCATGAATGTCACGACCGCCAACGTCACGTCTATCGCAGACCTGGCGGCGGCGATGGAGAACACAAGACCGGGAGATGTGGTCAATGTCACCGCATACTACAGGGGCTCGGTGGACACATACCACCTGACGCTGGCAAACGTGAGTTCAACCGAGAAAGGGGTCATGGGCGTGCGCCTCATCACGGTGACCACCGCCTACTTCCATCCTCTTGGCGGGGCAGACTATTTCGACAGCCCCGTGCGCTCCATCTTCAACTATGTCACCTTGCCTTTCCTCGGCCTGCAGCCGCTGCAGGAGCCCTTCACCGACTTCTTCGTCGTCGAAGGATTCTGGGGTTCGATACCGGGATCCGTCTTTTGGACGCTCGCAAACTGCGCATACTGGTTGTTCTGGCTGAACATCATGCTCGGTGGGACGAACGCGCTCCCCGCGATACCCCTCGATGGCGGCTACATCTTCAAAGACGGACTCGACGCATTCCTTGAGAGAGTGAAGAAGGGCATCAAGCCGGAGAGCAGGGACAGGATCGTCAGTGGGGTCTCGTTGACGCTCGCCCTGTTCATACTCGCGCTCATACTCTGGCAGTTCTTCGGCCCCTATATCCTGTGATTAGACGCGACCGCTTGGGACCAGCATCCAGTACCCGAAGTTGATCATCTGCTTCCCGATCCAGCCCCTCAGGCTCAGCGGCGGCGGGACCGGCGGGTGCTCGTAGTCGAATGTCATCGAGAAGCCTTTGTGGTACCCGGCGTCGCAGTAGCAGGTGACCCTGCCATCGTACTTCGCTGTGGCCTGTTCTCCGCGGACGTCCGCGACGACCGAGTCCGCCACGACCTTCGCCTCGAAGTGTGCAGCTGCCCCGGATTTGGAGACTGGAATGTCGGTGCAGTCGCCCAGCCCGAAGATGTCGGAATTGGCCTTCGTCCTGAGGGTGTACTTGTCGGTCGGGAGCCACCCGCCGCGGTCCCCAAGACCCGAATCCTCCACTACCTTCGCACCGCGATGCGGCGGTATCATCAGGAGCATATCATAGGGAAATGTCTCCCCCTCGATTGAGCTGACCATCTTCTTGGCGGGGTCGATCGACTCGACGTTGAAGAATATGGTCGACTTGATGTTGTGCTTGACGAAGATCTTCTCCACGACCGGGTTCACGGGCTCCAGCGGGAAGACTCTCGAGAGCGGCGACAGGTAGTGTATCTCGACCTTGTCCCGGATTCCCTTCTTGGTGAAGTAGTAGTCCAGCTGGCAGGCCGCCTCGGAAGGCGCCGGCGGGCATTTGTACGGGACGCTCGCCACCGTGACGATTATTTTGCCGCCATTGAAGTTCTCCAACGCCCCTCGCAGCTTCTGCGCACCCTCGATGCTGTAGAAGTGCTGTGCGGCCTCCTTGTACCCGGGGAGCTCGTCTGGCACAAGCCTCGCGCCAAGGGCGATGACCAGGCGGTCGTAGTCCAGGACCGGCCCCTTCGCGAGATGCACCTTGTGATTCAGGGGGTCGATCTTGACCGCCTCGTCGATGATGAGCTTCACTCGCTTCCTGAGTAATCTGCGCTCATCCCTGACAAGCTTCTTCGGATTCGTCTTGCCGAAGGCGACATAGATGAAACCCGGCTGGTAGACGTGCTTGCCCGAACTGTCCACCAAGGTGATCTCGGCCTCATCCGGCCTGAGGCGCTTCGCCAGTAGGTTGGCGACTATGGTCCCGCCTACGCCGCCGCCAAGGACGACGACCTTCTTCATCTGGGCACCGTCCCCTACTTCACTTTCTTGATCAAGAACCTTGCGTAGCCCGCCTCTTCGTAGATGCCGACCATCTGATGTCCGGCCTTCTGGACCCAGAACGGGATGTCACTTCTCGACCCAGAGTCAGACGACCAGACCTCGATCAGCTCGCCGACCTTCGCCTGCCTGATGCCGCGGATGAGCTCCATCAGCGGCCCCGGGCAGAATGAGCCTCGGGCGTCAAGGACCATCTTCTGCTCCTCAGTCACATCGGTCACCGTCCTAGAGAAACAGCGTGATCTCGCCCTGCTTGGCGTTGTCCACGAATTCGGCCGCGCCGACCACGTCGTCGACTATCGGATCGAGGTGCTCCTTCTTCATGCCCATGAGATCCAGGGTCATGGCACAGGCATGCACCTTGACATTGCCCATCTCCTTGGCCTGCTTGAGCATGTCGTACCAGGATGGCACGTTCTTTTCTTTCATCAGCTTCGTCAGCATGGGCGCGAGCTCGGCGTAGTTCACGTCCATCTTCTGGTTCTTCTGCGGCTCACCCTTGCGGAAGGCGTCCAAGCCGTAGAACGTCAAGAAGAGCTCGACGTTCGTGCCCATGGCGACCGCCCCGGAGGTCATGATCGCCACTGGGTACAGTTTGTCCACCGTCCCGCTGAATACCACTATCGACATCTTGTTGGGCATTTTGTCCACCATGCCTGCTTCCGTCGTCGTATGATTAAGACGTGCGGACACGATTGAACATACTTGAATATATGAATATACGCAATCCCGTATATAGTTCGAGGCTCGTGTTCATCGCCAGATGAAACCTTCAGATCCCTCCTTCTATGAGGTCAAGGCCAGGATGATCGCCGTCATGGCCAACCCGAAGCGACTGCAGATCATCGACCTGCTGAGCGATGGGGAGAAGACCGTGTCAGAGCTCTCCGAAGCACTCGACCTGGCACAGGCAACCACCTCGCAGCACCTGGCCGTGATGCGGAAAGCAGGCGTTGTGGAGACCGCCAGGGATGGCAATTTCATCCACTACCGCCTCGCCGACCCGAAGATAGCATCGGCCTGCGGCGTCATGAGCCAAGCCGTACTCGACCTGCTCGTGAAGCAGCAGAAGAAACTGCAACCTGTACTGGCCCTGGCCAATCGGCATCGTTAAGGTGGTAGATAACATTCCGCGAAACGTGAAGACGATCGGCAATGCCAATCCAGATGGAGATGTCGAGGCGCTGAATGAGACCTATCAGGATATTGATCGCATAATAAGCGACCTCGTCGAATGCTACGCGCTTCCTCACACCAAGATGTGCATGCGCTGGTCCAAGCCCACCGTCGAGGAATACCGCGAGGAGGTCGTCGGCTGGCTGGAAGACTACTCCAAGTCCTTCCGCAGGTTGCCCGAGAAGTCCCTCCCCGGGCGAGCGGCCCTGCCTGGCTATGCACGAAAGCGCCTCGACGAGGAGGTCGCGCGCATCGTTGGCGGGAGGAATGACGCGGTCGAGAGCAGCTACAAGCACCTTTTCGGCTAGCGACTACTCCTGCGTGAGCGAGAACTCGTTCCCATCTGGATCCGCGAACATCGCTTGAATGCCCCATGCTTCCTTCTTGGTCGGCTGGGTGAACTTCACGCCTTTGGCTTCAAGGACCTTCTGCTCCTTCGCGACATCCTTGCAGACAAAGCCGAAGCCGGAGATGCCGGGCTCAAGAGGATAGAGATCTGCGCACAGATGGATGACAATCGGCATTCCCTTTTGCGAGACTGCCACCCAATGTCCATCCTTCGACCGAATCTCGAATCCCAACTTCTCCTCGAACCACTTTGCGGATTTCTTGGCGTCCGACACTACCAGCGCTATCGAGCTGAATTTCATCGCTGTCAACCCTCGAATCGGAGAGAAGCTCTGAATTAGATAAAGGGAACGGTCGGTGCCGCGGACGACACAACAATCCCGCTAGTGAGTCACCACTTCGAACCCTGACTCGTCGAAGATCAGCGGGAAGTAGCCCCTGCGGTGCGCGGTCTTCCTCATCTTCGCCACGCCAAGGAACAAGTTGACATTGTTGTCCTCCCGCCTCAGGTCAAGGTGTATGATCCCGTCAGAGAGGAAATCCTCGCCGTGCTCGCAGAACTTGTCCGAGCCCTGGTCCATCTCTGCGATGATGAGGGTCGTGATGTTCAGGTCCCTCAGCCACTCCATCAGCCGGAACAGGTCCTCCCTCGGCTCCATGAACTTCGACATGACCTCCAGCACCGGCAGAGAGTCGATGACCATGAGGTCCAGGTTCATCGTCTTGTGCATGTTGTCCACGTACATCTTGAAGACCTCGATCCAAGATTTGCTGCCGAGCTGCTTCAGCTTCTTCCGGATAAGCCCGAGATCCAAGACGCACATGAGCTTCTCCACATTCTTGATGTCCATTCCGAGGCCCGCCATGTTGGCGAGGAGGCTCTCCCTGTTCTGTTCTAGCGTGACGTACATGCCGCTGAGGCCTTCCTCGAGGGCGTTGCGGTAGAGGATGTTGTAAGCCAAGGACGATTTCATCGTGCCCGGCTTCCCTGCGATGAGAACGACGTGGCTGGCGGGGATTCCACCCTGTATGTGGTCGTCGAGTCCTCTGATGTACGTCTTGATCCTCTCTTCCTTCATAGCGCCTGCCTTCGGCGGTTCATGGCGGCGCACTCAAGATAAAACTTGTCAGGCCATTATCATGGTCTCTCTGCAGCGAGGGCCAAGACGCCGCTGGCGAGCGCCAATATGCAGGGCACGAGGTCGCCTGTGTAGAAGAACGCGACCAATCCGACAATGATCGCCAGCACCCCTCCCTCCATGTACCGCCGTTCGTACGCGACCAGCCCCGCCACGATGAGGACGACGCCGAGGATGATTATGATGCTTAAACGGAAAATCCAATCCAGCGAGATGCCTCCATACAGGCGAAGGTTGGCGTACATCAACATCAGACCCGCGACAATCGCGAGAAGCAGAGCGAGAACTGCGAGCAGGCGTCTTTCCGACATGTCAGCAGGTTCGAAACATGCTCACTCATATCAGCCTTTTCCCGCGAATATCGCAGGATTCAGCCTTTCTCAAGCCCGCCGAGTGCGATCGTACCGGCAGGCCTCCCGCCATGCCCCCGCCTTCCGCGGCACATCCTCAGCGTCCTAAATCCCCTCTTGAGACCCGCCCATCGAGCAATCGAAGAAGCCTGTTCGCAGGGCAAGGGTGCCGTGAACGCGACGCGCGTCTCGCCGACTATTTCGGCAAGCGCCCGCCAGAGCTCACGCGCGCACTCCTTGCGGCGGTGGTCCACGACCCAGGGGGCTACCTCGCAGGACCCTTCCTCCACCTGGCCCACGATATAGCCTTTCACATCACCATCCCCTGCCGAGATGAACGTCCGTGGGAATTCTCTTCTCAACCGCCAAAGCAGTCTCTTGCGGCTGCATCCGAAGTAGCGCTCGTCGAAGGAGACCACATCTCCGAAGTGCGACGATGATTGCGGGGCCGGTCCCCCGCCGGGCTTGATAACCCCGTTGTACCGCACGTTCTCGTACTCTCCTTTGAAACCAAGAGCCCCATAGAGGGAAGTCACGTGGATGTAGGAATTCAGGCGCACGGTCTCCGCACCGGTCCCCTCCAGATATCCGATCGCGCTCTCCACCAGCTGAACCCCGATGCCCTTGCCGCGATGCCTCGTATGGACTATGACATTGCCGATCCACCCCGCGTCCCCGTACGAGGTGGCGGTTGTCAACCCGATCATCTCGCCGTCGAGGACCGCCTTCAGGCACCCGCGGGGGTCGAGGTGCATCAGTCTCCTGAAAATCCCCGGCGTGCACCCCCAATCCTCGATGTCTGTCAGCGCGATGGCGGTGGGTATGTCCGCCGGTCTCATTGTCTTGATTTGCGCTGCTCCCAGAGCCTGCGCCTCCTCTCCAGCTCCTCGGGCTCGTCGCACTCGTGGTACCCGTACGTGATGTACTTCTTGTCCTTCCTGAGGTGCTTGTACTGGCACGGGCCGTACTCGTCGTCCTCGGAGCCGTACCACCTGTCGCAGTCCTTGCAGTGGTGCTTCGGCGGGGTCACATTCCCCAAAACGGGTCCTCCCTTCTCTTGATCTCGCAGACCTTGTCGAGCGCTTCCTTCTCATCCATCGTGAGTTCGAGCCTCGATAGCGCCCTCGCGTCGGCCTCGGGCATCTCCACGTAAAGCACATCGTCCCCTTTTACCTGACGCCCGAAGGTGACCCCGTCCATGGCCACCGCCACCTCCGCGCCCATCTTCGCCTCCTTGATGCTCGCCTTCTTGTCCTGGATGCTCTTCACGCGCCCGACGGCCCTTCCGTCGTCTTTCAAGAGTGAGTCTCCCGACCTTAGCTTTCCCGCCAGTATCCTCACGCCGAAAATCGCGGGCTTGCTGATGTTGAACACGTAATCGCCGAGGACGAGTATCTTCCCGGGGAAGACAAGCTGCTGCCTCTTCTCCTCCGCCAGTTCTCTGAGTCTTTCCTCCAGCCATTTCTGATAGTCCTCGATGAGGCGGTAGATCACATCGTTCTCGAGGATCTTCACGTCGGGGTTCTTCAGCAGCTCCTCCTTGGCGTCAGGCAGCACTGGCACGTTGAACGTGAACATGACCTTGTGAAGCGGGTTCTGGACCGTCGCGGCGTCGACTACGTCACGCCTCGAGACCGGCCCGACGCGAGCGAATCTTATTGGGATGTCTGAGGCCCTGCACTCGAACGCGAGAGCTTCGAGGGAGCCTATCGCGTCAGCCTTTACTAGTATGCCCTGGTCCTGAGTCGGCACCTGAATCGAACTCTCCGCCTCCACCTTCGCGACGATCTCGTCCAAGGTGTCACGCGTCGCGACCCTGATCGGCGCCCCCGCCATCGCGCCCTCCAGCCCGCTCGCGGATATCTTGATCCCCGCCGCGGCGATGACCTTCTTGACAGAGTCGAAGCGGTCCTGGGGGTCCCTGATCTCGTCCAGCGGCTTCGGCTTCAGGAGCGCCTTCACCTTCGTGACTATCGGCCTCGGCATGCCGCCGAGGACGACCGTGTCGCCCTTGGAAATCACCCCGTCGAAGATTATTGCGTTGAGCGTGAGACCGAGACCTTTCTCTTCCTTCACCTCGAGTATCGTGCCTTCTCCCGGTCCTTCGCCAGTCTCCAGCTGCGATTCGAGGAACC
>Ga0315275_10004565_pt1 | contig 12963 bp, 12 predicted proteins | sample YL17G03_0_MG_FD_205557 | JGI IMG/M metagenome (GOLD analysis project Ga0315275, IMG submission 205557) | Sediment microbial communities from Yellowstone Lake, YNP, Wyoming, USA - YL17G03_0 | ecosystem: Environmental > Aquatic > Freshwater > Lake > Sediment | place: USA: Wyoming | collected... | reverse complement strand
TGAGGCCTGTGATCCAAGCGGCAGCCTCTTCGATCGTCAGCGCAGAAAGCTCATGAATGTCTGTGCCAGCGATCTTCACGTAGCGCGCGTCCGGTCTGAGTCGAGACCCCTCACATGTTGGGCAAGGGACCGGCGTCCGGTAGCGGCTGAGCATGACGCGTACGTGCAACTTGTAGCGCATTTCTTCCAAGTACTCGAAGAATTGTTGCACGCCCTCCAGCTTGCCTTCTCCCTGCCAGACGATCTGCTGAATATGCTGTGGCAGGTCCTTGTAGGGGAGGGCGAGATCGACCCCACGTCGCTTCATGGAGAGGAACATTTGCTTCTGCCACCAATCGCCGCTGGGTTTGCTCCATGGTTCAATCGCGCCTTGGGCCAGAGACTTGCTGTGGTCGGGAATGACGAGGTCGGGATCGTAACGGAGAATATTGCCGAATCCTTTGCACTCGGGACAGGCGCCGAGTGGATGGTTGAAGGAAAAGAGGACAGGACGAATCGGTTCGAATGTTCGCCCACATTGTTGGCAGCGAAAGTCCGTGCCGTAGGTTCTGGGTCCCTGGTCGAAGACCTCCACGCGGCACAGGCCCTCTCCCTCGCGAAACGCGGTTTCGATCGCTTCGACGAGGCGAGATCGGTTATCTTCCCTGATCACAAGCCGATCGAGGATCACATCAAGATGGTCTGGCCTGGTTTTGGGAAGGTTGTGGATCTCGTGGAGATCGAGGATTTCCTTGCCGCACAGCACTCTGGTGAACCCGCGCAGCAACAGCGACTGGAGAAAGGCCTGATCCTGTTTCGGCGCCGGTGCTTTGACGGGAAAGAGGACCATTGCTCGTGCGTCGGTGCAATGTTTCAGAAGGTCGTCGACAACGCTGCCAGGGTGAAAGCTGCGCGCATCAATGGCGCAATCGGGGCAGACTGGATGACCTACTTTGGCGAACAGGAGTCGCAAGAGGTCGGCAATCTCAGTCGTAGTCCCGACTGTCGATCGGGCGGTGCGGATGGGGTTCTTCTGCTCGATCGCAATGGCGGGTCGGACGTTGATGATCCGGTCGACATCGGGCCGATTGACCTTATCGAGAAACATGCGGGCATAGATGGAGAGCGATTCCACATAGCGCCATTGGCCTTCGGCGAACAGAGTGTCGAACGCGAGAGAGGATTTTCCCGATCCCGATATGCCCGTGATGGCTGTGACCTGATTATGGGGGATGCGCAGCGAGATGTTCTTGAGATTGTTTTGTCGTGCTCCTTCGACAATCAGGTCGCGGGAAGGAATAGAAGGCTGTTTAGTGCTTGCCATAGATTGGTTGCAAGAAATGGGTAGCAGGGTATGGTAACAATCCAGCTGTAGTGGTTCAAGGACGGATCGAGGGGACGGGAGATATAGAGTAGTCATTCCTCCGGATCCGTCTGACTATTTTCTGGTAATTTCTTCTCGCCTCGATTACGCTCGGCGTGAGTTTTACTCACAGGAAGAAACAATCCATCGTGACACATGCTGCTACTCCAGTGGATTACCTGGGACTCGGGCGTCAACTCGCAGGGTTGCTAGGCGCGAGTCTTGAGGGTGCCTCAGCCGATGCGATGAAAGAGCTGGCTCGAGCCTACGATCCCTCGGCCAGTGAGGCCCGTATCAGCGCGGAGGTCTTTATTTTCCACAAGTACCTCATCGTGCAGGCCTGTGTCGGCGCGTTTCCCGCGTCGCATGTTGAACGGGTGATTGGAGGACTCTTTGCCGCGTTGAACGAAAAAGCCGCGGGGCTCGAGTTTAGCCAGGAACGGCAGAACGCGATGGAGCAGATGTGGCAGATGCGGGCCAAGCAGTTCGATGCGCCCTTTACGAAGGATCGGGAACACTTTCTTGACGAAGCCGCCGACCTGACCTATTGGAAACAGTCCATTACCCGATTTTGCCAGAATGTGGGAGAGATGGAGCATCCCCCCGATATATGGGCCGGTGGAAAAGGCCCCTCGCATGAAGCGAGTCAGTGCGTCACCGCGGCTATTGACCGGCTGGTGTCGGCGCTGAGTGAAATGAATCGGTTACACTTCAACCACCTCACCTAGTCCACGACCTCATCCGTCTTCCATTCGATTTCAACTCAACGGTTGCCATGGATCGTGACGCGTGAAGCGCGAGATATGCGAGATATGCGAGACATGGACAGATGGGTTTCCACCTCGTTTGGCCCGTCTCGCTCGTCCCGCCTGTCTCGTGCGGCTATCCTGCGGGGGTGTTCTCCTCTTGCCCCAGACGTGGTTGCCATTGAAGTTCTGCTGTGCCGAAATTGTTTTTCCGCAGCCTGCTCGGAGGGGAGAAGCGCAAGGTCGCGTCGGCGCGTGGAACCCTACGGTAGTGGGGAATTATCGGATAGCGAACTTCAGCAGCCCGACACAACCGAAGTACAGCATCATGGACAGGGCCATGGCAGGCCAGAAGCCAATCCGTGGAACGCCATGAATCATGGTGATGACGTATACGATCCAGGGCGGCACAAACCACAAGAGGTTCTTCGCATATCCCACCAACGACTCGCTGCCGCCGCTCAGATAAATCAGAATGAACGTCGCCCCCGTAATGGCCGGAAATGTACTGGCAAAGGCGGCGAGGAACGAACGGCCTTGAGATCCGAGGTAGGTGGAGACGCTTACGATGGTGCCACCCAATAGAAAATACACGGCATACTTCACGATGTCATTCACGCTGCGTCCTCCTCAGGTTCCTTGAAAAGCTTCCAGCGCCTCGCGCTCCAAGGCCTCGCCTTGTCCGGTATACCGGGGTGAAAAGTGAAAGACAACCAAGTCCCGCACCTGGGCCTTGCGTGCCATGAGGCCGGCCTGTCTGGCTGTCAGATGATACCGGCTGTGAGCCTTCTCCGCATCGACATCTAGGTAGGGAGACTCGCAGTAGAGCACGTCCGCGCCGCGAGCAAGGGAGATGATTTTTGCTTCATTCTCTTCATCGAACCTGGTATCGACGACGTAGGCGATCTTTTGTCCGCGAGAGATGGTACAGAACCGTTCTTTGATCTCGCCCAAAATCAGCACCCGCTCTTCGCGGTGGTGCTCGTCATAGAGCGTGGCCGTGAAGCGGAACTCGTCCGGTTGACCCTGCCAGATGTACTGTTTCACGTCTTTGAGCCAGGAGCCGACCGGCAGGTCCGCCTCGTGGAGTTTCTGCTTGTTCACATTGATGTGGAACTGTTCCTCCAGGGAATAGGCAAACGAGGGAATGCGATGGTTCAAGGGGACTGCGCGCACGGTGAACATGGGATCGTTGAGGACCGTGAATTGGCCTGTGGCTGGTTCCGGTGAGAGAGGGAGCGATGGTTGTTCATCCGGGCGGAACCCGTCGGTTGCGCGGAACAGTGCCCGCCGGATTTCCTGTGGGTGAAACTCCTGGACGTCGAGGGTCAGTGGATAGCCATCAACCAGATTCCATGTGTAGCCCTGCAATTTGCCCTGCACGTTGTTGATCAACCCGGGAGGGCCGAATAGTCGGACGGTTTTCCCTCGCCCCAAGGCTACGCGCAGGATCGCATCGAAGCCGATGAAGTGGTCCACGTGCGTGTGGGAAATGAATATGTCGTTGGCACGCAGGAGCCTCGTCGCTCCCAGCCCGTCATTATGGCCTAGGTCAAATAGCAGAGCCCGCTTCGACCAGCGGACCTCCACATAGACTCCGGGATCCCCGAAGACGTCATTCACCAGAAAACTGGAGAATGAGGGATTCATGGGTCGCTCACGGCATCAGGATGGCACGGAGGGCACAATACATCACCATCACTTCCACAGCGTGGGCGACAATTGTTACATACAGGTTTTTGGTTTGTAGCCAGATGATTCCCCAGATGAGACCGTCCCATAGCGCGATCCAATGAAGGTGCTGGAAAGTATTCACCATGAAGGGGTCGAATGCAAATGTGATCGCGCTGATCCCCACGGCGATTGGTCCGACCAGTGGGGATAGCCTTGGACCGAGCAACTGCCTTCCCCATGCGAGCAGCCGTCCCAGTATGAAACCACGAAAGTTGACTTCGACAAAGAGCGCAATGCCGCAGATGAACCAGGGGATCATGAGGAAGACTGGAGTTTGGGCGTGGGGGGTGGCCTGCAGGAAGGTAATGTCATAGCCTAGGCAGGGGACTACCCTAAGCATGATCAGGGTGTTGAAACCGCCGAGTAGAAGCCCAGTGAGCACTCCCCAGCGTAGACCAGCTCGGAGTCCACCGAGCCGCAGCCCTATTCGAGCGGGTATTGCCTGGTTGTGCGAGGCCCAGAGGCCGAAGGCAAGATAGGCTACAATCTGTGGCGCGAATTGGACGAGTGTCTGCTCTTGGAGCGAGGCGGGCAGGGCGTAGAAGTCAAGCGTGGCGGCAATGGGGAACAGCGCGAGGGCTGCTCCCTGTTCTTCGGCCTGGGGCGGTGTCGCGTGTGGACCAGGCTCAGTCGCCATCATGGAGGTCGTCAGTTTAGTTGGAGATTATAGCGGTCAAGTGTGGTGGCTTTGTGTCGGGCGAGGTTGGAGAGGGATTTGTTGTAGTCGACCGTGGCGCGTAACTCGTTCCCTTGGGCTGTCGCGAGATCACGCTGGAAGTCGAGGACGAAGCGAGTCGTGCTCAGTCCTACTTTCAGGCGCTCTTGTTCCGCCTGCAGTTGTTTCTCAGCCATGATTCTAGCCGACCTGGTGGTTTCGATCCGCTTGAAATCCGTCTGGACACGTCGGACCGCTTCGCGCACACCCACGATGATCTGCTGCCGCACACTCACGAGCGACGCTTCCGCGTTTTTCGCTTCCAATTGTCTCTTGTTGTAGGTGCTCCAGGCTGAGCGGTTGCCGAGGGGGTAGCTCAAGACGAGGCCCGCTCCATAATTATAGTATTCGCCGCTGAAGTTCTTAATTTGCGAATCGCTATAGTCTTTTCCCAGTCCCGCCATCCCCATGGTGCCCTGAAACGAGAGGGTCGGGAGAATCTGATTTTTGGCAAACTTGGTGTTGAGATCGCTCGTTTCCATATTCTTCTTCGCCTGGACGATTTCGGGCCGCCGTTCGATGGCAATGTCGATGGCCTCCTGCAGGCTGATGGGTTCCAAGGTTACGGTCGGCTTGTCGAGGGGAGTTAAGCGGAGGTCTTGACGTAGGTCTTCTTCCGCCGGATTGAGAAATCGGCGTAACTGATCTTCCTGGTCTCGAATCGTTTTATCCGCGACTAGTACTTGCTCGACCCGTGACGCGACGGCCGCTTCGGCTTGCAAGACATCGACGATCGACATCACGCCGGCCTTTGCCTTCGCGCGGTTACTGGCCAAGAGCTCTTGCGCGGCCTTTAAGGCGGCTTCTGCGACTTTCAGGTTCTCATTGGCGAAGACGACTTCCCAATAGGTCTGTTCCACGGTGGCCAGAACCGAGAGGACACGATCGCGAAAGACATGTTCTTCCACAATGGCATTATTCTGTGCGACGCGGATGAAAGTTTTGGTGATGTCAATGCCGGCGTTGCGGAGGAGAGGTTGCGTGAGCGTGAGTGCGAGACCACTTGTATAGGAAGGGTTGAATAGAAACCCGGTTGCCAAATTCTGGTTCACATTTATCCGACTAGGGCTATAGTTCAGGTCGACGTTGCCACCGGTAAGTAGGTTTGTTGTCGCATCCAACGTGACGGAATTGGTGCGTTGATCAAAGGTGGTAATCTGGGTCAAGTCTTGGCCGGTTGCGCCGAACACTGGCCGATTGAGCGGTGTCACGGTCCGGTTGTATTGGCCGTTCACGCTCAGAGTCGGGTCGAATTTGGCTTTTTCAACGGTGATGTCGGCCAGCCGGCTGTCCTTTGTCTGGCGGCTGATGTTGATGTCCAGGTTATGCTCCAGCGCGCGGATGGCCGCGTCGGCGAGGGAGATGGTTTCGCGTCGTTCGGCGGTCGGGGCCTTGCTTTCATCCGAACCCCAACTGAGACCAGGTGATAGGAACAGGCCTATGCCGACAGCAAAGGCAAATGCGCGCCGCCATCTATTTGTTCCGGTACCGTGCTCCATAACGCCCCCTTTGATCGACAAGTACTCTTTCTGCATACTATAATCATTCCGTGCGAACCTGTCATGGACTAACTGCAATGAGATGTCAGAGCCATAGGGTCAAGCAGACTATTTTAACGGTTTCGGTGTTTCCCCTGGCGGTGTCTGTGCTGGCCCTGCTTCTGTTTGCTCTCCCGTCGTTGGACTCACGAGTGTGGGGCCAATCGATTTCCAGTGTTCGTTCATTCGATGGAGGGGTCGCGCCACTGTTCAATCTGACCGGCCCAGGGAATCTCTATATCGACAATCAGGGTACGCAGGGATATCTGTACGCCCCCGGGAACAATTTCGAATCATATAGCTTTCGGAATCCCGCGACCGGTCAGGCATGGAGCGGGGCTGTGACCACGCTCGGGCCACAACTTTCGATCGGACTCATCCAAGGTGCCAACCAGAGCGGTTCAGGGCTCGTCCTCCCCGGTCCTCCCCGCCAAACTGCGCCCTTGCCATCGATCCAATCCACCATTCTCGACGAGATCCCCTAAATTCAGGCACGTGGCATGAGGCATGCGGCGAGAGGCCAGGGGGCGAACCTCTAACAGATCACACTCTTTCCGTCTTACCTATCACCTCTTGCTCTAGGCCTTGCGTCTGTTCTATTGCGCATTCGCCAGTTGCCAGGCGAGTGCGAGCATATAGCGGGCCGCGGTCTGGAGGATGTCGGGATTGACCGTATCGGCTCGATCGCTTGACCGGTGAAAGTGTGGGTGGATGCCACCGCTCACAATGGTGACGGTTGGGACACCCGCTTCTTTGAACGGGACGTGATCGCCGCCGGGAAAGAATCCGAAGAGGTCGAGCGTCTCTGCAAGACCAACTGTCTGCCCCGCTTCGAGCGCCACGCTCTTTTCGAATCCCGTCACGCCGATCGTCAGCCGTCTATTTCCGACTCCCGCATGGTCGATGTTGATCATGGCGTGGGTCGAGCCGATCGGCGCGACCGGCCGTTCGAGATAGAGTCGAGATCCGACGAGTCCCTGTTCCTCTCCGCTAAACGAGACAAACAAAACAGTCCGCTTGCCCCTTGCGCCTGCCTTAGCCATTGCGCGGGAGACTTCCAACATCACTGCCGTGCCGGAGGCGTTATCGTCGGCACCGGGAAATAGCAAGCCAGCTTGTCGTCCGAAGTGGTCCCGATGCGCGCCGATCACGAGGATTTCCTGTGCCTTCTGCGGATCATTCCCAGGCAAGAAAGCGAGCACATTTACGAGGAGGCCTTCACCTGAGCGAGTCTGCCAATCGAGAGAGCCGTAGCGGCCGGTGTTGACCGATTGTGTGGCAGGGGACCAATTCAGCTTCTCTTGTAGTTCATGCAGCCGACTTGGTCGTCCCTGATCTGCAACTGCGAGGACCTGCTCGGCCAGAGCGGTACTAATCCAGGCTCCCGGGAGTGTGTCTGAATGGGGGGCGAGTCCATAAAAGGCACTGGGCTCTCCCGTGACGCCACGGCGCGCCTCATAGGAGCTAAGTACTGGTCCTGTGGCAGTGAGAAAGCCGAGCGCGCCTTTCTGGCGTGCGAGGCGCACCTTGTCTGCATGGCTGACGGTTCCCTTATAGTGCGTGGGTGTGCCGCGGAGAAACAGGACAATGGCGTTGGTGGTATCGACTCCGGCGTAGTCGTCGATGCGCTGCGTTGCGTCTATGATTCCGTAGCCGACAAACACAATTGGCCCGCGAACCTCAGCTGAGGGTGAATCAAGGATGGGAAGATAGTCGGTTCCGAGTTGCTGGGTGAACGAGTCACTAGCTGTTGAAATGCGGATCAACGGGTCCGATGCAATGTTCGGCACCGTGACCACTTTGCTCATCAATCCGGTCGCAAATCCAAGGTCCGACCCTCTAGGACTGATTGGATCGACGCGAATGCTTGCCAGTGAGAGGCCGGAAGCAAGAAATCGCTCAGCGATCCACTTCGCTGAGTTCGCATCGTCCGCTGTTCCTGTTTGGCGGCCGTTGAACGAAGGACTGCTGAGCGTCGTCACGTCGGCGAGCATGCGTTCGCTTGAGAGGCTGTCGAGGGCTCGAAGCCATGCACGATGGTCGTCTTCCGATTGCGCGAAGCCCTGGGTTCCCAGGGGGAGCAGCATGAGGAAGATTCCTATGAGAGTGACCACAACAAGGGAGGGAGAGAAACTGCGCGTCGAGCCGTTCATGAAGTGAGCCTTTCTAAATGTCGCGGAACTATAGCATAGCTTGACAGGTCCGTTGCAGAGCGGCTTAGGGCCAATGTACTATGAGGGATTGCGAGGATGAAGAGTCGATGACAGATTCAACCACAGAAGACCGTTTTCCGAACCGGCTCATCACAGAAGCCAGCCCCTATCTGCGGCAGCATGCGGAGAATCCGGTGGAGTGGTATCCCTGGGGCGAGGAAGCTTTGTCGCGGGCGAAGGCAGAGGACAAGCCGATTCTGTTGTCGATCGGCTACTCTGCCTGCCACTGGTGCCATGTCATGGCCCATGAATGTTTCGAAAATGTCCAGATTGCCGAGCTCATGAACCAGCACTTTATCAACGTGAAGGTCGATCGAGAAGAGCGGCCGGATCTGGACGATATCTACCAAAAGTCCGCACAGGTGTTTCTAGGACGGGGTGGTGGGTGGCCCCTGACGATGTTTCTGACGCCTGAGCAAGAACCGTTTTACGGGGGAACGTATTTCCCGCCGTCGCCCCGCTACAACCTGCCGGGGTTTCCCGAGGTCATGCGCGGTGTCGTCGAGGCCTATCGGAATCATCGAGACGATGTCCGCAAGAATGTAGAGAAGGTGAAAGCCGGGTTGCTGCGAGTCGGAACGCCGCAGCCGTCGGCCGATCCGTTGACGGATCGGTTGCTCGATGAGGCGGCTAAGAACTTAGGACAGTTTTTCGATCCAGTCCATGGCGGATTCGGGGAGGGACCGAAATTTCCGACGGTCCCCCCGCTCAACCTGTTGTTGCGTCAGACAGCCCGGACGAAAGACCTCTCCCATCAAGAGCAAGTGCTCCTACAGCTGAAAGCTATGGCAGCCGGAGGGATCTATGATCATCTTGGCGGCGGGTTCCATCGCTATTCGGTGGACGGCCAGTGGTTGAATCCCCATTTTGAGAAGATGCTCTACGATAACGCGCAGCTGGTGAGGATCTACCTCGATGGATGGCGTCTTACTAAAGAGAATCGGTTTCGTGAGGTCGTGGAAGAGACTTTGGAGTATGTGCGCCGTGAACTCACGCATCCGGACGGCGCGTTCTTTGCCGCACAGGATGCCGACAGTGAGGGGCATGAAGGAATCTACTTCGTCTGGGAACCGGGAGAGATTGCCGCGGTGTTGGGCGCCGAATTGGCTGAAGCGTTCTGTCGGCACTATGGGGTGACGGAGAGTGGCAATTTTGAAGGCAAGAGCGTGTTGAATCGGCTCGCTAGGATTCATCTCGTGCCAGAAGCGCAAGAGCAGGTGGAGTCCTTATTGCGGCCTGCCAGGATGAAGTTGCTTGCGGCACGAGAGCAACGGGTGAAGCCACAGCGGGATGACAACATTCTCACGAGTTGGAATGCGATGATGGTATCCGCCTATCTCGACGCCTATCAGGCGTTCGGGGTTCCCGCCTACCTGGAGGCAGCGGAACGGGCGCTCACATTCTTGCTGGACTATGCGGTCGAGAACGGGCGAGTCTATCGTACGGTCACGGCGGGGAAGGGGCGCTTGAACGGATATCTGGACGATGCGGCCTGTCTCGCAGCCGCGTTGCTGGATGCGTTTGAGGCGACCTCGCATCGGTGGTATCTGGGTCAAGCCCGCGAGGTGGCGGACAATCTGCTGGAGCGATATTGGGATGAGGTGGCCGGTGGGTGTTTTTTCACAAGCCGCGACCACGAAACCCTCCTCCATCGCATGAAGTCCGGAACCGATAGTGCGATTCCATCCGGCAATGCCATTGTCGCCTTGGTCTTGTTGCGGCTCTTCTCTTTCACAAGAGAGCAGAGGTATCATGACCGGGCTGAGCACCTGTTCCGGGTGTTCCGGAGCGTGATGGAGCACAATGCCTATGGCTCATCGGCCATGCTCTGCGCGTTGGAGTGGTACCTGACGACGCCACAAGAAATTGTTGTTGTCGGAACTCGTGGCGATGCGATGACTGAATCGTTGCTCTCGACCGTCCATCGACGCTATCTGCCGAATCGTGCGGTGCTGGTGGTCGAAGCCTCTCGTCGTTCCGGGGAATCTGAATTGCCGCTCGCCGCAGGGAAAACGAGTGTGAACGGGCAGCCGACGGCGTATGTCTGTCAACGTCAGACCTGTTCGCCTCCGGTGACGGAGAGCCACCAATTGGACCTGTTATTCTAGGGAGGGAGCCATGGACGTAGGCGATTCAGGCAAAGGATTGTACGATCACCTCTACCGCCGATTCTTCGAGAGTCGCGAGTCGCACCAGGGCTATGAGTTTCAGCATGCGCCTAGTGGAAGCGCTTCACCACCGGTAGTCACATTTCGGGATCGCCTTCGATGGTGGACCTGGGATCGGTGGCAACGGCGGAAGGTCATCTTGGCGGCGCGCGACAGGCTTCAGCAGGACATTCTCGATATCAAGAAGCGGCCTACGAAGTAAGAAGAAGATCGAGGGTAGAGACGTGAGAGAACGTGGCGTAAGCGCGAAGTCCAGGCGTATCGGCACTGTCTCCGTGTTACTCGCATTGGCCATGATCGCCGGTGAGTGGAGCTGTTGTGTCGAGCGGTCACAAGCCATTCAGGCAGAGAGCCAGGCGGAAAAAGAAGCCAACTTGAAAGGTCAGGCCCAAGAGGGGTTGTTTAATCGGTGGACCTTCGACCAGCAGAAGTCTGGCGAGGCTCCTGCAGGCTTCTCAATGCTGGGGTTTGGCGAGGGTCCGGCCGCGGATTGGATGATCAAGGCGGACACCGATGCTCCCTCGGCGTCCAACATTCTGGTCGTGAATTCATCGTGCCAGGCCGTGACCTGTTACCGTTTGATCGTGGCCAATGGGTTTCAGTATGAATATCCCGATGTGTCGGTCAGGATGCGATGTCCTGTCGACCCTGCGACGGGAGTGGGTGGAGTGGTGTTTGGGTTGAAGGATGCCACGCACTTTTATGCGGCGGTGGTCGATCTTGCGACGAAGACGATGGACGTAAGTCGGGTGGTGAATGGAAAGGAGACGAGACTAGGACGGTCGTCGATGACACCCAAGGCGGTCCCCTGGCATACGCTGCGAATCCAGCGGAACACCATCTTCAGCAAGGACTTTATCGAAACCTTCTTTGACGGGCAGCTCATCGTGACGGTTGAAGATCAGTCGCTGGCGATCGGTCAAGTCGGGCTCTTGGTTCGCGGACAAACAGCGTTAGATTTTGACAGCTTGCACGCCATTCCGCTTTTTTCTCAGCGTCCGCTTTCTGCCCCCGCTGCCTATTAGGCGGACGCACTGCATCGCGCCTGATTCCGTCGTTGCTTGCATTTGAGGGGGCAGAGGAGTAGAGTAGCATTGTGTATCATCGCGAAAGGCCTGGTGGTGATACCACAAAGAGTGACAAGGCCTAAGACAGATGTTGTTTTGGTTCTGCGCGGGAATTTGATCGGAAGCCAGCCTTGAGTCGCCATGTTCTTTGCGTCTTCGGCCCATTCCTTCCTCACTTTGTTCTCGAGTCCAAGACAACACATATTCTCAAAGGAGGAACCCAATGGGTTCGAAGATCTACGTCGGGGGTTTGCCGTATTCCACAACTGAGCAGCAGCTGAGCGATTTGTTCGCTGTTCATGGGGCGGTGACATCATCCCGGATCATTACAGATAAGTTTACCGGCCAGTCCCGCGGGTTTGGATTCGTGGAAATGTCCTCGGATTCAGAAGCGCAGGCGGCGATCACCGCACTAAACGGCACTGAGTTGGGCGGCCGCACGTTGACCGTCAACGAAGCGCGTCCCCAGGAGCCTCGAACTGGCGGGGGTGGCGGTGGCCGCGGCGGCGACCGGTACTAAGCCGTAATAAGTGTTTCACACGTCGGGGCTGCCTATCCGGCAGCCCCGCTATTTCCTTCCTAGAATTGCCCATCATCTCGATGCGTTTCTCGGCCCTCTGACCAGGCCGGACCGTGCAGTCCCAGGAAGTTTGCCCCGTACAAGGAGTTCTATGTCTACGTTTACTGATATGAATCTACAGCCGTCCCTTGTCCAGCGCCTGATACAGGCAGGCCTGACAACACCCACGCCGGTGCAACAGGCTGCCATTCCAGTGGCACTGGAAGGCCGAGATATTATGGCGCAAGCCAAAACAGGGAGCGGAAAAACACTGGCGTTTTTGCTGCCGATTATCGAACAGGTTATGCGACGGGGAGCCTCTACACCCGCGCCTGGCCCCTATGCCAGGTCCGGGCCGAGCCACTCTTCAGGACCAAAGTTTTTGGTGCTGGCGCCCACCCGGGAACTAGCGCTCCAGATCGAAACGGAGCTACGTAAGTATGCCCCGATGTCCGTGACCTCCTTGTCGGTGTACGGCGGGACGCCGATCGAGCGCCAGTATCGTGCATTGCAACGACCGCCAATGGTGGTGGTCGGTACGCCAGGGCGGTTGCTCGACTTGGCCGGCTCCGGTCACTTGAAGTTGGGTGGAGTGACGTTTTTCGTGATGGATGAGGCCGATCAGATGTTGGACCGCGGGTTCTTGCGGGACATTCAACGGATCATTCGTCTCCTCCCAGCTGAGCGCCAGACGCTGCTGTTCTCCGCAACGTTTTCGGGAGAGATCCAGGCGCTCGCACAGAGCATGCAGCGAGATCCCGCTCGCATCTCTGTCGACCCAGGGATCAACAGTCCGACCACGATCGTGCATGCCTACTATGTCGTGCCGGGGGACCAAGTGCGTACGCAACTCGTGCATACCTTGCTCCAGACCATGAAGG
>Ga0315275_10004563_pt1 | contig 12964 bp, 21 predicted proteins | sample YL17G03_0_MG_FD_205557 | JGI IMG/M metagenome (GOLD analysis project Ga0315275, IMG submission 205557) | Sediment microbial communities from Yellowstone Lake, YNP, Wyoming, USA - YL17G03_0 | ecosystem: Environmental > Aquatic > Freshwater > Lake > Sediment | place: USA: Wyoming | collected... | reverse complement strand
TACACGCCACATGTCGCTGTATGGCCACTTAATATTATTAAATAATTTCGCAACTCCCCCCACTACATGCTATCTCACCCTGCATACTTGTATCATCTGTGATTTCTACTACCTTAGTTAAGTCTATCTTCGTTATATGAGACATCATCTCCTCATACTTCTCCTTGGTACATGACTCGAATGGAGCTTGTACATAAGAATGATCGGAGAACGGAAGCACACTTAGTCCATTGAAGCAGTCCCTGTTGGTCCACATCCACTTGCCCGCCTCAACCCACTCATGATCTTTTACACTAATAGTTGCCGAAACATTATGGGAGTTATCACCTTTTCTATGACCTGGCTTTACCCAGTTATCGCTGAAACGTTTTACTCTCTCCAGTAGATCTATAGCTGTCTCATGTCGAAGTATGGCTCCCTCAGGAGCCTTCATAGGCAGTGAGAGTATGGACTGAATATTAGGCTTGAAGAAGTCGTCTTCCAGAAGCTCAGGATGGTTGATCGCTAAATGGTAGTAGATGGCTTCGTTCTTGCCTAGACGCATGCGACGAATGTAGTACTGGTCATACCATGCGTGGATACCAGAAGAGCTGCCGAGCACGCAGGAAGTAGTTCCTGCTGGCTTGACACACGTAGTACGCGTCGCCTGATTGATCCCAATGATCGCCGACACTCTAACATTCTCTTCTATAACAAGATGCGCAGCTTCAGTCTCGTCAAGTCCGAGTACGGCTCCAGATGCAATGCCGGTAAGACTAACGCCGATCAGCGCTTCCTTCTCTGTAGTGCGACGCCAGATGTCTCGGATGTAGTGGAAGTCTGTGTAGCCTGCCTGAAGCGTTGCTACGAATGATGCAGCCTTAGCACGAGCATTGAAGTCAGCCTGATCCTTGATGTTGTCAGCGTTGATCTCAACTAGATTACAGAACTGATATGGTCGCAGAGCGATCTCGCAGCACGGATTGCATCCGTAGTCTGCGTTGTTGGTGAGGTAGATTCCAGGCTCTCCGCTACCGGATGCCTGGATCCTGTCCCACAGACGCATGAAATCTTTCTCTTTCACCTTGTGGCGAAGGACAACAGCTGAGTTGTTCGCACGTCCGCGCTGCGGGTTAAGTTCCCACCAGGTACCGAACTTGCAGGTGAGCATCTCATCGTCGTCCATATCAAACAGAGAGATAAGAGCTGCACGCCTAATTCCGCCAGCGAGTACTGCGTCTGCGACGAAGCACATCATGTCGTGAACCTGTAGCGGTGTCAGCTGGTCGCCGTCGGGGACAGCATCGAGGATCTTCTGTAGGTTATGGATACAGTCCTTTAAAGGTTGCGGACCTGGAGCCTTGCCACCAGAGGTGATCAGCGGAGCTCCCTTCTCGCGGATGTCTGAGAAGTCGAAGATAGGCATCGCCTTGCCGCACATGTACGCTTCGATCAACACCTTGACAGAGTCCGCCCAACCTTCGATGCTGTCGCCGATAACGAAGCGACGCTTCTTCAGAGGCTTGCGAACGACAGGTAGTTTGGATATGTGGGCTTTCTGCACGGAGTATCCGACGCCTGTTCCGCCCAAGAGGAGGAACATGGTCTCGCTGAAAGCCTTGTGGTGATCCACAGGAAGATAGCAGCAGTTGTACATGCGGTTGTTCGCTAACTCAATCGGCTTTCCGCCGAACTGGAGCGAGCGCATACTTGGCAGCACCTTCTTAGGCACTACAAAGTCCTTGAACACTTGCCGGATCTCGGACGACAAGTTGGGATACTTCTTGAGGTGCATCTGCATGTTGCGATCGCAGATCTCCTCCCAAGTTTCTCGTCTGCCCTTCTTTTTGTCAAAACGGGCATACTTCGTATAGACCGTCACAGACGACAGTATCTCAGCTGCCCGATCCATTTGTGATTTCCTCAGATATTGTGGGTGGATTTACTTGGTGGTAATTACAAGCATTTGGGTTGCGCTATGATAAAGGTAGAGATTGTAACAGAGAAACACAGCATACATAATGGTAATCATAGCTTATCCCTTGTGCTAATTGCGCGGATACGATCATATTCTACTACTTATTATAACAGCGAGTGCCGTTAATGTCATGATAAAATTCAGGTAGAATGACGCTGTGGATGATATATCTATATCAACGATGGAGTAAGAGATGGAAGTTAAACTAGTAAGTCTTACCACAGTTGATAAGGGCTATGTCAAATATCTCCTCGAAGAAGTTGGGGTACCAGAAGAATACCAAGATATCATCCAGAATCCAGAAGGCTTAATGGCTTACATCGCACGTGTTAGTAGCCCCAACCAAGCAAACCCAAAATATGCCAGTCTAATCAAATATTGTATGACACATGGACACTGGTCTATACTAGAAACCTGTAATGCAGTATTTGAGATAGAAACGAGTCGTGCTATAGCTGCGCAGATATTGCGACACAGATCGTTAAGTTTTCAAGAGTTTAGTCAGCGTTATGCGGCAGTAGATGAGTCGCACGGCATAGAGATATATACGGCACGACGACAAGATGATAAGAATCGGCAGAATAGCATAAATGATCTTCCTGACTTCATCAAAACCGAGTGGGAGCAGCGTCAGCGAGACAACTGGCGGCGATGTTTAGAGAATTATGAGTGGGCAGTAAAAAATAGTGTAGCTAAAGAATGTGCCAGAATGGTGTTGCCACTTCAGGTAAAGACCAAGCTGTTTGCAAACGGCACGATAAGATCATGGGTACATTACCTAAATTCCCGTACTGATCTCGCTGCTCAGAAAGAACATCGCGATGTAGCGGATGCTATAAAACAAATCTTCATCTCAGAGTTCCCAATTGTTAGTGAAGCTACAGGATGGAAATGAGATATGGGTAAAAGCCGTCGCAGTAAAAGTGACACTGAACTAACTGAGATTCGCAAACTAAAACTAGAGAATCAAAAGCTTAAGAAGCAAATGGGGAAACTCAGGAAGCAGCTATCGCGCATAGATATAGATCGGTACTCTAATCTAAAAGACATAATTGAAGCGCAACAGGCAGAAGATAGCGGTTTTGATGCAAAGATTGAGTTAGAGGATTTGAAAGAGAAGTGGATGTGCCATGCATGTAAGGAAGACTACTTACGCGTCATTATAGTTCCTAGAGCAGATGGGTTGTTCTATATACGCAAATGTGCATCATGCAGTCATCGTACCAAACTTAAGAAGTATACAGACGAGGTAGATGGTGTCGATTCTAGTGGAAATCCACTAATTATCGAATAACCTTTAACTCGCCTGTTTTAGTTCCACCGCCACCAGCAGCAAGAACATGGTTTGCAACAAGACCACTAAGTTGCTTAACGTTCTTAGTTCCTTCAATTGCGGCTTTGATTTTAGCTTTATTAGCAGGAGTCGCGGTTGATCCATCTACTGCATCATGTAAGTGAGACTTAGCATCCGCATGATTCATGCTTAATACCTGGTTTGCATGATCCATACTGAATACGCTTCTAGATTCTTTATCTGCTTTATGCATGTCGAGAAGTTCTTCAGCCTTTTCTTTGATACTCTTGGCTTTCTTCTTTTCTTTTATTTCGTGCTCAGGATCATCTTTGTGAGGTTCTTTTTCAGACATCGTCATTGGAGTTGCGCCGCCGTAGCCCATCATCTCGTTCTTTGCCGTCATCTTATCGCGTTCAGCAGAAGCAGGTTCTCGCTCTATATTAGCACCCTCATCTTTTTTAATACCTTGTCGACGAGCAATAGTCTCAGCAGCGGTCTCTTTGCTCTCGGCCTCTAGCTTAGCTTGTGTAGCTTTTGCTCTATCCGCTGCACCAGAATAATATTTAGGTTTCACCGCTGGATTGTTGGCATAATCGATAGTCGGAGCATTAGCTTCCTGAGTAGCTAATCTAGTCGCCTTTGCTTCCCTAGCTGCTGCGGGATTAGAAATAGGATTTCTTTCGGGATCAATCTTGCCGTAATTAAGAGTCGGTCCCTCCTTGGTTGCCTTCTCAAGACGCCACTGACCATTCTCAGACCAGCTAATAGCTTCATCGGCCTTAGCCAAGCACCCCTCTTCTTTTATTACAGTGAGATGATTTGTCTTCTTGGGAGATTCGTTTTTTATAGACTCTGAATCTTGCTTCTTTGGTTCTTTAATATTGGCTTCACTAAAGGCTCGCTTGTTGCCTTCTGCAATAGCTTTTTCCTTATTCTTCTTTTGCTGCTCTGGTGTCAAAGCTGCTTTCATGAGTTCAATTGCGCCGATAACGTCTTCAAGCTGCTGCTTAGACAGTGTATCTTTTTGTATATTCCCTGTAAGGATACCTTTGACGAGATCACTTAGATTCATATAGAGATAACTCCTGGACAACGCATATACTATATAATACCATACCTGAGTAGGCGAGTATAAATAGATTATATCCAACTTACCATGAGGTTGATTATGGCACACGATAAAGATGAATCAAACAGCGATGAAATATGGGTTTGTAAGTTTGATGAGGAGTCAGCTCAGGAGTTTAGGGAGAGGGTGCTAGATGTAGCGAAAAGAGATCCGCATGCTGTTATCCCTATCTATATCGATAGTTATGGTGGTTTCGTAGATTCTCTAGCCAAGATGATAGAGACGATGGATGAGGTACCAAACAGGTTCATTACTATATGTATGGGCAAAGCTATAAGCTGTGGAGCGATCCTGCTGTCTCATGGCGACCTTCGGTTCTGCGGGCGACTAAGTCGGGTGATGATACACAACATCTCCACTGGATCTTGGGGTGATGCCTACGCTTTAAAAGCTGACAGCAATGAAGCTCTCAGAATGAACAGAAAGTTCACTGGGTTGCTAGCTCAAAACTGTGGTACAACGTATGACAATCTGCAACATCTCATAAAGGATGCTGTTGGGTCTAAAGAGATTTGGTTGGATGCAGAAGATGCTCAGAAATTTAATATCGTAGATGAGGTTGGCATTCCACGTGTATCCGCAATGATATCATGGACTTTCGAGGTTCCACCTCCTAAACCTAGGATAGATCGAAAGAAGGGTACAACAAAGAAGAAGGCCAAGAAAACGAAATAATATCAGAGGGTTTCATGGAACTAAAAGATAAAGTGGTGCTTAGCGATGATGACGTAAAGATGGTGGAAGACTTCTTTCAGCACTACAATGATCCTAAGACTAATAACCTCATCATGACAGACTATCTTCGCCGTGAGATAACTTCCTTCAGGGAGAAAGCCAAAGATGGCTCCTACAGCACCGAGGATCAGAAGAGGTTCACGGTAGCGCTATGTGGGGCATTGTGCAACACCACCCACCCGTTGCTCAGAGATGAGGCCATAAAGGATGTTCTAGGTGCTTGTGACTCGGTGTGGACTGATGCTCAGTTCTATGAAGAGTTTGAGAAGGCTATTCAGGATCCTCGGAAGGTAAAAGGCTGAGGTTCTTAGCTCTCTTCTGGTGGGACTTAGGGATCTCTCCAGTAGAAACAACGTGGTCAAGCATATGCCCACGAACCTTCTTGTCAGCATATTTAGCAAATGCGTTCTCGCCTTCCTTGTTCGATAGGCGACTAGCAATCTCAGGATCAAACTTATGAACAGCTTCCATCAACCCACGGTATCCAGCCATATGAAGATCTTCTTCTTGTACATGGGGTGGAATTTTGTTCTGTGATTTCAGCACATTGATGTGCTTATTTATAAGTGGAGCGTGCTCGATCATAAACGCATCCAATAACTTTTTATTTTCTGGATCCTTTAGCAAACTCATATATTCCTCAGAGGTATAGACACATGGAGAAGCTACTTACTATTATACTGTCAGCTGTGGCTGTCATGGCACTGATATTACTGGTTGCCGTGTTTGGTGGAGTGCTTGTGTGGTGGCTATGGCCAATCGTGATCCCAGCAGTGTTTCCTGGAGCTGTAGCATCTGGACTAGTGGCTAAGGATCTCAGTTTGGTTACTTCTATCGCTCTAAGCTGGCTAGTTGGAATTCTGTTCAAATCTAGCTCAGTGAGCAGAAAGGAATGATATGGGCTTCCATGAAGATGACCGGATACGAAACAAGAATTCAAGTTATACCCAAGTGAGTATAATAAACGATGTCCGCTTGAAATTAAACAGTGTGCCAATCAGTGACATGATTGAACTTCTAACCAATAATGGTTACTTAGTCGAACTGAAACCTGACCACACAATCAGTATAGGCAGGAAACCAACACGTGGAGCGAAGACCAACCATGATAACAGGCATACTAATTCTATGCAGTCTACTGTCGTCGTACCTGATAGTACGACAAGAAGCAAAGATAAATGAGCCAGAAATTGTATTAGCAAATGTTGCTGAATCTATTGTCTCACTAGAAGATGCTAGTGGTCAAGGAAGAGGAACTGGGTTTGTTGTTCTTGCTAAGAGTGGTGAGCGAGTAATAATCACCAATGCACATGTATGTGAGATAAACCTGGTTGCTCCAATATTTATGGTGTTTGGTCGTCAAGGTGAATCTCTTAGATCACCTTATAGATTTCCGGTTGTGGCAATAAAGAAAGACGACGCACACGACCTCTGCATAGTCTCTGTCCCGCCAGATCTTAAAGTGAAACCGCTTCGACTTGCTGATAAAGCAGTTATCGACTCCCATATCTATATAATCGGCTATCCTATCGTAGCACTGCTCTCATCATCTGATGGATTCATAAGAGGGTATAAGCTGCTGGATGAGCCATACGAAAAACCACTTGAGATGTGCGTAGGTAAAAAACATTATATTAAAACCGTTCCGATAAAACACAAGAACGGAAAGATCGTTCCAACAAAGATATGCTTCTTTAAAGCTAGGTTCATGTTTACGGATGCTCTTGGAGATCACGGGCAGTCTGGTAGTCCTGGACTTAACGGCGATGGCGAAGTGGTTGGTGTCATGTCTATGATCGATGGCCAAGCTCGTCCATTCGCATTCCTAGTACCATTAAGCAGTCTGAAAGAATTCCTATCCACATATTGAGGAGATAGAATATGAACGCTCTCGAAGTATTAGAGTTACTCGAGAACACATCGCCTACATCCGAGAAGCAAAAGATCCTCACTGCCAACAAGGGTAACACCGAGTTGGCAGAACTTCTTGATGCAGCTTTGAACTTCAAGCGTAAGTTCTTCATCAAGAAATTCGAAGTGAATTCGGCATCTAAAGATCCGGGTAACGACTGCACTGATTGGTTCAAGCAGATTCTCGCTCAGCTTGAGACTCGTCAAGTTACTGGCAATGCTGCTATTGCACTAGTAGAATCACTCTTCGTCGAGTGCTCTCCGCTGGAAGCCAAGTGGTATGCTCGTATTCTGCGCAAGAACCTTCGTGCTGGTTTCGGCCTCACCGAGGCTAACAAGGCTGGCTTCGGCATCCCTGACTTTGATGTTATGTTGGCCAAAGACGGCAAAGAGTGTAAGAATTTACAGAAGATAGTATCGGAAGGTGTTTATGTCAGTCCGAAGCTTGATGGGTATCGGTGCCTCGCGGTTTGTGCTTATGGCGAGGTGCAGCTATATTCCCGCAACGGAACAGTGTTTGAGAACTTTCCCTCTATCGTTGAAACACTCGAAACTCTATGCCAGGACTCCTCATTTATCCTAGACGGCGAGATCATGTCAGATGACTTCAATGCCATGCAGCAGACGGCTATGTCGAGCAAGAGCAAGAAGTCTGTCGGTGATGTGAAGTATCATGTGTTCGGCTGGGTTGCATCAGATGAGTTTAATACGAGCAATTTCAAGATGCCAACCAAGCAACGACTTGATAATCTCATTGCCTTCTTCAAGGCTAATCCGGGTGTAACTAACTTAGTTCAGGTTGACCAAGCCTTGGTGTACAAGGTTGAGGACATCCTTGCGCTAGAGCAGCAATACTTATCAAGGGGTTTAGAGGGCGCAATGGCACTTCCTAACATTCCGTATTATCTGGGCAAGAAGACTAATCGTCTTATGAAGTTCAAGACTATGCTTTCACAAGATTGTAAAGTAGTGGGACTATATGAGGGCGAAGGTAAGCACGAAGGCCGAATGGGTGGGTTGAAGCTCATCCAGGAGAATGGTTTGGCTTGCGATGTTGGATCTGGTTTCACAGACGAAGATCGCATAGTGATATGGAATGATCCTTCATGTGCAGTAGGTAGAACTGCCGAGATTAAGTTTCAGGAGTTAAGTAACGACGGCATCCTCCGTTTTCCTGTGTTTTTACGGTGGAGGAACGAGAAGTGAACAAAGTATATGGCATTTTCAAGAATGAAATGATGATGCCTTTCATGCATGAAACACTAGTCGACGTGTATGCTAATAAAGCTACCGCAGAAGCATTAGCAAAAGATTTTAATGATACCAACCCTAATCCAATGCAGGAAGATAGTTATGGTCCGCTTGAGGGATGTAGGTATTTCGTCGCTGAACTGGAGGTTAAGTGAAAATATTAGTATTTATATTGCTAATGCTGTCGGCTACAGCTTTCTCTGAAACACTGAAAGCTGATGAGCCGTATTCTAAAGTACTATATCGCAACAACAGCGAAACACTCTTCTTATTCCTATGTGAGAAGGCTGCAGATTGTCTAGGGGTAGATGCTGGTTGGTCGTTGTTCGACAAGATTCGCGGAGATGGCGTATATTCATGTTATCTCCGCGGATACGGCGCAGAAACAACAGTACATAATCCTGAAGAACTGTTGAATCTACTAGCTCTATGTAGAGCTAACAATATCAAGTTATTGAAAGGCTAAATATGGCTACAGATTTTGCAGTAAAAGTAGTACAGCTTATTTCGGACACATACTTACTTCAGGATAATACGGACTATCACTAGTCCTTAAGGGAGAATTCTTGAGTACAATACCGATAATATTGCGGCGCGTGCGCCAAGACGAGTACGCTTTATTTGGCCCTAAAGGGAATCAGTTGAGTGCAAATTTTAGAGGTAATGCTTTCCAAGCTAAAGAATGGGCCATTAAATGGGTGTCGTCTTTCAATAATTGGGTTATAGATTCTAAGGAGATTGATGATGAAGCGGCGAGTGGAGTTCCTGAACAGAATATTTGACTTGCTGAAATGCAGAACCACAATTCTTGATTTTCTAAAAGAAGAAAAACTAATCACAGATGATATGGTTCAGACATTGCTGAATGAGCATCATTCATCACATGCTTCGCGTATTGCCAACCTACTGGCAGATCTAGCTAAGCAAGATAAACTTCAACTCGTAGATTACGAGTGGACTATCCTACCCACCGAACATCTGAAGCTCACCCTGGTTACTGACCATAACAAGAAAGAGTTTGAGTTTAACGCATGAACAAGAGCAGCAACAAGAACAACCTGCACATGGCCCGATCGATTAGCGGCTGCAACACGCTAGTAGACAACGATAACGTTGCAACATATAGGGCTATTACCTCCAAGCGCAGAAGACGCAGACGTCGCCGGCAGTTCTTAATGGAAGGGTTTGGGGTTAACAGTAAGCTCGAGTACGCCAACAGCGATAATAATGAGCTGGATTTAGAATGTCGGTGGTGCAAGGGCTACAGCGTGTACGATCTGTTTTAGATCGGCGCTGTACAATAACATCAAGATTTCCCCACAAGAGGTGTACTTATGTCCAATGGAAAATTCAAGCTCAAGAAGATAACCAAACTTTCTGATGTCGGCCTCACGACGACTCTCCCAGAGTCTGATCTGTGCTTCCAGAACGGTGACTCGGTTTACCAGTTCAAGTTTGAGAGAAAAGAGAAAGAGAAGAAGCTGAAGGTTGACCCTGGCTACTTCGTTATGGCTGAAGCACCAGGCGGTGGTATCACCCTCAAGGAAACAGAGCTTCGTCAGCGCGATCTTCTCACCTCTATGGTGAACACGCAAGCCATCTACAGCGAGGCAGAAGTCTTCTTTAAGAGACTCCACGTGTACGACCAGCTGGGTGAGACCAAGGCTAGAAAGATACTCATCTACTCCCAGCCAGGAATGGGTAAGACGGCTAGCATAACAAGCTACTGTCAGATGGCAGTAGAGCAAGATCCTGGCACCATCATCATGGTGTGGCCAACCAGTCAAATCGAGTCCGAGTGGGTTCTAGACTTCCTAGAGCGAAAAGTTGAGTACACCAAGAAGTGCACCCGCGTTATCCTCATCATGGAAGACATCGGTGGCGGTGAGCGCGAGAACCAAGGCGAGAGCCGCGGAGTAGACTCTGCACTTCTAGATCTGTTGGATGGTTTGCGCAATGTGTTTAAATTGCCAACCTTCATGATCGCTACCACCAACTATCCACAGAACCTGCTGTCCGCACTAGCAGATCGCCCAGGCCGTTTCGATATGATGCTAGAATTAGATGCTCCATCATATGAGGAGAAAGTGCAGCTGGTCGAGTTCATCGCTAAGAGAGTACTCAATGCTGAAGAAAAGGATGCATTGGCTTCTAAGGATATTAAGGATTTCAGTGTTGCGCACTTGAAAGAAGTAGTGGTAAGAAGCATGCTTCATGACAAGTCTATACCGCAGGTAATCAAGGAACTAGTTGCGCACAAGAAAAAGTTCCATGATGCTTTTGAGAAAAAGAAGAAAGATGGGGTCGGGTTTGAAAGATGAAAACGATACTTTTAACAGCTGAGGATGTGCCGAATAAAATTCAGTTGCAACACGCGGTTTCTAGGCTTACTAAAGACTACGAGATACTTAAAAGAATCAGGGGTAAGAATGATACAGAAGATCCTAAGTCGCTGATAGCGGCAGCAGCATTCTTAGATATGCTGGTGAGACGTGAGTCAAGAAACCTTGATAAAGGAGATATGATTGTAGATAACTTTATCTTATCAGTAAAAGAACGCTTCATCACATATCTCCTATCTCTCAATAAAGATGATGCTTTAAAGGAGATGGATGTTATAAGGGAAACATTAGGTGGCGAATATATATCTAACATCTGACAACCATTTCTGGCACGCAAATGTTATAAAGTACTGTGATCGCCCATATTTCTCTGTAGAAGAGATGAATGAGGCGATGATATACAACTGGAATTCTGTTGTAAAACCTGAGGACACTATCTATTGTCTAGGCGACTTCTCGTTCGCCGGCCGCTCTGTGGAACTATATAGTAGTCGCCTCAACGGTAACAAGATACTTGTACCAGGTAACCACGACCCGATTCATCCTTACAACAAACACTTTAAAAAAGCCATGAAGCGCGGAGAAGTAGACTACTGGAAAAAGTTCTATGAATCCCATGGGTGGACTGTACTATGTGAGGTTGGGGAAACTCTAGATATACCCGGTGTTGCTATAGTCAATCTATGTCACATGCCTTATGACACAACTGATCCACGATATCAAGACTATACTGCTCATAATGACGACAGATGGCTTCTGTGTGGTCATATTCACCAACATTGGAAGGTTAAAAATAAGATGATCAATGTTGGTGTAGATGTGTGGAACTATACGCCGGTACACATTGATGAGATTAGTAGGATCATCTTGGAGAACAAATGAGACAGAAGGCCGTTATCATAGACATCGACGGAACACTCTCTAATTCCCCTCACGTAGAGGGGTTTAAGAAACCGACCGGTGGAACTGACTGGGAAGCATGGATTGCATCGACTCGCTATGCCCCAGTGAATGAGTGGTGTAAGGAGTTGGTGTTAGCAATGCATAGGCGCGGATATAAACTTATATTTCTTACTGCTCGTAGTACAAACTTTAGTGGCTTAGAGATCACTAAAGAATGGCTCGATAGTCACCTGAATCATGAAGGCATTTTTGAGTATGAACTAATCATGCGCCCAATCGGAGATTTTCGCCCTGACACAGAGGTTAAGACAATGCTTTATTCCACTCTAATTTCACCTTATTATGATGTGTTGTTTGCGATAGATGATAAGAAAACAGTGATTAATCTATGGAGGAGTCTTAGCGTACCAGCATTGCATTGTGCGGATTATTAAGGGGTATAAATTGGATATGAATGTTTCTAATGGGTTTTTAATCTAATCAAGGAGAACAGAATGTCAAAAGGGTACACGATCAATTTCTTCATTACGACACTTAAGAGTGTGAACGCAAACACGGTTGCTCGCCAGGGAGTCTACAATGTAGTTTCTCCTCGGTTCGGCGCTTTTTCCACGAAAGCAGACGCTCTCGACAGCTGGCTTAGCTATAGTACTGCAGCAATCAGCCGCGGTGAAGGTCGTTTTGCTTTGTACGGCAAAACTGCTCGTGCACGTCTTCTTACGGCACTGAAGAATCGCAAGATTCATGGTGCTGTCTAAACAATCTGTGTGGCGGTTTTAGAAGTAAGATAGTGGCGGCACAGTGCTGAACCCTTGGGTAACGCAGCTATCTTAAACAAATGGCCACATAGCCAAGCGTCACCTGCTTAGTGGTGAGATGTCGATCAAAGCAATAAGCGGTTTGGGGACTGCAAGAACACCGACCGATCGAAAAGTCCTTCTTTAAACAACGGGAGTTAAGATGAGATTAGCGGCTAGGAAAGTTAAAGTAGAGCTTGGTGGACAGAGTTTCTCAGTCGACAACAGAATTTGGGACCTATTTGAGACTAAGGCTGGCGACAAGAAAGCATCACTGGTCACTTTAGCAAGTGAATATGTTAAAGAAGGTAAGAGTGCAGAGCGAGCTCTAGCCGATGCTCTTGAGGTATTTAGGCTGGTATGATATAACTATCCTCTAGCCGAGGAAGTTGACCGCGGTAGTGTGAACAACAATACCCAACGGTAAATTGTAAAGCCCAGCTACAATCTAGTGGGTAGAGGCAAGTGGCGAAAGCTACTTGCCTCTTTCCACTTTGGAGACACAGTGAAATCATTGATTCTTGTTCTAAGTATATTCATCCATGCCTCTCTTCTATTCTTCTTGCCCACTGAGGATAAGGATAGTGAGTCTAGTGACAAATCTAAACAGAAGCCAGGCAGTGTCAAGATAAATATAGTAGATAA
>Ga0315275_10004562_pt1 | contig 12966 bp, 11 predicted proteins | sample YL17G03_0_MG_FD_205557 | JGI IMG/M metagenome (GOLD analysis project Ga0315275, IMG submission 205557) | Sediment microbial communities from Yellowstone Lake, YNP, Wyoming, USA - YL17G03_0 | ecosystem: Environmental > Aquatic > Freshwater > Lake > Sediment | place: USA: Wyoming | collected... | reverse complement strand
AGAGTCTTTTTGTCACCTTTGCGGAGCACAACAACAGACACTTTCGTCCCGGGCTTCGTGTCGGCAACAGCTTTCTGCAATTCGGACGCATCGGAAATCGCCTGTCCGCCAAACTGGACAATCACGTCTTTCTCCTTGAATCCTGCCGAGTCCGCCGGACTCTTCTTCACAACATTGCTCACGAGCGCCCCCTCCCGTGATTTCAGATCCATCGCTTTCTTCATTTCGGATGTGATATCCTGGATGCTGACACCCAACCACCCTTTCTTGGAAGATCCTGTTTCTTTCTTTTCCACCTTTATCGTTTGCGCACTGGCTGAACCAGCGAGCCCAACGAACATTGAACAGAGTACCAATCCAAGAATTAGTATCCTTTTCATGATGATTTCTCCTCCTGTTGTTCCCGTGAGATTTGTTTGGAGCTACTCTTTCACCGTTAGACGATAGACCCGGTTTCGTGTTCCAGGAAAAAGCATCGTGTTCCACCGGAACCATGCGAAAAACATGTTTGATGGGACGAAACGGACTTTGGCAGGGACGAAATGTTGATGAACAAGAAGGATACAAGTGGGAAAATCCTGGGGATACGGGCGACCGGGCAAGTGAATCGCTCACCAAGTGCCGCTCTCTCTAATTCCGTGAAGTGGCGAGCAAACCTCCTATTTCTCCTTCCTTGGCTGCTGAACGCCCTGAGCATTCCAATCAGGCGGGAGTTTGTAACCGACGAGCCTACTCCCCAGATTCATAATGATCGAATCTTCACCTATTCGCTGAACGCGCGTCTGGTCAAATTCCTTTTTCGTCAGAAGTGAATCCAGATATACTGTGATTTGCGTGCCCGTCGGAATCTTCTGAAGAAGCGCCTGAACAGAAAATCCTCTTTGCTGTTGAGCTCGCTGAGTTGGGGGAAGATCAGTATTCGGTTTCTGGCTGATGATGAAGTTCTGATCTGCCTTCCCTCCAGCCACTTCCTTCGATGTCTTGCCGGCAAACTGATTGACCGCTTTCTCTTTTCGAAGGACCGCACGTTCATCTTTTGCGTTCGCCGCCATCTCCGCTGGAGCAGGAGCGTTCTGATCGCGTTCCGAGATTACGGTTCCCTGCAACCAGGTGGTGACGAGAGCTGACGCCACTGTTGAAGCAGCAATTCGATCCTTTTTCTCACGGCTCTCTCCCTCTCTGCCGGCGTCCGCCGCCTTGAGATCTTTGAGCTTGTCGACTTGAGCCTCCGCGAGCTTTCCTGACTCTGCTCCTGCAGCTTTCGGTGCTCCCGCAGCCAAACCTTGGACTTTTTGCTGTTCTTCGCCCACAGATCGTCTTGCAGCATCTCCAGATGGTTTCTCTACGTTTGCCGCCTGCCTTTCGGGAGAGACCGCAGGAGTGGGCTCAGCAAGTTTTTCAGTCTTGTCGGTTCTGTTTCGTTTCTCCATCTGAGTCTCAGTCCCCACAAACCATCCATTATGGACGCCGACAGTGACCAGGAGTACAATCCCAGCCGCCACTCCCGCCACCCTATACCAATTCGGGCTATGGGCTTTTCGCTGTTCAAGCCTTTGCGCCAGCCTTCGCTTCACGGATCCGCGGCCAGCGAGTCGGATGCCGGCGATGAGCTCCCGTTCACTTGTCACCACCTTCCGACATTGATCGCACTCTTGCAGATGCTTCTCGAGCTCTACGACCTCGGCCGATTCGAGCCGACCGAGGACGAACTGCTCAAGCAACTCTTCGTTTTCCGTCCAATGGATGTTGTTGGATTCAGACACTCTTGTTGTCCTTTGGAGCTATTGCAGACGGCTCAGCGCTCGCTCCAGAGCTTTTTTGCACTGATATTTTTTGGCTTTGACTGTATCGGCATTCGCGAATCCCAAACGAACGGCGATTTCCTCCATCGACTGTTCTTCCCAATAGAAAAGCAGGAGCAATCTTCTGCATTGCTCGCCAATCGTTTCCAGGGCGTCACGAACCATTTCAACCCGTTCCGTCGCAATGAGAGCATCGAGAATGGACGGAGATGGATCTTCGTGTGCTTCGGGATCGATCTCACCTGATGAGAGACGCTTCTTCTGTCGTAATCGCTGCGACCACAAGTTTTTCACCGTTGCGTAGATGAACGTATTGAGTTGCGCCCTATACTCGAATCTCCCATTTCGGATTCGCTCCCACAGGATCACCAAGGACTCCTGCAACACGTCCTGCGCGTCCTCCGTCGTCCCGCTATTGCGTGCAATGTAGGCGGCAATCGGTTTCCGATTCGATTCGTACAGAGTCACCAACGCTTCCTCGTCCCCCTTTCGGATGAGATCCAGGGTTTTGGCATCAGTAGTAAGAAAAAAGAGGGACGGCTTCATTTACCTTTCAGTAGTTGATGTCATCAATAAGCACAAGGTGAATGATCAAAACCACCAAAAAGTACTAATAACCACCGCTTATTTCAAACTACCAAAGGAGGCATTATGACACGGAAACTGGGGCTCTCAGTACAAATGCTGCTGACGATGGCATTTGGCGCTTTGTCGCCAGCTCAACCAATCCCGCAATCGGTGGCAGGCGACAGGACATCCGTCGACCTCACCATCTACAACCAGAACCTTTCTCTTATTCGAGAAGAGAGAATGATCAGACTCATCAAGGGGCTGAACAGGGTCACTTTGCCCGAGATCCCTTCGACAATCGACGGAACGTCGCTGCACTATCTGAGTCTGATTGACCCCCGCGGCGTACGCGTCCTGGAGCAGAATTATCAGTACGACCTCGTCCATCAGGCGAAGCTCCTGGAAAAGTATATCGGCAAGGAGGTGGAGTTCGTCCGTTTGGATCCCGCGACAAAGAAGGAATTCACTGTCAGGGGTAGGCTGATATCCACAGGCTACACTTTTCAACCTCAATTCGGGAATCCGGTACCGACCTATTACTCGACGGGAGGAATGATTGTGGAAATCGGCGGCAAGATTGAGATGAATCCTTCGGGCAGGCTGATCTTGCCAGCGTTGCCTGACGGATTAATCCTGCGACCCCAGCTCGAATGGCTACTGAACTCGAGCAAAGATGGCCAGCACAAATCTGAGATCAGCTATTTGGCCGGTCAGTTGTCCTGGACCTGCAACTATGTCGCCTTGTTAAACGCCAATGATTCAAAGATCGACATCACTGGCTGGGTGACGGTGACGAACAATTCCGGCAGCAGCTTTCGTAATGCCGGGCTCAAACTTGTCGCCGGCGACGTCAATGTCGTCAAGGATGCCATGAAATATGACGCCGTGCTCGCAGGAAAGAGTGTGAGAGCCCAGGAAGCCAACGGACCTCAGTTTCAACAAAAAGAGCTGTTCGAGTACAAGCTCTATTCCCTGCAGCGCCGTACCGATATCAACAACAACGAGACAAAGCAGATAGAGCTGACTGCGGCAAACAGTGTCCTGGCACAGAAAGTCTTCATTTATGACGGGCTCGCAGATCAATGGAGATACTGGTACCGCAATTACTCCTATCGCTCACAGGGAAGTTTCGGTCAGCAATCAAATTCCAAGGTAGGAGTCTATGTAACCTTCAAAAACGACCAATCGTCGGGACTCGGCATCCCATTGCCCAAAGGAAAGGTCCGGGTTTATAAACGTGATGACGAGGGTAAAGAGCAGTTCGTGGGGGAAGACCAGATCGACCATACACCGAAGGACGAAGAAGTGAAATTGTATCTCGGCGATGCGTTCGACATTGTTGGGGAACGAGCACAGAAAGACTTCAAGTCTTACGCTTCCGGACGAGTTGTTGAGGAAACAATTGAAATAAAGGTAAGAAACCACAAGGAAGAGCCAGTAGAAATTCAGGTCTACGAGCATCCCTGGCGGTGGAGTCAATGGGAGATCATCAAGACCAACAGCGAGTGGACAAAAGTCGACCAGACAACACTCAGGTTCCCTGTGAAGATCAACAAGGGTGGCGAGAAGACGATTTCATACACCATACGCTATACGTGGTAAGTTTTTCATAATCAGCGTGGTAAAGTTTCTCATTGAAAGGAGGATATCTCTATGAAACGCAACATCCTGGCGGTTGTGACTGTGATCGGACTTCTCTCCGTAGCCTTGGGGCGCACCCCCGATCAAAAAGTAACAATCAACGGCCGCATCAACTGCCCCTTCGTTTCTCACAATGGCGGCACGGCGTATCTCCTGCTTTCGATCACGGCACCAGCCACCGAATCGAGGCACCGGCAACCGATGAACCTGGCTGTTGTCCTCGATCGCAGTGGATCAATGGCAGATCAGAGCAAGATCGAATACGCAAAGAAGGCTGTGCGAACACTCATCGAACAGCTACAAAGCGACGACATATTTTCCTTTGTCATCTATGATGATGTTGTCGACGTGGTGCGAGCAGCAAGACCAGTCCACGACAAGCGAGAACTCTTGTCGATCCTGGATGAGGTCTTTCCCCGGGGGGCCACAAATCTCGGAGGCGGTCTTGCCGAAGGACTCCGACAAGTCGAGCGTCATCGTGACAAAGAGTATCTGAACAGAGTGATTCTCTTGTCTGATGGTCTGGCAAATCGTGGCGTGACCGATCAATACGAACTCCAACGAATGGTTCAACGGTACCGCGGAAAATCGGTCTCCGTCACAACGATGGGCGTCGGTCTTGACTACAATGAGAATCTTATGGTGCGACTTTCGGAGAGTGGCGGTGGAAATTACTACTTCATCGAAAGTCCACAAAGCCTCGCGTCCATCTTCCGAAAAGAGCTCAAGAGCATGTCTTGCGTCGTTGCTCAGAATGCCTCGATAGAACTTCGGCTTGGCGACGGCGTCCGACTTCGCGATGTTATTGGGTGTGAACACCGTGGAGAAGGCAAAGGGGTGGTGATTCCGATTGGTGATGTCTATTCAAATGAACGCCGCGAGTTGACCGTCGAACTTGAGATCCCTGAGGGGACCGGCACATTGAATGTCGCAAAAGGTGTACTCAAATACGAGGGAAAGCTCGGATGGTTCGAATCGTGGCCATCTTTTGCCACATCGATTCATTATACCAAGGACTTTTCCGAGGTGGACAGGAAGAGAGACCATGATGCTCAGGCGAAGGCGGACGTGGCCGTATCTACCCGCAGTGTTGAAAAAGCTCTCCGCGCACTTGATGAGGGCCGTCGTGAAGATGCTGCAAGGGAGCTGAAGAGTGCAGAGGCTGCGGTCATGGCATCGCCCACGGCATCCACCACCGGAGCAGGAGCATCACTGCTGAACGAGCAGAAGGGGAAGCTCGAGGGCTATCAGCAGCTTCTTAAAGACAGCACTGACGATCGAAAGGCCAAGAAGTCGATTCAGTTTGAGAACTACAAGACTCAGAAGTCAAAGCAATGAGGCGAGACGTTTCCGTCTCAGTGAGCTAGTTGAGCCCTGCGGTAGTTCTTTCGACTTCCGCAGGGCCTTTCTATCCGAACCGAACGCCGATATCCACTTCATCTCCACGGATCAACGCAATCCCTCCGGTTCTATTGTTCGTTCTTATTCCTGATAAACAGAGAAATCGCGAAGAATTAACTTGACATTGTAATATCATTATGATATCATTATGCTATCACGAAGCAAGAAAGGAGATTTACCATGAACACCATCACTGAATCCAAGGCGACAAAAATCAACGGCTACCTGGCGTTCCTCTTTTTCATCGTCATGCTGGCTGTAAACGCCTACACGATCTACTTCATGGCTGAGAACAGAGCACTCGGCTATCTGTGGGTTGAGATTCCATTGTTCATCCTGACCATGCTCTTCCCGGCGGGATTCTTCGTCGTTCAACCGAACGAAGCCCGAGTGCTAGTTCTTTTCGGAAAATACATCGGGTCGGTCCGTGAGTCGGGATTCAACTACGCGAATCCCTTCGCGATCAAGCGGCATGTGTCGTTGCGTATCAGGAATTTCAACAGCGAGAAGATCAAAGTGAATGACCTTCATGGCAATCCGATTGAGATAGCGGCCGTGATTGTATGGCGCGTTGTCGATTCAGCCCGCGCCCTCTTTGATGTTGATTTCTACGAGAACTTCGTGGCCATCCAAAGCGAGACTGCGATTCGCGCACTCGCTTCTGAGTACCCGTACGATGCGGAGGATGAGGAAATTCGATCGCTTCGTGGCAGACCGCAGGAAATCGCTGAACGGATGAAGAACCAGCTGCAAGCTCGGCTGGACATCGCCGGAGTTGAAATCACCGACGCGCGCATCAGTCATTTGGCCTACTCACCAGAAATCGCACAAACGATGCTGCGCCGGCAACAAGCGCAGGCAGTCATCGCTGCCAGGAAGAAAATCGTTGAAGGTGCTGTCAGTATGGTTGACCAGGCTCTTCGCACGCTCAGTGAACAAAAGATCGTAACTCTCGATGAGGACAAAAAGGCGACGATGGTCAACAATCTGCTCGTTGCTCTCGTATCGGAATCTCAGGCACAGCCGGTCATCAATACTGGCACACTCTATCAATGAGCGAGAAAAAGAAATTCCTGCTGCGGCTGGATGAGAGTCTCTACGCCGCTCTCGAGACATGGGCGGGGCACGATCTGCGCAGCGTCAATGCGCAGATCGAGTTCCTGCTTACTGAAGCATTGAGAAAAGCGGGAAGGCTGAAATCACAGGGTGAGAACAAAAACGGCAAGAACCCTGGCCCTTCACCTTCATGAGTAGGCCTCTGTGACAACGGCAGGCGCTCGGAAACTCTCCACTGACCGGCGATGCCTCGCTGGTGCCAACGTTGGCTGGTTGTAGTGTAATGAGTATCGTTTTTCTAGAGGACAATACGTTATGAAGAACATTAGGTCCGTTGTTGATCATGAGCTCACCTGGTCTCAGCAGAGTCTGCTGAAGAGTGAGTATGAACTTCGCTTTGGCGGAGAGCTTGTCGCTGTCCTTCGATTTCCGAAGATGATGGGTACAATCGCGGTGGCCGAAAGCGGCGACGGCAACTGGACGTTTGAACGGATCGGGTTCTGGAAGTCAAAGACTGTCGTCAAGACAAGCGGATCAACAGTCGAATTAGGAAGCTACACCAACAATGCGTGGAAGGCAGGTGGCGTTCTTGAACTGCCTGGTGGGAAGAAATTCACTGTCTGGAGAAGCATATGGAAAGGGGTCTTCGAGTTCCGGACGGAAGAGGGAGAGCCGCTCTACCAAATCCGGCAGCTGACTTCGTTCCGCGTTTCTGCGTCGTTAAGGATTAACAGGAGAGCACTTCAGATTCCGGAGTTCCCCTGGATGGTTCTGTTTGGATTCTATTTGTTTGTTATGGCGCGCAGTGATGCGGCCACCCAGGCTGCCGCTGGCTAACGAGTCAGTGCCTCGATCGAAGCCCCCTCGTACACGCTGCTACAGAAGGCCTTTCTGAGCGGCCACGATGCCAGCCCCCTTTTCAAATTTGTAGCCCCCTCTTGCCAATCCGGATTCGATCGCGGCGACCGTCGCTATCACGTCACTTCCTGTCACCGCACCCATGTGTCCAACCCTGAAATACAGTTCGCGGATGGCAGGATGGAGGCCCCCGGCGATGATGACCCCTGCCTCATCTACGAATTTCAAAACGCCTTTGTCGACCCCTGGCGGATAATATACGCCGCTCAGAGTCGTCGCAGAGGTTTCCGGGCGGACTGGCACCTGTTTCAAGGCGAGCGCTGCCATAGCAGCTTTGAAAGCATCGCTCATTTTCTTATGCCTTGAGAACCGGGCTTCCATTCCCTCCGCAAGGATGCCTTTGAGACTGACGTGGAGTGCCCACATCAGATTGACAGCGGGCGTGGCAAAATAACTTGGCTTGCGCGCCTCATACGCCTGCATAATCGGGAGCCACTCAGTCCAATCTGCATAGAAATTGCCGACAGGTATTGTTCGCTTCTTGTAGGTTTCCATTACCCTGGGTCCTGCTACAACAATGGCAAGACCCGGCGGTACACCCAATGCTTTTTGAGATGCGGTCAAAGCAAGGTCTATTCCCCACTCATCCTGCCGCATTTCTTCGCCGGCGGTTGCACACACACCATCGACAATGACAAGCGCGCCACATTTCCGACCCAGTGCTGCAAGCTCTTTCACATTTGCGCCGACGGCCGTGGACGTGTCAACATGCGTTATCGTCATCAGTTTGGGCTTGAGCGATTGAAGCGCTGATTCCACTTCACTGAGAGGTGGGACGTCTCCAATCGCCCGCGCATGCACGTGAGTGACTATGGCTCCATAGCGTTCAAGAATCATGGCAAAGCGGTCGCTGAAATATCCCGTGTTGACGACGAGCGCGTGGTCCCCCGGCTCGATAAGATTTGCTGCTGCCATGTCCATCGCCAACGTACCTGAGCCCGGCACAACGAACGGCTGCCCGTTTGGTGCGAGAAAGACTTTGCGAAGATCCTCCAGGGCCTGGCCAAACACTTCAATGAAGTTGGGAGCAACATGACTTGTCGTCGGCATTCCCATGGCACGAAGCACGTCCGGTGTGAATTCGATCGGCCCGGGGATCATCAGGAGTTTTCTGTTTTTCATGGAATGAGTTCCTTGGCATCAAAGTTCTGTCAGGATTGATAATACGCACAGATTCACTCAGCGTCAACTGAACTTTGGCTTGAGGAAGGCCACAACAAAAGAGAAGCGCCCCCGGTTCGGAGGGCGCTTCGACCTACATTTGAAAAGAGGTCTAGTTGCCGGTCGCCAGCAGTTCCTTCTCGATAGCTTCCTTCAGGGCGTTTTTTGGGAGTGCCCCGACAGCCATTTTCGGTTGCCCGGACTTCGGCACAAGAAGGAGCGAGGGAATGCTTCGGATTCCAAAAGCGCCTGCAAGTTCCTGCTCCTCATCAGTGTTGACCTTGTAGAAATTCACTTTGCCTGTGTATTCCTTTGAGAGTTCTTCGATCACAGGTCCGACGACCCTGCATGGGCCACACCAAGGTGCCCAAAAGTCTACGACACAGGGAAGTTCACCTTCGTACTTCCATTCCTTATTCGTCTCATAATTGTAAACCTTTTCGAAGAAGGTTTGCTTTGATAGATTTTCAGCCATTTTCTGCTCCATCATGTTGGGGTTTTGTTGATCATTGCTTTTCTGATAGGATGCACGATTTGGCCAGAGGATTCGCACGAATTCCCTCAGAATCGAAGCGGAATCAGAACACTCTCTATTCGATGGATCTAGATTTGAAGGTGGCGAGCAGTTCCACCGAAGGGTCAAAGAGCAGCCTTGCCGGCGTGGAATTCAATCTCATCGGGAGAACGAAGCGAGAGGACCTTTCGGCCGGAACGTTGACCGTTAGGGTTTGGTTGCTACCGCCAGTCATTTGGACTTCGACTTTGAGCGGAAATCGATAGGGTTCAAATCGCAAACTCTGGTCAATTTCAACCGTCACAGTTTGTGTTGGAGCGTCGTATTTCCAGCCGGCGGTGATTTCCGGGAATCCGGGCCGTCGCAGCCACTGATCGAAGAACCACCGTAGATTGGTATGAGAGAAAGCCTCAAGGTCAGCGCAAAGTTCGTCCGTCGTAGCGTTCGAGTGACGATGATGCTGGTAGTACGCTCTTATGCCGCCGATGAACAGGCTGTCGCCGAGCATCGACCGGAGCATGTGAAGAGTCCATGCCCCCTTCTGGTAGCTGTTGACGTTCAGGAGGCGCATCAACTCAGTCTGGAGTGTGTCAATCACCGGTCGCTCGCGAACCTCCACAGCATTCACAATTTCGTCGCGCAGTTTTCTCATCCCTGTTTTGAACGTCGCAGTCCCTTCACTTTTCTCAACCCACAGTTCCTCGAAGTATGAGGCGAACCCTTCGGAAAGCCACACATGACCCCAGCTCCGTGGCGTCACTGCATCCCCAAACCACTGATGTGCCGTTTCGTGAGCGATCAAACCGTACGTCACCATATGACGCCGGAATGTATCCTCCGAGTAGAAGATTGCACTCGCATTCTCCATTCCACCGTACCTGGTCGAGCTCTGGAGGTGAGCGAGTTTCTCGTACGGAAATGGCGCGACAGTTCTCGAAAAAAACTCGACGATCTCTCCTGCCCGCTCGAATGGTCCTGGAAGATAGTTCGCCTGCTCCGGAAAAACGTAGATGGATTGTTTGACTCCTGGAGGGAATTCACTCAATCCCGATGCGGTCATGCCGAGGTCATAGGAAACGAGTGGGGCGGCTGCGATGACCATTAAGTACGGGGGAATCGGCTTCGACGTTTTCCATACGGTCAGCTTCCTCTTACCTTTCGAGGCACCATCTCCGGAACTCACGATTTTCTCTTCAATGAGTTCTCCGTTCGCAACAACTTTTCGATCACTTGGTGCAACGATATTCCAGGTCACGGTAGCTTTGTCGGCGGGATCGTCGACAGTTGGAAGCCAGAAGCGCGCTCTCGTGGGCCAGTTGTCACCGAATGCGCGCCATCGCCCCTTGTCGTCCGTTTGCATGACGAGCCCATCCTCCACATCTCCGAAGTAGTGAACATCAATAAGGAGTGTATCAGCACTCAGGCGGGGGATGGGGCCAAGGGAAACGCGGAGAGTCGCCTTGTCTTTCTGAAACGCAACAGGTTTTGCATTCAGCCAGACTGTATCAACCTGAAGACCTACGAGATCAAGAACGACGTTGTCAAGCGCAGATGATCTCCGGACAGTGATCAAGGCGTGCGCATCGATGTGTCTTCCCGTCTCTGGCAGTTGGATGGTGAACTTGTAGTTCAGTACGTCGATCCCAGCCTGAAGAACGCGCTGTTGAGCTTCGAGGTTACCGAGAGCCGCTACGACAACTATGATGGAAAGGAGCGCTGTTCGCTTCACGATTCCCCGTAATCAGTTTCTCTGATAGAGTTTCTTTCCTGCTTGCTCGTACGGATCACCTGCTTTCCAGAAGGGAGCAACCGGCATATCGCCAATAATGCGGGCAGAATGGACGAATGCCTTACAGAACTTCAGGAGATAGGAGAAGTTGAAGTTCTCATCCGCCTGATCAGCGGCACGATGGTAGTACTTCAGGATTTCAGGTCCAAACGAATGGAATCCTTCGCTGAAGGTTGGAGCAGGAACACCACGAGCGGCAAACGAGACATTATCGGAGCGGTCAAACAGCCCTTTGAGTTCGACTGGCTCTGCCATCACTTTCAAACCGTATCGTTCCGTTCCCTGTTTAAGAGCAGATTCAGCGTTGGTCCTCTCGAGACCCACAACGGTGACTATCGTTGTGTCGTCATAACCTGCGCCATCGATGTTCAGATTGAAGACAATCTTCGCCATTGGTACTGGCGGTTCAGCAGCCAAGTGACTGCTGCCGAGCAGCCCCATTTCTTCTCCGGTCACTGCAGCTATGATGACAGACCGTTTTGGGGGATCCTTTGAAAACGATTTGGCTGCTGCGATCAATGCAACCGTACCCATTCCGTTGTCTCTCGCCCCGTTATAGATAGAATCCGCCGGAGATCCCTCCGGCTTACCGACGCCGACATGATCGTAGTGTGCGGTCAGAAGAACGAATTCGTCACGGAGTTTTGGGTCTGAGCCGCGTAAGAACCCAATGACATTCTGTGCGCGGATCTCTTCCTGACGGATACCATCGGTCTGAAGTGCGATTTCTCCGCTAGACCTCGCCTGTACCTTTGAAACATAAGCCATCGAAATATCCTCGACAATAAAATGAGGGAATCCACCGCCGACGGAACCTGTTTCCACTCCGGTCCTCATGAAGAAAGTGACAATGGATTTCCATTCGCGCGGTCCCTGGTAGAGTTCGACAAGTGCGACGGCACCGCGAGCTTGAGCCGCACGACGTTTCGTCTCGGCAGCGCTCATAAGAGCAGCAAACAGGTTTGATTCCCCTTTTTGTCCGAACCGTGCTAAAGCGATTTTGCCCTTTATGTCAATTCCCTTGTAGTCGTCGATTCCTTTTGCCGTATCTACCAGGCCGTATCCAACATATTCAAATCGTCCGCTCCATTTCAACGGTCCCCCGCTCCGAAGCGCCATTTTGTTTGGCTGATTCAGAGAGTCTCCGAGAAGGACGATGGTACCCTTGCCCGGAGGCATTTTTCGCAAAAGCGGTACGCGTTGGAAATATCCTTCTGCAGATTGAAATGCAGCGAGACCTGATTTCTTGAATTCACCTGCGATGTATCGTGCGGCTTCATCGTTCCCCGGTGTGCCTGTCATCCTTCCGAGCAACTTGTCGGAAGCGATGAAACGAAGGTGCGCCGCCATTTCTTCCTGGCTGAGTTGGTCTTCAGGATAAACTGCCTTCATCTGCGCCGAAGCACTCGCAGCGGTGAAGAGGAAACAGAATGCTGTGAATGTCACTTTCCATGATCTTGAACGTGTTGTCATGTTTTCCTTTTGACCGATGATTGTGGAGGAAGCCTGCGTTTCGTCCTGCGAGATGAAGACATTACCGGGTGAAAAGGATTGCGACTCCCCCCACGGCAATGGTGGCCCCGAGAATCGCCCTCCATGAAATATGGTCTTTCTGGACGTACTTCACAAGAGGAAGCATGAGAATCGGTACCGTGGCCATCAACGTTGCGGCAATCCCGACTGTTGTGTTGGCGACAGAGATGAGGCTCAATGTGATTCCAAGAAAAGGACCAAGGAACGCGCCAAGAATTGTCAGCCATAGCGCTTTGCGGTCTTTCTTGTAGATCGAAAAGGCATCGTCGTACTTTCCGGCCATCCATGCGAGGGGCCAAATCACAATCGTGGATGACACAATCCGAACGAAAGTTGCTACGAATCCATTGATGGGACCTTCGTTGAACGCCATCTTCGCCAACACAAGCGCGGCTCCTTGGCCAACCGCTGCAAGAAAGCCAAAGACGATTCCCTCAAGGTGCCTTCTGCGTGTTCCCGTGATCGTCTCGCGACGTTCGAGCACAACGATGGTAATGCCAAGGAGTGTCACAGCCATCCCAAGCACTGCGATCCAACTCAGGATCTCGCCAAGAAGCAGATATGCAAGGAGAGCACTGATC
>Ga0315275_10004561_pt1 | contig 12966 bp, 11 predicted proteins | sample YL17G03_0_MG_FD_205557 | JGI IMG/M metagenome (GOLD analysis project Ga0315275, IMG submission 205557) | Sediment microbial communities from Yellowstone Lake, YNP, Wyoming, USA - YL17G03_0 | ecosystem: Environmental > Aquatic > Freshwater > Lake > Sediment | place: USA: Wyoming | collected... | reverse complement strand
CGGGGGAAGATCGAGGACGCCGGCCTGGTGTTTCACTCCATGATGGCCTCACTCCCGAGGACCCTCGCAGGAACCGGCCCTGACGCCGAGAAGGATTTCGGAAATCTCCGAAAGAGCTTGCAGGCGATGAACGCGGTGAGAGCGGATCTTCTGTCAGCCTTCGTGCCGGTACCCAGAACCGGGCCGTGGGAAGACGTGGTCAATCTCTACAGCAAGCTCATGAAGGAATTCGAGCCTGCCGGAGTCCGGATGGCCAGCCACAGCGGCGGCCGCTTGAACACATGGGCGGCGCTGATTCAACTGATGAAGGACGTGCCCAGCAGATGCAACGGCATCTGCTATTGCACCGGGAATGTGTGGCACGGCGAACACGAGAAGATCTACGACATCCCGGCGCCTGTTGCCGAGAAGATCTACTACATCCACATCCGGAACGTGAAAACGGGCGAGGGTGAAAAGGAGTATTGGTTCCACGAGGGCGATATTGACTTCCGGAAGCTCGTGGCGTCGATCCGGAAGATCGGCTACACCGGCTACCTGCGGTCTGAGCACCTGCCCACCGACCACTACAATCTGCCCGTCAGGCAATCGGACGTAGGCACGGCGTGGGCGCAGGGCTATATGAGGGCTATCCTCTGATTCCCGGATGGCGTCCTGATTTCGTTCATCGGCCCGCGATTCTACCGGAGACCAGCATCGCGTTGGTCTCCGGCAGAAAGAGCGAAATCCGATCTGCGCCTCAACGAATCTTGTAGCTGATCGCCATGCCGTCGTTTTTCTGCATGGACGCGCGGATGATCTGCGTGTCGTACAGCGGACTCGACTGGACGTACTCGAGGTAGTCCGGCATCTGCCCGGCGTAGTCGATCACGTTGTCGGCGACGATGACGGCGCCCGGCTTCATCTTCGGTTCCAGGGCCTTCAGGTACTTCAGGTAGTCCGGCTTCCTGGCGTCGATGAACACGAAGTCGTATGTGCCCGGCAGTGTCGGCAGGACTTTCAACGCGTCGCCTTCGACGACCGTGACCACCTTGTCCAATCCGACCTTGGCCAGGTGGCTTCTCGCTGCCGCAGCCGTGCGGGGATCGATCTCAATCGAGGTGAGATGGCCGCCGGTCCGCTCGAAGCCGATCCCCATGTTGATGGCGCCGTAGCCGGTGTTGGTCCCCACCTCCACGCCACTTTTCGCCCCTCTCGACTCGACGAGAATGCGCAGCGTCATCGCGTCTCCCGCGGTCGTGTTGGCCAGCGTCCAGGGAAATTTCTCCAGGTACTCTTTGCGGAATGACTCACTGGTATTCTCCGGCTGCTGGGCCGCGAGGGTTCCCAGGAGCGGAATGAGCACGGCTATCACCAACGCCCACGTACGAAGCGACATGACGGCCTCCTTGTCTCAGCCAACCGACGTGATTCGGGAGTATGCCACACCCGGACTGCTTCTGGAGGCTTCCGGGCGGGAAGGAAGCGAACCGTGCCACCCGGACAGTTGGCCGGGCTGCGCAAGCTGCGGTGGGCGGGTTTCGATTCCGGGAAGCGCGGCGGCCTGCGCGTGATCTACTACTGGGCAGCAGCGGAACTGGTCTTCTAGATGCTGTATGTGTATTCGAAGGGCGAACAGGGAGACCTCGCGGCGGCGCAGATTGAGGTCCTCGGTCGCCTCGTTCGGGAGGAGTTCAAATGAAGGACGCAGCTTTTCAGGACCTGCTGACCAGCGTGCGGCAGGCCGGTCGTATTCGGCGCGGCACGATGAAACCGTCGAGAACGACAGCGTTCGATCCGGCAGACGTGCGGGCGGTGCGGGCGTAGCTCGAGGTTTCGCAGACCCGGTTCGCGATGATGATCGGAGTGAGCGTGGCCACATTGCGCAACTGGGAACAGGGGCGACGTACGCCTGACGGGCCCGCACTGGCCCTGCTCCGCGTGGCGGCGAAGAACCCGAAGGCCGTAGCCGACGCGCTGCACGGAGGCCATCACCGGACCGCGGCCTGATCATGGAGACCCGGTCTCTCGAGGCGCGAGAGCGGGGCACCCTTGCGCGTTATAACATCAGTGGCTACACTAGTGGCATGGTGCTCGAACTCAAGCTCCGCAAGGTGGGCAACTCCGTGGGTATCGTCTTGCCGAAGGAAGCCCTGGCGCATCTGAAGATGGGTGCGGGCGACGCGGTGTGCGTGACCGAGGCGTCCGACGGCAGCCTTCGACTCAGTCCCGGTACCGCCGACGTGCTGCGGCAGATCGAAGCGGCCCAGGACGTCATGAGCCGCTATCGGCACACGCTGCGGGAACTGGCGAAATGAAAGCGCCCGTGTGGGTGCTACGCGAGGCGGTCGTTGCCGTGCACGAGCAACTGGTGGCCGCGTTCGGTGGGTCGGCTGGCATTCGTGACGCAGGCCTGCTCGAGTCGGCGCTGGCGCGGCCGGAGAATCTCTTCTCATACGGCCGGCCCACGATATTCGATCTCGCAGCCAGCTACGGCTTCGGGTTGGTGAAGAACCACCCGTTCGTGGATGGCAACAAGCGGATGGGATTCACGGTCGCGATCATGTTCCTCGAGCTCAACGGCTACCGGTTCAACGCCACCGAGGCCGACGCCACCGTCCGGACCCTCGCCCTGGCGGCCAGCGACATCGGGGAGGCCGAGTACGCGGCGTGGCTCAAGGCCAACTGCCGCCGGGCCTCCCGTCGGTCCTGACCACGGCGAGGATACTCGCCACTTCGAGCCGCAACGGCTACGCACTGCCGGACGCGAGAGCCAAGAGCCCAGCGTCGCCGTCGTTGCGCGTCGAAGCGCTAAGGTCGGACGATCATCTTGCCGACTCCGTCCCCGTACGCGTTGGCGATGGCGAAGGCCTCATCGATCCGGTCGATCTCCCTCGCGTGCGTCAGCAGCGGGGCAAACCAGTCAGGATGCGCTTCGAGCAGTTCCAGGGCGGGCCGCGACTCGTGGTTCGACCGGCGCACGTTGAAGAGGGTGAGCTCCTTGCGCCGCATGGCAGACGCGTTCATCGAAACGAACGGCGTCGAGTGAATGCCAGTCAGCACCACGCGGCCGGCACGGCGGGCCACTTCAATGGCCTGGCCGGTGGTGTCCTCCTGTGCCGCACAGTCGATCGCGCAGTCCACGCCACGGCGGTCCGTCCCGCCGAGGATCTCCTCGACGGCTTCCGCGGGCTCCAGTGCCACGTCAGCGCCGACCATCCTGGCCAGCTCTCGGCGGTGCGCCACGGGTTCCACGGCCCAGATTCGTCTTGCCGCGGAGGCCCGCAGCGCAGCGATGGTCAAGAGCCCGATCGGCCCCGCGCCGACGACGGCCACCGTTTCACCCGGGCGGATGGACGCCAGGCGGAGGGAGTGCATTGCCACGGCGAGGGGCTCGACCAGGGTCGCCTCGTCGAGCGACATGCCGGAGGGGATGGGAAGAAAGTTGGCGACAGGCAGGTTGACCAGTTCGCGGAAGAACCCTGGACAGCCAGGGTTGCTCAGGAACCGGAGGTTCGCGCACACGTTGTGGTGTCCGCCCAGACAGAACTCGCAGTGGTAGCAGTACAGGGCGGGCTCGAGCGCCCCGCGGTCGCCCGGCGCGAGTCCAGTCACTCCAGGGCCTGTCTTCACGATCGTTCCCGCGGGCTCGTGTCCGAGCACCATCGGGTAGACGTTGGGAGTGCCGCCGACGGCGCCTTCGCCGTAGGCATGCAGGTCGGACCCGCAAATGCCCACGGCACCGACCCGCACCTGCACTTCGCCTGGCCCGGGACCTTCACTTGGCGTCTCGCCCAACCGGAACGTCAGCGGAGCAATCAGTTCCGCAGTTCGCATGGAACGAGACGATACCTCACGAACAGGCGGGAACAAAGCCCGGCGACGCGCGACGCTTCAATGCCGCCCGGCGCCCGAGCCGACGGGCGCGTACACGCGCACGTAGTCCACCAGCATTCGCTGCGGCAGGACGGTGGTGCCGTCCGGATTCCCCGGCCAGTTGCCGCCGACGGCGACGTTCAACAGGATGAACTGCGGCTGGTCGAACACCCACGCCGTGCCCGCAGGCAGTCTCGACGGCGTCACGCTGAAGTACTGCCGGTCGTCGACGAACCACTTGATCTCGTTCGGTGTCCACTCGACGGCGTACACGTGGAAGTCGTCCGCAAACGCGCCGCCCCCGGGAAGCGAGACCGGGCCGCCGATTCCGGCGCCGCCCGAGTAGCCCGGACCGTGCAGCGTGCCGTGAACGACGCCAGGTTCCCGGCCGATGTTCTCCATGATGTCGATCTCGCCGCAGTTCGGCCACCTTGCCGACGCGATGTTCGCGCCGAGCATCCAGAACGCCGGCCAGATGCCCTGCGTGCGCGGGATCCGGATCCTCGCCTCGATGCGACCGTAGGTCCATGCCCACTTCCCGGGCGTCTTCACGCGGCCGGACGTGTAGTCGCTGCCAAGGTAGGCTTCCCGTTTCGCCTCGATCACCAGTTGGCCCTCTTCGACGCGGACGTTGTCGGTGCGCGACGTGTAGTATTGCAGCTCGCGGTTGCCCCACCCGGTGGCGCCGACGTCGAAGACCCACTTCGCGGGATCGGGAGAACTGCCGTCGACTTGCGCGAACTCGTCGGCCCAGACGAGCGACCAGCCGACCCTGGCCTGGGCAGCCGCATCGGCGGCGACGATCGCGCAAGCCAGGGCGAAACCGATACGGGTGGCGGTGATTCTGGACATCGGCGACATGATAATCGAAAGCACAAGCCGTCTCCGGAGGAAGAGCGGCGGCCGTCCGCGCTGCCCGTGGCGATGGCGTCCTGCGCACCGCCACTCCGAGCTGGACGCGCGGGGCGGAACTGACGCGACTTCGTGTCCGCCTGAATCCACCACGCGGCAGGTCAATTGCGGCGCGCCGGCGGCTGCTGAGGGATTCCCAACCCGGCGGCCACCGGGAGGACGGACAACGCGACGACGAGGGCTGCGCGGGCACACGACGAGGGCATGGTCGGCCCCCGTCCCGGCATGACGCCGCCGGCTACGCGAGTGTCTCCTGTGCGCGCATCAGATTGTCACGGACCGCCACGCCATGGGCGCATCTGAAGGAACAGGAGGCGCAGTCGCGGCATCGAGCGTCTCTGGCCGGCTGCGGCATGTCCAGGAACCGTTCGCGAGCGAGCGCGAACTGGCCATACCCCTCCGCATAGGTCAGGAACCGGAGCTGGTCGGGCACCGGAACGCCTCTCTCGCACGCGCCTCCGCAGGACCCGCACATCCGGCAGTACGAGGAGCTGATGCTGGCCAGCTGGTGTGCGAGCAACTGCTCGTCCTTCTGCGTGTACGGCTCTGCCATCGCCCGGATGTTCTCGTCCAGCTGATCGAAGTCGGTCATGCACACGATGGCGGTGTCGACCGAGTCGTTCTTGAGCGCCCATTTGATCGCGGCCACCGGAACCCCGGGCTGGCTGAGCCGACTGCTCAGCTCCCGCGGGTTGGCCCCGTAGAGCCGGTCTCCTCGACCGACGCGGCTGACGCCGCCAGCCATGGTCTTCATCGCCACGATCCCCAGGCCGGCCTTTCGCGCCGACCGGATCGCTGCCGGCATATCGGTCTTCGGCGCGTCGGGATTCGTGTTCATGGCTGCGTCCACCGATCGCATGGCGAAGTTGTAGGTGGTCAGCGCGACGTCGGTCTGGCCCAGTTTCGCCAGGTGATCGAGCATTCGGTCCATGTTGAAGTGGGTGCTGACGCCGGCAAAGCGGATCTTGCCGCTCTGCTTGGCCACCCGCTGCGCCTCGAGCAGGTCCTCCTTCACCTGCTCCGGCTCGTTCTTCATGTGGAGGTACCAGATGTCGAGGTAGTCGGTGCCCAGTTCCCGCAGGCTCGTGTCGAGATCGGCCAGGAGCAGCGCCTTGGTCTGGGCCCCGCTCTTGCTCGAGATGATCACCTTCTTGCGGACGTCCTTGAGCGCGGCGCCGACCATGCGCTCGTTGTTGCCGTTCTGATAGGCGCGGGCCGTGTCGAAGTGGTTGATGCCGATGTCCGCCGCGCGCGCGATCACGGCCGGCTCCGGCGTCGTCATGCAGCCAAACGCGAGCGAGGTGACCTTGAGCCCCGTCTTGCCCAACGTGCGGTAGGTCAGTTTGACGGGCTCGGGTTTCGCCTGGCCGCCCGGGGCCTGGAGTGTCCGGTCCCTGGAGCCGCGAACGCCGACCGCTGGAAGGATCAGGCCTGCCGCCAGAAAGTCGCGACGTGAGACGTCAGATGTCATGCAAAGTCTCCTAGCAGCCCGTGGTGCACGTGCGTCGTCGCACCGAGACCGACGATGCGCCCGAATGGCAAGGCGCGAGACGCGAGAATATCGCCCATATTTGAGCGCCGAGCAACGCAGCCAGGCGGGATGCAGCGTCAGTCGAATGCAGACGAACTTGCACCACGGGCTGCCAGGCTCGGTTTCGGCACGCGATTATATACGACCGGTTGGTTGGCCACACGTCTACCGTCGAAAGAACCGCACGAGGATGGAACGCTTGGGAATCTCGTATCCGAGGTCGTGCGCATGGCGTGTCACGCTTTGTATGCGCTCTTCTGATAGGTGGCCGATTTCAGCCACGCTTGATTGATCGTCACGCCCCAACCCGGGCCGGCTGCAAAGTGCGCCATGCCATCCCTGATGAACGGATTCGGGCCAAACACGCCGGACGCCTGGTCGTTGACGCCCGCCGGTTCGATGCTCCATTCCACCATCGGACCGGCGTTGGGCATGGCGGCGACCAGATGCAACGTGAACAGCGTCACCAGTGAATGATTCGCCGAGTGCGGCACGACGGGCTTGCCCGCGAGCTTCGCCAGCAGCCCCACGCGCCACGCCCGCGTGATGCCGCCCAGGTACAGCACGTCCGGCTGCGCGATGTCCACCGCGTTCATCCGGACCATGCGCCGCCATTGCGCGAGGTCGTTGTCCTGCTCGCCGCCCGCCACCGGAATCTTCAACGCGGCGGCGACGTCCGCCGTCCATTCCAGCTCCCAATACGGGCACGGTTCTTCGTAATGGCTGTAACCGTGATCTTCCAGAAGGCGCCCGATGGTGATGGCGCGCGGCGGCGTGAAGCCGCCGTTGGCATCGGCCTTGAGCGCGACGGCGTCGCCCAGCGCCTTGCGCACAGTGGGAATGATGCGCTCGCTGCGACCCGGCGCGGCATCCCGGTCGTGACCGTTGTCCTGCCCGACGCGGATCTTGAAACCGCGAAAGCCCTGGGTGTCGCGAAGCTTCACCAGACGCGCGGCTTCGTCCTCGGGCGAAATCGTCCGGCTCATGCTTGAACCGTAGGCGGGCAGCGGACGCACGTTGCCGCCAAGCAATTCAGCGACGGGCTTCTGTCTGATCTGGCCGTACAGATCCCAGATGGCGGTATCCACGCCGCCAATCGCACGGCAGATGAACGACCACGGGAACTTGTGGTTGGCGTCAATGCAGTGATCCACGATGGCGTCGATGTTGGCCGGGTCTTTGCCGAGCACCAGCGGTGCGATCTTGCGATGCAGGGTCATCACGCTGATGTCGGTGTCGTAGGTGGCGATCTGGCCGTAGCCTTCCTGACCGTCGGCGGTGGTCACGCGCACGATGGCGAACGCACCCTGATCAAACGTCTCGATCTTCTTGATGACGCGGCCCGGTTCGATGACGCGGAACTCGGTGTAGTCGTCAGGTCGCCCGTGGTAGGAGTAACGGCCTATGGAGGGCACGGCGGCCGACTCCGCGGCGGAACCGGTGTGGGGCATGCCAATGGCGGCGCCCGAGGCGATCATGGCGGCATGCTTGACGAATTCGCGGCGTTGCATGGCTATCCTCTGTTTCGGCAATTGGAGAACTCGGTTGATGTGCTGTGAGCACCGCGAGCGCACACAGCGGGAAGACCATGGATCTCATGGTCGAAGCACTCCCATCAACAGATGCATGATACGCGACCAGCCTCAGGCGAAGGCATCAGCAAACGCATCCAATTCCACCACGGTCATGCCGATCAGGGCACCCTGCTGCCTCCATGCCGCCACCGCTGCGGTGACTTCGCCAATGATCGTCTCGCTGCGCGTTGGCGTGATGCGGAAGTACGGTGCCTCGGAATGCAATGCGGCGAGAGAAGACGCCGGTCCGGAGCGGTGAGAGATCCACGTCTTCAGCTCAGGCACGCGGTCAGGAAAGGGGTTGAGATCAAAGGCGGGGGCCAGGCGCCACTGGCCGTGGCCGACATGCAGGAACCCATGGTTGCGCAGATGATCATCGACATTGTTGATCAGGATCGAGAACGCAATGCGCCTGAAGAGTTCCTCAATGTCGCGCTGGGCGTCACAGCCGTGGACGCGCAGCGCATCGACGATCTCGGTGTAGGTGTGTTCCGCAAACGTGTCTCGCTCTGCACCAAGCAGCGTCGCGGCTGAGACGTAAGGGATGCGGGTGCCATCGGCCAGGCGATCGAAGCGGCGGATGAGCGCCACGGGCAGCTCTTCACTCATCACCACACGGGCTTCAGCAGCGTGGATGCCAGCGTGTGTGGCGAGACGTAGCGCCAGGACTTCACCTTTTGTCACCGATCGCTGGTCGGCCACACTGGGGAACTTCCCGATCGCCAGATGGCCGTCGGTGTCACGCAGGGAACATTTCGGACGGAGGCCGCCCAAGGAGGTGGCACGACCACGCAGGTAGGCCAGATCCCATGCGGTGTCTGTGCTCGTCTCGACGGCCTGAGACGACGCGAGCAGCTGCCGCAGTTCAAGCAGTGGCGGTGTGCGTCGCCCGCCATCGCCGGATGTCCCTTGAAACAGCCCCTCCTCATCGCGAAAACGCAGCGCGCCGACGCGGCTCTCGTCGTCGACGGCGAGGAGGAAGTCAAGCTCCCCGAGCACGTCCATCCTGGCCGCGTGGTGCTGTGACCGTGCGGCCTCGCGGCGCCTGGCGTGATCGCGGAGGATCACTCGACGGCCCCAACCGTCAGGCTCGGTGTCGGCGATCGCACCGTGGAAGAGCGAGCCCTCCCCTCGACGGGCATGGAACTGGAACCCACTCACCAGCGGGAGCGTGGGGTCGATGGCGAAGCGTTCCTCGTTGGCCAACCACTCGGACGTGTACGTGAACGCCGCGTTCTCGCGACGGCCCTGCTGGTTGTAGCGCAGTTCGCCGACGGGAAGCGTCCCGACACCCAACATGACCTGGAGGTGTCGCTTCATGTTGGGCCTCCCAGTCCCGAAGGTCCCGGAGAACGCCGGGGCGAGGTCACTCGCTTTGGCAGATGCTCGACGTCGAGCATCAGGCCCTCCTCGTCATGGCGTTGATCCACCAACTCGGCCAAGGGTGTGCCGAAGCCGAGCACGAACAGCGCCTGGGCATAGGCCCCCAGCGAGACCGTCGGGTCGCCATTCGTCATGCGCTGCCACGTCGACTTGGACACCCCAAGTCGTTCACACATCATCGCCCCAGTCAGGCGCCGCTTGCGCCGGGCGATGGAGAGGTCGGCACCAAACTTGGCGAGTGAGCGCCGCACGTGCAACGGCAAGACATTATTGACCTCTGACCTCATATAAAGAATTATATATAATCCCTTTAAAGAGTTAAAGGGTTATTTATGAATCATTACTAAGTCGCGTGACAAAGCGCCCGCGTCGTTTGTGAATGGGCATCCATGTCATGTGCGTCCCGGCGGCATCGGCGCTATGATGACACGCACACTCTCTCATGCCCCTGATCCCCGGCACCCGCCTCGGCCCGTACCAGATCCTCGCGCCCCTCGGCGTCGGTGGCATGGGCGAGGTCTATCGGGCGCGCGATCCGAAGCTGAACCGCGACGTCGCGCTGAAGGTGCTGCTGGACTCTGTCGTGGGCGATCCCGAACGTGTGGCGCGGTTTGCGCGCGAGGCACAGGTCCTTGCCTCGCTCAATCATCCCCACATCGCGCACTTGTACGGCTTCGAAGTGGCTGGCGGCGGGAAAGGGGTCGGGTCTCTTTCTTCGCCTGGCGCCGATCCCCGTGATCAAGAAAGAGCCCCGACCCCTTTCCTCGTGATGGAACTGGTCGAGGGGCCGACGCTCGCGGATGTGATCGCCGTGGCCCCGGGCGGGCTGCCGTTAGATCAGGCCCTCTCCATCGCCCGCCAGATTGCCGACGCGCTCGAAGCCGCGCACGAGCAGGGCATCATCCATCGCGATCTGAAGCCCGCCAACGTGAAGGTCCGCGACGACGGCGTGGTGAAGGTACTGGACTTCGGCCTCGCCAAAGCGCTCGACGCAAATGCGTCGGGCGCGACGGCGGGCAGCCCGGCGGCGATGAACTCGCCGACGATGACCCGCCTTCGCCCAGGCTACGGCGTGGCAGGCGGCGAGCCAGGCACCGAGATGGGGATCATCCTTGGCACCGCGGCCTACATGGCGCCCGAGCAGGCGAAGGGCAAGGCCGTCGATCGCCGCGCCGACATCTGGGCATTCGGCGTCGTCCTCCACGAGATGCTGACCGGCCGCCGGTTGTTCGACGCCGAAGACATCTCCGAGACGCTGGCCGCGGTGCTCACGCGCGACGTGAACGCGACGCCGCTCCCGGCCGACGCGCCCGCGCGGCTGCGCGCGCTCGTCCGCGAGTGCCTCATCCGCGATCCGAAACAGCGGCTGCGCGACATCGGCGACGCGCGCCGCGTGCTCGACGCAATCATCGCCGGCGCGCCAGACGACGTGATGGCGGCGTCAGCCGCCCCATCGACCGCGCCGGCGGTGGCCGCGCCGCCGGTCTGGCGTCGCGCGCTGCCGTGGGCGCTCGTGGCCGCCAGTCTGTTGATCGCGCTCGCCGCTGTGTTGATGCGAGGCGGCAGCTCGTCAACGGCGCCGGCCGCCCTCACGCGCCTGCAGGTCGCGCTGCCGCCGGGCATCGAACTCTACACGTTTAACGCTTGGTCAGTCAGTCTCTCGCCGAACGGGTCAACGCTCGCGTTCATTGGCGTCCGGGACGGCATTCGCCAGGTGTTCCTGCGCCAGCTCGACCAGTTCGAGTTCACGGCGGTACCCGGCACCAGCAATGCGGTCTCGTGCGCCTTCTCGCCGACTGGGCGCGAGTTGCTCGTCGGTTACGGCGACTCGTCGCTGCGCCGAATAGGACTGTTCGACGCCAAGAACGATCTGGTCGCGCCGAAGACGGGCTGGTACATGGGCGCGTGGTTGCCGAACGGCCAGGTGGTGTTCACGAAGGACGGCCGCCTATGGATGTCGGGCGAGACGCCCGGTTCGGCGCCGACGCAGCTGACCGACGCCAAGGCCGGCTCGACGGCAGAGGAGATGTTTCCGGTGGCCGTGCCCGGAGGCAAGGCCGTACTGTTCGTTTCGGCACGCCCCGAGGCGCCCGGCGACAGCCGCATCGAAGCCCTTTCGCTCGCCAACAAGATGAGGAGCGTGGTCGAGGAGCGCGCGTCGAGGCCCGTGCTCACGAGCACAGGCCATGTGCTGTTTCTCCGCGACGGCTCTCTGCAAGCCGCGCCCTTCGACGTCCAGTCGCTGAAGACCACTGGGGACGCGACGCCCGTGCTGAGCGACTTGAGCGTCGGCCGCATTGTCGGCGAGTCATCCGGGATGATGGCGGTGTCCGAGACCGGTGTTCTGGCCTATGTGTCCACCAACACTGTCCGGAGCGAGATCGTGTCCATGTCACGGACCCGCGAGGAAGAGGTCCTGCTCGTCAGCCAGGGCCCGGCCGCGAATCCGCGTCTGTCACGGGACGGACGGTGGCTCGTGTTTGAGGAAATCTCTGCCGGGTTGCGGGTCTGGGATCTCACGAACCGCAGATTGACGGGGCTCGCTGCCGACCGCTCGTGGTCGTTGTTTCCGATCCTCTCTCGGGACGGCAAGGACGTCATCTTTAACTTGTCGAACGGCCTGTTCAGGCAGCCGCTCGATGGCAGCGCCAAGCCGGTGCAGATCGCGGGGAGTGGCGTCGGGGAAAGCGCGACTGGACTGACGCCGGACGGCGCTGACGTGCTGTTCAACAAGACCACGGCGACCTCCGTCGACATCTACGCACTTCCGCTCGCGGGCGGAAAGGAGCGCGCACTGGTCTCCACCGCGGCCTATAAAGGGGCCGCGCAGATCTCACCGGACGGGAAGTGGATGGCTTACGTCTCCAATGAGCTTGGCGGCGGCTTCGGCGGCTTCGAGATCTTCGTGCTGCCGTATCCCGCGCTCGATCTCCCTCATAGGATAAAGGTGTCGCAGGCTGGCGGAACTCAGCCCATGTGGAATCCGAATCTGAAGGACCCGGAGATTGTGTACCGCAACGGAGACAAGATGATGTCCGTGCGGCTGACGACCACGTCGGACGGGCCGAAGCCGACGACGCCCGAGCTGGTGTTTTCGGGGTTCTATGCGTTCGGCGCCGGCAACACGATTCCGAACTACAGCATGACGAAAGACGGGCAGCACTTCATCCTTGTAAAGCAGTCAGGCGCCAGCCTGAATGTCGTCCTCAATTGGTTCGAGACATTGAAGGGGGTGAAGTGATGGCGCTCACCCCCGGCACCCGCCTCGGCCCGTACGAGATTCTCGCCCCGCTCGGCGTCGGTGGCATGGGCGAGGTCTATCGGGCGCGCGATTCGAAGCTGAATCGGGACGTCGCGATCAAGATCCTGCCCGAGGCGCTCGCCACAGACCCCGTGGCCCTTGCGCGCTTCGAGCGCGAGGCGCAGGCCGTCGCCGCGCTCTCCCATCCGAACATCCTCGCCATCTTCGACTTCGGGCGGCAGGGTGCGACCGCCTACGCCGTGATGGAACTGCTCGAAGGCGAGACGCTGCGCGCGCGGCTCGAGCACGGCGCGCTGCCTGCCCGCAAGGCCGCCGAGCTCGCCACGCAGATCGCCGAAGGGCTGGCGGCCGCCCACGAGAAGGGGATCGTGCATCGCGATCTGAAGCCCGAGAACATCTTCGTGACCCATGAGGGGCGGGCGAAGATTCTCGACTTCGGCCTCGGCAAA
>Ga0315275_10004560_pt1 | contig 12967 bp, 10 predicted proteins | sample YL17G03_0_MG_FD_205557 | JGI IMG/M metagenome (GOLD analysis project Ga0315275, IMG submission 205557) | Sediment microbial communities from Yellowstone Lake, YNP, Wyoming, USA - YL17G03_0 | ecosystem: Environmental > Aquatic > Freshwater > Lake > Sediment | place: USA: Wyoming | collected... | reverse complement strand
TGTCGGGTTCAATGAGAGCAGATCTGTATAGGGGGCAGTGTCTTTGGCTGTTTTGATGCAGTCGTCTAAGGATTCTTTTTCAGTCAAGAACGGTGGTTTCAGAAGCACATAGGTTTTGACGTGAGCCTTGTGTTTTTTCAGCAGTGCTGCCGCTTTTTTATACTCTTGGAACGTAAAACCTTTGTTGATTGCTTTTTCTCGCACCAGGTCATTGGAGGTTTCCAATCCAATCCCTACCTCAAATTTTTTTAACGATATATTTTTCTGAATCGCTCCTAAACTTTTTTCTGTGATATATTCTGGTCGTGATTCTACAGATATTTTTTCTGCATTCTGACTCAGTGTACTGAGGATCTTGTGTTGTAGAGGGGCTGGTATTTCAGAAGGGTCAAGGAAACTGCCTGAGGTGAATAGTTTTACGATCTTTTCACCCTTGTAGTTCTGCATGGCGGTTTCAAACTGAGCGAAAAGGTCCTCGTCAGAAACAGCAGTAAGCATACTGTCGTTGAAGTACCCGCACATCGTGCAACCGGATGAAAGTGCCCAGGCGCATCCGCGGGTCCTGAGAATAATGACGTACGCATCAACAACCGTTCCATCAAGGACGTCTTTTTCTGACCAGCATCGCACTGGTTGTCGAGGGTTCTGCGCCCGGGGTGTAAAATCCTTTTTGAATGAGTGACAGAAGGTGGTTATCTCGCTCATGTCGTCTTGTCGTTCTTTTTCCGTTTGAACAGGAACACGACCGTAACGATAGCCACGATAAAGACGATGAGTTCAAAGCCTGGTGTTGAGCCAGAGCTTATCGGATAGGGTACGATGTAGCTGAGCGTGTTTGGTAATTGTGATTGTCGTAGTAATGCTCGGGTCGCATTCCATTCCACGAGTGGTTCCTCGGTTCCGATGTTCTGATCGTTTGCTGTCGTAAATGCATATTGGCGTGTGTCTTTGATGGTATTGGAGAACTTTTCATGGATGTTGAGGAAGTAATGACGTGCTTCAGCAAAGACCGACACGCTGACAGTGGTATTCGCGGTCCATCCTTTGAACTCTGCGGTGGTTTCATATTTCTCTTTATCGGTTGTCTCCTTTCGATCGACGTTGATATCGGATCCGTTATCTATCTTGTAGTACACCCTGAAATTTTCTTTGCTGATGCCTTGGTCTGCCTTTATGCTAATCGCATCACCACTCATGATCCCGGTGAACCGGGATGAGATGATCTCAAGGGCATCCGTGGCATAGGTAAACGTTCCGGTGATCGTGGTTTTCCGGTTACTCGTATCAGAGGCGATTGCCGTGTAATTAAACGTACCAAGTACGTTATTTTGGTTCTCGTAGGTATAGCGGAAGATATTGTTTTCATAGGTAAATTCTGGTGTGTACACCGTGCCATTTGGATCGGTGATCATGAAGGTGATCCCTGCTTTGTTGATTCCTACGTTGTCGACGATGTGCGCAGCAAACAGGATGGTTCCGCCAGGTTCTTGCATCCCGGGGAGTGCCACCATTTCGATGTGCGATGCTTCCCCATCGTAGAACGGTGGGTTCACCAGGACAATTAGAAGAAGCAGCCAGGTGAAAAAATAGGTGACAAAAGCGGAGAGCCAGCCTTTTCGCCCAAAATCGGTCAAGTCAATATTCAGTTTAATGAACAGGTATTTTATCCAGACGGAATTTACGACACCGACGAGGAGGACTAACTCCCAGCGTAGGAAGTTACCTTCTAGGAGCACCCAGAAACCAAAACAGATGGCCGCGATGAGCAATCCGAAGAGAAACGAGATGAACAGGGTCTTGATGTTCCGCCGTTCCTTTTTCATGAACCCTTCTTCATCGAACTTCGGTATCTGGAAATCGAGAGGCTCTGCCGGATCAGTTCCTTCCTTTCGTCTCTTCGCCATAGAAGGCCAGGAAGGGATGTTTCTTTAAAAGGTTTTTTCCTGAGGAATATTTTTTCTATTTGGAATTTCTCAAACCGCAGCTTGGGAGATGCTCTCTCCTTTGCTTATAAAAATTGAATCCCTTCAGGAAGGTTCTGAAGGTATTTTTTAAATCCCTCTGGCCAGTTTTTCGGGTCCAACCCTTTCTGTGCAAGGAACGCAGTGGTCCATCGCTCCAGGCCGATCCCGGAGCAGCCGCTCCACAGCTCGCTTTTTTGCGCCTTGATGTTGAACGCGGTGATGTACTTGTCCCCGAGGATGCTGAGGTTCTGGAACTCCAGCCACTCCGAGTCCTGCCGGGTCCCCCGGTACGGCATGTACGCCTCAAAATCAATCGTCCCGGTATCCTGGGTGCTCTCGTCACCGATCTTCCCTGCCTGCTGCATGTACCAGGGGGTGACCCATGCCATCCGCCATTCCAAATCGAAGATATCGTTGAACACGTGTTTGTATCGCTCCAGGAGTTTTTCTCGCAATAAGAGCAGCTGCTCCCGCGTCCCGATGTAGACTGGTTCGATCCGATGGAATTCATCGACCCGTTCGATCCCATGGCGTCCCCCGGACTCGTACCGCGCTGAGATAGCGGTCTTATCATACACCGACACAGGAAGGGATGTCTCCGCAATCGTCTTGCCTTTGAACGACCAGTAGATCATCGGACATTGTGCATAACAGATACCAGCAGTGGGTGCGGACAGGTTTTTCTGCAGCTCCTCGACTGGGACTTCTTTGGTGATCTTCGTCAGATCAATGAACCGTTCCCAGTCCTTCGCATCCCTGGTCTTCGGTTCCGCGACATAATAGAACTCGTACGGCATGCCCTCCATATGACCGGTTTTCAGCCAGATCTCAAATGGTTTGATATGGGACTCGATGACCTCCTGGAAACCCAGGGGCTCAAGGACCTCCTTGATAGCGATGTGCTCCATGGTTTTCAGGATCGCTGCTGCCTGGGGTCGGTAGAACCATTTTCCTTTCGTCGGACCCTGTTTGAGCCATCCAAGGCTCTCCATCTCCTCGGTCGGGTCTTTGGTCCATAGCGGTGGTTTCTCCTTTGATTTCCAGATCAGCTTCCAGAACTCTGCTTTCCCCTCGTAATACTGGTTCTCGACTTTCTCTTTTACCCGGTTCATCATCCGGTCGATGTAGTTCCTGCGGAGGAACTCCTCGGACACATCTGACAGCACCATCGTCGCCTGTTTTCCCTGTATCTTTACCTCAGCGAACGGGATGGTGACCTCCTTGAGCGGCTCACGCGCAAGATCAAAAAAAATCGTATAATTTTCAATGGTGATGCCACGCACGCCCACATGATGGGTCTTCCCCAGATCCTTGCTCAGCGCGTTTTTAATCTGTAACAGCGCGTTATGCGGGCGGAGCGTCCCTTCAGATGTAATGAACAAAGACAGTGTTCCTTTTTCGATTGCATACGTTTCGATGACTGCAAGTTTCTCTGGGCCTTTCTTGAGAATCGATTCGTTCGTCTCTGCGATGAATTTCTCAAATTCTTTTGTCAATCCTGAGACATCACCGCTCAGTGTGAATCTGGCTTGTAACGCAAATCGCATCATCGGCAGGTTATCCTTCCATGGATACTTAATTCTTATGAGCATGATGCGGACAACACCATTGGTATTGTATAATAAATTAGAGAGTGTACTGGAGGATAAAAAAGGGGAAAAAATGTTTGGTTTATCACCTGAGAAGGAAGCGAAGGATCGGAAACGCATGAGGGTATCGCGCAAGCAATTGTTCCAAGAACCAATGGACAGCAAGATTATACGAAACTGGCATGGTCACCTTCAGAGTCGCCCATGTGCTTTTCGCATCGTATCGATCGGATGCTTTCACACGCACCGTGTAGTTGCCTTTTTCCGCCCAGGTTTTTTCCAAGGTGACCTTCTCACCAGATTTGTATGGTCCTATCCATCCGACTGCTCCGCCGTCCCAGTAGGTGTCACCCCAGTTCAGGCAATAATACAGGTCATCCCCGTCAGGATCTGTCGCCCAGAACGTGTACCGATATGCGGTGTCGTTCTCCCCATTTCTGCGTCCAAGCAGCCAGGGCGTCCGTGGCGGATGGTTTTCTGCGTTGATGAACACCCAGACCGTCTCCGTATCCGTGTTACTGGCGTTGTCCGTCACCGTGAGTGTGGTAAGATAGATCCCTGAGGCATCATAGGTATGAGTAGTAGTCACTCCTGTTGCGGTGCTTCCATCACCAAAGTCCCATACGTATGACACGATGGTTCCCTCATGATCGAAGCTCTCACTTCCGTCGAACAGCTTCTGACCCTGGGTGGATGTCGTGATGCGTGCGACCGGTACCCAGTTACTGTAATTTTCTTGATCATAATCAACCCAATTGATATCGGTCTTGTCGATGTTGAGGCTGCCGTATTCCAGGTTGAAAAACCCATCATAGCCCCATTCTTCACTGATGCTATTCTTCACGATCCAGTACCCACCGTTTGTGATGGAGAGGTCGTCGTTCCATCCGACAAGGACGACCTGATGGTTGGTACCTTGAATAGGACCAGGACATGGATAATAGTCCGTGGGCTTATCATGAGTGTAGCCCCATTCCTCCAGATTCTCTGACCCATGAGCCGAGTAGGTAAACAGCATGGTTGCGACGACCGGCCCTGACTCCATGATCTGGGTTTTAATCGCATTGCGATCCTCGACGTTGCCATCAGGCACCCACCGCCCGAAGGTAGAGAGCGGAATGAGGAAAGTATTCCAATCCGGGCTGGCATTCGCACAGGGGACATCATCATTGACCTGATAGGGGAAGCAGAATTCTGGGATGATCCCGTTACAGTAGTTCCCTTGAGAGGTGTTCAGTTTTATGTATCGATATGCGTTGTACGCCCACCCTCCTTTGCAGCTCCCTGCAGCATGCAAACAAGACAGGACGTACTGCTCAGAAAGATCAAGATTCAATCCGGCGCATCCCTCCCGTATTTGGATGATGCTTTCCAATGCTCCGATTGCCGCGAAATCCCAGCAACTCCCGCAGTTTCCTTGGTCTTTCGCTGTTGTCGTCCAATCAACACCATCTATGTCTTTCCAACTGAAATACGGTGGGAGGTCATCTGCTATCGATGGTTTTGATGATTGTTCCAGGCTATCATTTAAGAATGGTACATCAGGCAGTGTTATTTGAGACGAGGACGTCTGGTCTGATTCACACCCGCAGCCCTCTTCTTGGATGTTCTCATCGGCAAGAACAGGATGATTGTTATCATATGAAGACGCTATCAATGGTACGGTCGTTCCCATCATCAGCAGAAAAAGTACAAACCCTACGACTTTCTTTTTCATTCTTCCTTCCTCTAAAAATTTTTTCCCTTATATTTACAACCATACAGACGTATTTAAATATTGTTACTGATATTTATTTTCAATACGAGAAATAACAGAAAGCAAGAACATCTCCCTTCCAACAAAATAAATGAAACAGGTCTTGTCATCTCGCTATTTCTTTACAATCTCAGCAGCAACCGAGACACAAGCGAGATAATCATCAAGCGTATGAAGCAACGAGGAAACAGACGTACTCTCCACGACCGCCTCCAGTGTCTTTCCCGTCACCTTTGATGTCACGAACCCCTGATCATCCGCCTGAACGGACCGCAGCACCTTTTTTGCTTTTTCCGGGTTCTCAAACTCCAAGGTGAGGGTACAGAACGCCTTCATATTACCCCTTCATCTGCTGAACAAGCATCAGATCAACCTTCTCTAAGAACTCTTTTTCTTTCCCAAACGCGATTGTGGCACCAGCAGCAATCTTATGACCACCACCAAACCCACCAAGTTCCCCGGCGACAGTTTTCATCGCAGCAGCAAGGTCAAGGCCTTGCATGACGAGTTGTTGGTTCCCCCGACATGAGATGTGTACTTCATCATCGGCTTCTTTTCGCGTCAGAGAAAACAATGGTTTCTTCTCATCAAGCACGTAGTTCATCGCGATGCCCGCAATCACGCCACCAAGCGATGAATTATCCGAGTAGAAATACCGCAGCCCATCGGTCTCTTGGATGCCACCCTGTTCTAACGCTTGAAGGCCGTCGAGGAGTTTTTGTTTATAGTCTTTCTCGACTTCGAGAGCCTCTTTCCATATGGTGCCATCACCAAGACAAAGAGACAGACCAAGGCTCCGATACCCGTTTTTCCCACACGCATCGAGCAGGTCAGCAAACCGCTCTAATTCCCAGCCTTTTGATGCGATGTACCGTTTTCGTATGGTCATCTCCAAGATGTTCTGTTGGCAGCCTGCTTTGAGTAATAAAAACAGGAGATAGGAGTGTATCTTCGTCATTGCATTTGGAGGGATTTCCTTGATTGGTGTTGTTTTCTGTATGTTGAATTGTTTCAGTATCGTTTCGATTTTTTGTCGGTTCCCAGAAAGCCCTGGATAGTACGGGTCCACAGAATAATACAAGGCGTCCTCGATTGTCTCTCCATATAGTTTGATGCTGGTCTGTTCCGTGAGGAATCCTTTCTGTAGTGCATTCTCAAGGATGGTTTTGTTCAATCCGCGTACGCCACCGATGAACTGTTTATCACCAGTTGCTCCTGCTAAGGCAAGCGGCGCAAGGTCCTCGTTTCCCGGGTCGAGTGCGGTCGCAAACAGATAGCTTAAGGTCGCACCAGAGACCTCATAGTTCCCATCAGCACCAAAGAGATTCGCGTTGATCTGTATGATGTTCTTCGATGTCTGGGTGGTGAGATACTGATGATGATCAAGGATGATTGCTTTGCAGCCAAGCGATTCAATAATCTCGATCTGGCCACTTCCCATGTCAGAAAAAACAATCAACTCGTTATGCTCGCTTTTCAATCGGTCGAAGCCTTTCGTAAACGGGTTGCGCATCAATGACGCATGAAACTCGAAGCCTGCCCGGTACACCGCGGTGCAGAGCACCCCTGCCGCAGCGATCCCATCTGCATCGTAATGGGACACCACTCGCACCCGTCGTGATCGAGGAAGGGACTGCAGCATGGACGCTGCATCCTGACAAGCTTGGGAGATATCTTCTGCCATAGAATGTACTCTACACTACAGAACGAAAAACATGTTCCAGGCTAAAAAGATACTGGAAGATTTCTTATTCGAACATGAGCTTTGCTTGGTCTAAGCTGTACTTCCATCCCTCGGGAAGTCGCTGTTCGCGACGATAGTATTTCATTAAACGGCGGATCTTTGACTCTGTCAGTGACAGGCTCCGTTTTGTTTTCAAATCCTTCTTATGTTGATCAATGTGTTTCTTCAGTTTCAATGCGGTTTTGATCAGACTCTGCAAATCCTCAGGGATCTCCGGGGTAATCTTGTTCTGCTTAAGGATCTGTGTAATCGTTTTTCCCGTCGCGATTTTTACATCAGGAACCGCGTATTGGTCTCGCAGGATCATGCCGATCTCACTGGTGGACTTCTCTGCTTTTGCCAGCTCCATGATGCGTCCTTCGATTTCTCGGGGGTTCAGCGAGCTCCATTCTGGGTGTTTTTCCCGCATGGGATGGGTGGAACCTGATTTACCTTTTGTTCTCGCGTGGATTCGTGCCATTCTTTACACTCCGTTATCGATTCTTAAGGGAACTCCCTAATAAACTACTCGTATATAAAATTAAAGGTTACCACGGGGTTGGCGTTTCTGGTTTTCCTTCTCGCCTCAGCACTGTATCCATAAAGTATATATTTTTCCATCCATTAGCTAGAGACGTTGCGTGCAGGAGATGACCATACATATCTATAATACGCTCACGAGGAAAAAAGATCCTTTTACACCTATTGAGACTGGCAAGGTGAAGATGTATGTCTGCGGAATGACCGTCTATAGTGATGCCCATATCGGTCATGCGCGTACCTATGTCGCCTTTGACGTGATCCGCCGGTACTTTGAATACAAGGGACATGCGGTTTTTTATGTGCAGAACATCACGGATGTTGACGATAAAATCATCGCAGCCGCGAACAAACAAGGAGTTGACCCTTTGGTGTACTCACAGCGGTTCACTGATCGATGTCTCACCGATCTTGATGCGCTGGGTGTCCGACGGGCTGATCTGTACCCGAAAGCATCAGAGGCTATCCCTGAGATGATCCAGATGATTGAACAGATCATCCAGAACGGGTACGGGTATGTCGCTGATGGTGACGTGTATTTCTCTGTTGAATCATTTAGTGATTATGGGAAGCTATCTGGTCAGAATATCGCTGAGATGAAAAAAAGCGCCCGTATCGAACCTGGGGAGCAGAAGCGTAACCCCTTGGATTTTGCACTATGGAAGAAAGCAAAACCCGGGGAGCCGGTCTGGTCATCCCCTTGGGGTCCGGGGAGACCCGGGTGGCATATCGAATGCTCAGCGATGAGCTGCAGCATCCTTGGGCCGACGTTTGACATCCATGGAGGGGGGATGGATCTGCAGTTCCCGCACCATGAAAACGAGGTGGCACAAGCCGAGGCTGCGACCGGGCAGCAGTTTGCGCGATACTGGATGCATATCGGCTTGCTGACCATCAATGGGGAGAAGATGTCGAAGTCCATTGGGAACATCATCAATATCAAGGATCTTCTTCAGAGCTGGGATGCGGAGGTCCTTCGCATGTTTTTCGCCCAGGCGCATTATCGCAGCCCCCCTGATTTTAGTGAAAAGACTCTGGCTGATGTCGAAAAAGGACGTGAGCGGCTCTACCGGGTCAAAGAACGACTGCAAGAAAATGCGAAAGCGATTTCTCCGCAGAACCCATCCCTCTCACTGCTGCAGGAGCCTGAGAAACAGTATCTGACAACGATCAAAGAATTCCAGGAGGAATTTGAAGCAGCAATGAATGATGATTTCAACACCCCCAAGGCGTTTGCCTCGTTATTTGAGTTCGTCAATAACAGCAACAGATTCTTCGAGCAGCATCCAACGCCAAATCCCGAGCTCTGCAGACACGCGTTGGACGTCTACCTGAAAATAGGCTTGGTGCTGACGGTGTTCCAACCACAGACACACGCTCCTCTGAAAAAGGAATCCGAGATCACCAGCGCATTACAAGAGATGTTGCGATCCTATGGAACGATCATTGATTCACCAACGATGGACGCACTCCTGCAGGCGTTGCTTGAAGCACGTCAAGATGCACGCAAGAAGAAAGACTACAAAACCGCAGATGACATCAGAAAAAAACTTGAATCCCTCGGTTTTGAGATACAGGATACCGCGCACGGCTCGGTTTGGAGGAAGAAATAACCAATGAAACGGGTACTTGTCGGGTTTGATGGATCGGAAGGAGCAGAAAACGCGTTAAACAAAGCAATGATGATTCTCGATGATGACGGAGAGCTGATTCTTCTCGCGATCATCCCCTTGCCTTCTGATCGGAATCTTTTGGATCAAAAAACCTACGAGGTCATCAAGCTACGAGCATATGCGTTGATCAACGACGTCATCCATGATCTCGGATCCCATGGGTTCACGATCAACGGGATGGTCAAAGAAGGCGAAGATATCGCTGCGGTGATCATCGATGTGGCAAACGAGTTACGCTGCGATCTGATCGTCCTGGGAAGCCGCGGTTCCAGTACATTAGGAAAATACCCGATTGGGAGCGTCGCTAATAAGGTCGTTCAATACGCGGCAAAACCAGTGATGGTCGTCCGATAAAAAAAAAAATTTATTTCCCTTTGCTTTGGTGCGCTCGGATGCTTGGGCGTACTTTTTCCGCGCCTTTTCCCTTGTACATCAACCCTCGTCCTTTCTGCCCCGCGCTGGTCTTTCCCCGAAGGACACGTCGTCTGTTCGGAAACGCAGAGATCCAGTTGATCTTCGGGTCATTGACGATTGCAGGATGCGCTGGGTCAACCAAGATGACCTCATAATAATGGTACATACCATCTTTTCCGACCCAGTACGAATTCAGGACTTCCATGTTCGGGTAATGAGCCGCTGTCCGCTCCTCGACGATTCGTTGTGCATTCTTCGCTGGAGTCAGCTTCTTTGTTCCTCGTGCGGAGGGCTTCCTCCCACCTTTTATCTGATGGCGGTTCAACCCACCGTGTCGCACATGTCCCCGGACGATGATGTACCCTTGTTTTGCTTTATAGCCAAGTGATCGTGCACGATCGACTCGTAACGGCTTATCGACCTTGAGAAAATTCTCTTCTCGTCTCCACTGAATCAATCTGTTTTTCTGCGGCGATTTGAAGGACGTATCTGGTTTCTTCCATTTATCACCGACATAATCGTACATGCTTTTTACCATAAATTACACCTGTCATTCTGGTTGGTAGTAGGAGGTAAGGAAGGGAAATCTTTATTTAAAACTTTTGCCGCACGGCAACTTGAAAGATTTTTTTGTCAACCAATCCGCTGACTACAGTATTGAAAGAAAGAAAAAAGAGAGGTTTTTTTCTTAGCGTCTAAACATCCTTAGACCAAGGTTTTCGAGCAACATATTGATTTGTTGGAAGAATCCATGGAATTGTGTTGCTTGGTATTTTTCGACGCTGACCGGCATCGTTACCTCAAGTGTCACCCAGCCGCTTTCTATCCCCTGGGTGTCTTTTGCTTTTGCTTGAATGGTGTAGGTTCCATTTTCAGCCCATTGGTGAGTCACCGGGGCGGTCGCACCTGAGTTGTAGGGACCGACCCATACGGTCGTTTGGCCATCTCCCCAGTCGATGTAATAATACACCATGTCCCCGTCGGGGTCTATGGTGGTCAAGGTATACAAGTAGAAGTGCCCTGGTTCGCCTTCAGCTCGTCCGGTCATGGTCGGAGTGCTTGGTGGGCGGTCTGTCAAAATCGTCATACTGATTGGTATGGACCATCCGCTTTGGGCCTGATTGATGTCTTTTGCTTTGACACGAACCGTGTAGGTCCCGGTTGCGCTCCATGCTTTTTGCGCTGCGATTTGCTGTCCTTGGGTATAAGGACCAAGCCATCCGCTATTCGATCCGTCACCCCAGTCAAAGAAATAATAGACATTTTCTCCATCTGGTTCGGTGGTGACAGCGTTGAAGGTGTACATCACGTCGATGACCCCGGAATTTGGACCAGTGAGCACAGGTGTTGCTGGCGGATTGCTCAGCAGGCCAGCCTCTGCAAGTTCTGCCAAGGTTGCAAGTATGAGTCGCATGTTTTTTACTGCATACGTCGCGTTAATATGTGCCATCGTATCTTGAGCGGTATGGTAGTAAGGAGTCTCGGTGTATTCGAAGTAGAACAACGCATCATATCCTTCATCCCAGAAGGAATTATGATCACTTCCCCAGGTCGATCCTCCATGAGTAAGAATCAGATTAATATATTCGTCATATTCTGTGTTGATACCGAGGGTATAGGTGTAAAGCCATTCTGAGGCGGTATTTTCGAACACGATAAGGTTTTTGCCATCATTGGTGGTGATCGCATAACTGATCATGTCGCAGTTCAAGACACCGACGATGTCCCAGCCTTGATTTGCTGCGTCAGCTGCATAGACCGCGCTTCCGAGCAAGCCTTGTTCTTCCCCTGAGAATGTCACGAACTTGATGGTATGGTTGAATTGGTATTGGCTCATGATCAACGCTGCGATTAAGACTGCAACTGTCCCTGAGGTGTCATCGTCAGCTCCTGGACCAGCAGAGACTGTATCGTAATGGGCACAGATGATGTAGATATCATCGCTTGTTCCATCTGTACCATTTAATGTTGCTTCTACGTTATCTGAAGAGTACCCACCATTGTTCCAGTGAGCATATCGTACGGCAAGACCCATGCTTTGGAATTGGTCGTACATGTACTCTGCCGCTGCAATACAGGCAGCACTCCCTGTTGGTCGTGGCCCGTTGGCAGTCAGATTTTCCTCGTAACTGAGAAAGATGGATTCGTCAACCTGTTCGATTATGCTAACGACGATATCATCCATGGTCGCTGCTGTGGTTTCCGGACGTTCGCGCAGCATTGGTTTGTCCAATAATGCATCTGCTGGCGGAATCGGTGCGTATGCTGGTGTCGGTGGTTGATTTTGTGGTTGTGTGACATTCAAATTCTTTGTTTCCCCTGTTTGGATTGGAAGACCAACGACAGGGAAAACAGTCACGATCATTAGCATACATATAACAAGACAAATGATTTTGCTTCTCTTCATTTGGTTTATCCCCAACATATTATACCTGCTTTAGTATTTAAATTTTCACGACAAAATACTGTTTTTTCATGGGTTTTTTGCGTTGGACGTTGGAATAAATATGAGAAAAATCATACCATATTTTATAAGTATGAGTCTTCTTTTTAGCGGGCTTGGAATAGTTGGAATCTCTGGTATGAATCCTAAGAATGACCACAATGTGTTGTTGTCGCCGGATTCTTTCCTGACATCTCTGCATATCTGTACACGGCTGCTCAGTCTTCTTTCTCGGCACAGACCCGGTTCTATCCAATGATGGATAGATTAGCCATTGAGGCAAACAAGGGCGACTATCCTCTTGTTCGTCGTCATCGGAGTGAAATAAGAGTGTCCCTACAACATTGATTCAAGGATGATTTCCTTGAATTTTTTTCTTTACTCAAATAAGGCTGTAATGTGAGGCAGGGGTTGCTCCCAATGATAATGGACTGCGAGGGTTTGCCGCAGGATTTGATAATCAAGAAGCGATGGGTTGAATTCCTCAATCTTCCCAATCACGTAGTTGATGGTATGGTGCCCAATGTTCCGTAACGCGATGTCGATCGGGACCCATCCATGGGCTGGTGAGAGGAGCTCTGCCCAGGCGTGCGGTTCCGCCTCGTTGTTCGCATGATGGATGAAAAAACCGGTTAATCGTCGGCAAGGAATCCCGCGTATCCTTGCTAGGGTGATGAACAGATCGGTGAACTCATCGCAGTCCCCACTCCCTGTGCGGAGCACTTGGTCAGCGCCAAGGCGTCTGTCCTGTTTCTCAGGGTATTTTATCTTCAGGGTGATGTAGTTGTAGGTTGTGTGCACCCAGGTGAGAAGATCATCTGTGGAAAACCAAGTTTCTTGTGAGATATTTTGTATTGCTGGCGAG
>Ga0315275_10004555_pt1 | contig 12970 bp, 27 predicted proteins | sample YL17G03_0_MG_FD_205557 | JGI IMG/M metagenome (GOLD analysis project Ga0315275, IMG submission 205557) | Sediment microbial communities from Yellowstone Lake, YNP, Wyoming, USA - YL17G03_0 | ecosystem: Environmental > Aquatic > Freshwater > Lake > Sediment | place: USA: Wyoming | collected... | reverse complement strand
AACCCCGAAGCATCGTTATGTATATTTCTGCACCAAGAATAAAAAGCTAAAGAAAAAATGGCTAAGTGAGTTACGCTATCCAGTTTTACCCTACCCCAAAGGGGACAATAAAAATTATACATTGGGTGAATATCAAGAAACTGAGTTAGTAAAAACCCTTGACAATTATAAATAAACGTGCTATAATGAAATATAAGAAAGGAAACATCATGAAAAAACTTTTATCGATTAAATTTTATGCAACATTAGCAGGTACTATTTGGCAGAATGATATGGATGCAACAAAAGAAATAATAAGGGAATTTACCCCGAAAAAACTACCTTTTACAGACAGATGGAAAGGCTTAGAAAATGCCTTATCGGTCATAACTACAGATGGAGATTTTCAGTATTGTAATATCTCTTGGGGTTGCATGGTTATAAAATGGTATGATGGTAAGTATTATCTTGAACGTCAAGTAGATATACCAGTTTGCAAATTGACCGTAAAATACCTTGACAAATAAAGATATCTGTATTATAATATAATAGTAAGTAAAAAAAAACGAAAAGGAGATTTAAAATGAGCGCAAATATTCATGGAGAAATGATTTACAGTTTTGAAAAACCAATGTGGCATAATATTACTGAGCCATCAATGGTTGAAATGTCCGCAGAAGATGTTTATGACTTGCGTTTTGGTGGCGGGTTTGAAATCGAACTACGTCCCATCACCGTACCGATGAACAGTAAAGCAACTGAAACAAACCGTTATGGTATTGTCCGCACTGCATCCCCTTACGACCCCCAAGAGCGTTTACTCGATGTCTGCACTGAACGCTATCACCCCCTACAGCCCCGACAGGTTGCACAGATTTTTGATGAGAATGTCGCAACACCCGCTGAGACAATGGCATTCCTTGGTCATGGTGAAGATATGTTCATCAGTTGGAATATGCCAGAGTATGAAGTACGGGATGGCGACGGTATTAAAATGTACGGTATCGTCCGCACTGGTTTCACAACCAAAGACGGTACACGTCTCTTCGTTGCATGTGTCCGCCCGGTATGCTGGAACACAATCACGATGGCAGAGGGTTGGGCTAAGGCTAACACTGACAAAGAGGCAAACAAGGGTATCATCTGGAAAGGTAAGGGTGTCAACCGGAACCTTGCACGTGACTTAGGTTTTTGGATGATGCACGTACAAACCAAAGCACTTGTACAGGCAGACTTGCTACAGTCATTTTTCCGCAAGCTGACAGAAGTACCTGTCAAGAGCGATGAACACGCCAACCAAATTTTGAACACCGCTTATCCAAATCGCATCGATAATTCTGAACATGGTCCTTGGCAGTTGCGGGATGAAGTAAGCGAAAAGGTTGCGGTTTACAATCAAGGACAAAATGAAGTCCGCACAGGCATTAAGAATTTGTTCGATGGTGCTGGTACTCAAATCACCCCTGATTTTTGGGGTATGCTGAACAGCACTACAGAATACTTCTGCCATGTTCAACCATCTAAAAAGCCGATTGCCGAAAGCGTAATGTTCGGACCTCGTGCCAAGAATACAATGCAGATGGTGGAAACACTAAACAAGCTTTCAACCAAGAAAGACCCAAAGGTTGCCCTCCCCCACACGGGAGGGCAACCACATTATATGGCGCTCTTACTAATGGTAATTATAATTGTGCTTATTTTAATTCCAAATAAATATAACCCCCAATAGGACCAAAATTATCATATTTGGGCAGCCCCCCCCAGCAGCCCCCCCTTAGCTGCTACTGGAATTAAAAAATTGACCCTTGACAACCATACAGTTTGTGATATAATAGTTATATAGGAGAGTGAAAAATGGATACTTTAGTTGATACTCGTGTAATTTTCAAAATATCAAGATGGAATGAATGTGTAGCTTTTCTTTTAGATTGCCCTGCCAATATTGGTTTTGTGTTAAGCTATGCTCATATCGGACAACATAGCGATGCAAGTATGGGATTTTTCAATGAGTGTACACTTGCTACGGAAGAACAATATAAAGATTTATATGAAGAGCTATCTTCAATTGGTTATCGTTTATATTTACGTAGCCGTTGGAATGGCAACAGGCACACCCAAAGGTTTGACAAATAAAAGATTGTGTGTTATAATAAATAAAAGGAGAATAAAATGGACAAAGAAGAATTGACAGATGTACTTGTTAGAATTCAAGCTATCATAAGAGATAGCGACCAAATCGAAAAAACCCAAATAAGGCATATAGATGATTTGGTTGAATGGGCATTGGCACAGGAAGAAGATAATTTTCCTGTACCAAAACAAGAACTGGTTAATTTTTTGGAAAACTTTGGGAACAGAGAATATTCCAATGTTTGTACTGGTATGCTTTCGGGTGAGTTTTGTTATGCTGAGTATGACTATTCAGATGATGATGATATTATTTTCAAATTGCTTTGGGGTGTCAATGATGGGCTTGAGAAAACAACCTATGAACAGACCTATTGGATTTCCATTGATGATTTTAAAAATTCTAAAACTTTCCAAGAAAAGTATGATAAAGTTAGGGATTGACAAATAATTATAATTGTGTTATAATTAAGATATTCTAAAAACAAGGAGAATTTAAAATGGGAAGTACAGTTGCTATGGGTTGGGCTGAAAGTGTTGCAAGAAAAGAAATTAGTTTGTGGAATGCTGTTCGTTATCACTTAACAGGAAATTTTTATCCTCCGTTACCTGCCAGTATGACAGGTGCTTGTGTAAGAGCAATTCATTATGCCAACAAGGGTTTATGGGATAAGCGTGTACGCTTGCCAAAAGGTATCACTTATAAAGGCAAATATCATACCGCCCCCATTTCAGAAGTTGTCGAACAACACTGTTTAGAGTTTTTTATAAACGGATGAATTGGCTTGACAAATAATTATAATTGTGTTATAATTAAGATATTCTAAAACAAGGAGAGAAAAATGTCCAATCAATATAAAATTACAGTAGGTGAAGAAGAATTGTCGGTACGTGATGTTGCGAAAGCTCTTACAAACGAGCAGTTTGCAGAAATGCTTGGTGATTATATGAATTGTTTTTGTAACGAGTACAACAAAGGACAGGAAATTGGGCAATTACTTCAACGCCAACACCGTACTCTGCAAGGCTCTGTCTGCCGTTTGCTCTTGGGTATGCTGGTGGGTATTGGTGATACTGAATATTCTGACCCACGCAACGAAAAGGCTGTAGCTGTTGGTAAGCAGTTGAAGGCTATGATTGAAAGTAACGAATTGAATTTTGGTTACATGATTTAAAAAAGGAGAGAATTTAAAAATGTGCAAACAAGACGAATATACAGCACAGGAAACAGACCGTCAAGATAGGGTTGATAGTGCAATTGAAGAAATGCTGGAAGATGTTTCCCCTATTGGTTATGTACAATGGGATATGGAAATAATCGGAGAAATTCGGGATGTTGTACAAGATTACATCGTAAACAAAAAGGGTTGGATGAACGAACAAGCATTCTATCCCTATCGGGAATTGAATAAAGATGGTCCGGAACCAGCAGAAATGATTTTAACAGACGAACAAATTGTAACCGCCATGAAACAGGTTATAGAATATTTTGATGCTGATGAGTTGGGTGTGTTAGCAGGTGATTGGCTAGGCGGTTTATGCTGGTATCTAAACGATGGTACATATTCTTTTATACCAGATGAAAGATATGCCGATGCTTTTGGTGAGGCATTGGATAAAGAATAAATTGGTACTTGACTTTTAATTCCTTATGTGTTATAATAAATAAAAGGAGAGTGAAACATGACATGGGCATCTGAAATTTTATCTGAAGGCGAGTGGGTTGGGAATGGTGTTGTACTGGCAACAAAAGAAGAGGCTGAGGATTACGGTATTGAAATGCTGTCTCGTTGTATTCTGTTCAAAGATGCAAAGGTTGTGCCTAGTGAAAAGCCTGCAAACTACAAGTGGGAAAATGGTTGTCTTGCAAGGCTTGACAAACTTTAAATAATGTGGTATAATTAATAATAAGATAGGGCGCGGGGGTATTCGGCAGAGCGAAAGCTTATTCAGATTACCGCCTACCCTATCTTATTTAAAAATCACTCTTGACAAAGTAAAAGTTCTGTGGTATAATTATATTATACGAAATAAAAACTACAAAGAAAGGAGAGAGAAACCATGAAAGCACCTTACAAGCTAGTTTACAGAACCATCGATGGTAAACAAATGACGCTAGACGGTTATGACTGTCACGCTACAAAGTCAACAGCAGGACGACTTTTTCAGTCACATTCTGTCAAAAACGTCAAGGTGTTGCGCAGAAGTAGCAAGAGAGTTTTCTTGCGCCTGTGCAAAAACAAGTATGGGAAAACACTGCAATACTTGACAGTGAATGTCCCTTCTGAACTTGCTAAGTCAAGCTGACATTTTTACTCCTTATGTAAGAGAAAGGCGGGTGGCGCTACACCCGCCTTTTCTGTTATCTAAAAGCAGCTAGGGGGGCTGCGCCGAATGTCATATGAAACATATTACATTTGACTTTTAAAATTCCCTTGACAACCAGTTATAAATCGTTTATAATTATAATATCTTAGAGTATAGGAGAATAAAAATGATTAAATATAACGAGTATAAACATGTGACAGAAGAAATGCCCGATAACGAGGCTAATGACAATCGTGCTTATAATAATTCTATTCTTCGTGAAGGTGTAGTTGTCAATGGAAAAGCTGTAGAATGTCTGGACTATCGTGAGCCTACTGGCGGTGAGCGTCTTGATTATGAGCAGTTTGCCCCTTGGGGTTCGATGCTAACTTGGGTGGAGATATATGCCAATGGCGCAAAGAATTTAATTGTGCGCAACAAACTGTCTGGTAAAGTAACAGGGGTTATCACTGTCCGTATTATGCCTTTTTATAATGCGGAAAAGGAATACAAAACCCTTGACAAGATAGTAAAAATGTAGTATAATTCATATAGGTTAAAAAAAGGAGAAAATAAAAATGGCAAAAGCAATCCGTTCTTTCCCTGTAAGTGAGCAAAAAGCGGTTATTAACCGCAGGTTCGAGAGCAAGTCCCTCGGTTTGGGCTATTGGGCATCGGTGGATGCACAACGGGAGGCGCTCCGTAATGCGCTCATTGCCAAGGGGCTGATAAAGCCCCTTGACAAGTAATTATAATTGTGTTATAATTATATTATAGGAGAAAACAAAATGGGAAACATGGCTTATGTACGTTTCGAAAATACGTTGCAAGAATTACAGGATTGTAAAGAAGCATTAGACGAAGGTGCATTAAGAAATATCGTATCTGGTTTTGAGCGTGAAGCAATGTTGATGCTAATTGAGTTGTGCGGAGAAATTGCAGATGAATATGGAGGCATGGATGAATAGATATCTTGACAAACTAACAAAACTGTGCTATAATATATAAGTAGTTAAAAACTAAAACAAAAAAAGGAGAAATAAAAATGGGTCTTACTAAAGAAGTACGGGATTTTTTCACAAAACGTATCAACCGCTTGCTAGATGCTAAACTGCAAGCAATTCAAGAAAAGATTGATAGTGATAAGGTAACAAATCAAGCTGTCGGAAAATTATTTTCAAATGTCAATCTTTCCCCCTCTCTTTTATCACGCTATGAACAAATTGAACAGCAACGTGTTTTACTTAGCCAAGAACAGGAAGATATAGAAACTCTTGTTTTCGATGCTGTTCAAAAAGAGTATCCGAGGTTAGGTATATATCGTTATGGAAATAATTTTGTAACTGAGGTGGAGGGTTTTGCAAAGAAAACGTTTGAAGAAAAAGTAATTGAAGAACTCTATCCAGAACTTGTACCGCAAATTGCACAAATCGAGCATATCAAAGACGATGTTGCAAGTGTGGTCTTACTCTCAACCAGCGAAACAAAACTGGTCAATCGCTTGACCGAAGTGTTGAAAAAGTATGGTGGTGATATACAAGAACTTCTGGACTTCATACCAGAATAACTAAATAGGAAAGCCCCCGAAAGGGGGCTTTCCCCCTATATTTCCCCCTACAATTCCCCCGATAACTTTTCCCCCGATAACCCTTGACAAATGTATAAAAACGTGTTATAATTATAATATAACAAAGGAGAGTAAAAATGAGACAAATTGATGAGCTACGTTTGATTGCATTAAAAGGAATAAAGGTCGAGGCACGTACCATTGAATATCTGGCTAATGAGTATGAAGCAGAATACAAACATGGTAATGACCCACGCCTCACAATGAAAGCACTTGATGAAATTTGGGCGCTTTTCTTGGCTAATGTCAATGCTCTTTCAGAACATATTGTAAATTTTAAATAAGGAGAACAAAATGATTGAAGATGAAGATATCGATGTACCTTATCCCAATTGCCCGATGTGTGATGGTCAAGCAGGTTTCATGGGTTGGCTTGCTGATGTAAAATGGTTTAAATGTTTATTTTGTGGTTGGATATTTCATGTCGAGGGAGAATAAAATGAGAACACTAAAACAGACCACGAAAAGGATTGATACTTATCCTTACGAAAGACCATTAACCACAAGTGAATTAATGGGAAAGGCGATTAACCGCTTACGTTTTAAAAGTATCATTTGGGAAAAAGGTAGTAATGTTGGCTTTCAGCGCATCTATGCAATGGTAAATGATGTACGCTTTTTATGCGGTATGCAACCTTTGACCCAAAAACAAGTTAATGAAGGTTATCAATATCGTACAATCTTTGCAGAAAAATATTGGTATGCTTTAAGTGAATTTAAATCTTTATGTTATGGAGATTGGTAAAATTAATTGGAATTAAAATGCTCGAGAATTATAAATTACCCCTTGACATATAATTACTAATGTGTTATAATTATTAAAAAGGAGAGAACAAAATGGGTATGCAAACTTATGCTTCTTGGAATTGGGTTATCAGACACGAAGATTTGTGTTTAATGTATCCAAATGAAACAAAAGATTTGGGAGATGCTTTAGATAATGTCGGATTGTCTTTTAATGATTTTGCATCTGACGTTGCGGGGGACTGGTTTGGGGATACTACACCAGAAGAATCAGAAACTCTTTTAGATAAACTTGATAATTTGATTGTCAAGTTTAATAAAGACAATGAACCTCTAGAACTTGGTTTGGATTATATGTCATCCGATGCAGAAGGAGATATATTAGAAGGGGCGTATTGGTATGTTCTTAATACAGAAGAATTAGTACCCGCCGCAAAAAAGCTTGGAGATAAAATACAACTTTGCTCTTGGACACTTTTCGGATGATTTTCACAATAAAATCCCTTGACTTTTATACGGTTATGTGTTATAATTATTGAAAAGGAGAATATAAAATGACTACTAATACAGAGTTTATTGTACCAAAAGAATATATTGATTTGATTATAGAAATACAAGATATGGCAGGTTGGGCAAATCAAGATATTGCTTGGAAAATAATTGGAAAAATATACGACATAACAACCGAATTTATAGAAAAAGAAGGCTTGTCCGTTTGAAAAGGAGAAAACAAAATGGGAAAAACATTTTATGTTTGTGAATATTGTGGTAGTATTGATATTGAAAATCGTGTTTGGGAAAATATGAATACAAAAGAAGTGACAAGCGATGTGGACGAAGGGGATGATGATTGTTTTTGTAACAATTGTGGGGAAAGTTCTAACTATATATTGGTTGATGAAAGTGAACTTGTTAATCTAGTTGTTTTTGAAGGAGAATAAAGGGATTGACATATAATTGATTCTGTGTTATAATCATTGAAAAGGATAGAGGAGTTATAAAATGAAACTATATCTAGTACATAAAATTTTTGAAGATACTAATAAATCTTTACAATTGGAAGAAGCCAAACAAAAAGCCCTTTTGTTTTTGAAGTCTGTCGAAGATGTTGAAGAATTGGGTGGAAATTATTGGATACAAATATCTAAAGAATGGGATTTACAGATTCGTTGGGAAGACGATACATCTATAGAAATGGAATTATGGAAGACTGAAAAAGGTGCAGACGGGTTCTTTCATACTGATTTATTGCAAACCCCTGTTAAAGTGTACGAATTAAAAGCAAAGGAGAACTTGGGTTTTCCTGTAGATGAGCAAAAGCTAAAAGACTTCTTGGAATATTTTGAAAATGTAGAATATCGGAATACTGCTGTACATTTTATTTCTGGTGGCTTTGCTATTGCGGAATATGACGGTTGGAACGAAGACGAAGACAACGAAGATTATCAGGAACTTTATTTTACCTTAAAGTGGGGTGTGCAAAATGATGTTGAAGATAGGGTAAATACCGAACAATATCATATCTTAATTAAAGATTTTAACAGCGCAACAACCAACAATGAAATTTATAAATCACTTGACAATTAAATAGTTGTATGGTATAATCATTGAAAAGGAGAAAGCGGATGATTAAAACTTTGTATCACAAAGATAGTGTAGGAAAAATTCGTGTCTGGACAATTAGTGTTATACATCACACTACATCTAGCGAGACTATTATTGAAACTGGTCTATTGGACGGAGCTAAAGTAAAGAATACTACTTTTATTGAAGAGGGAAAAAACTTTGGCAAGAGCAACGAAACGAACCATCAAATGCAAGCGATTGCGGAAGCCCAAAGTAAAATTGCATCCAAAATAAAAGAGGGGTATGTTGAAAAAATCGAAGATGTGAGAGAATCTTCTATTTTGGGTTCGGGCATTCCTGCCCCGATGCTTGCCAATAAGCATCATCCGACAGGAGAGCAAAAGGGGAGCAAGACCCTTGCCGAAATGAAAATCTTAAATAAGGAAATCGTAGTACAGCCTAAGCTGGATGGTAATCGTTGTTTGATAAAAGTCGAGAACGGTACAGCGGTGATGTATTCTCGGTCTGGCGATGTTATGAAAAACCAATTAAGACATATTTTAGATGATGTTGAAAAGAAAACCGATGAGAATTGTATCCTCGACGGAGAACTTTATTGTAATGATTTCTCTTTTAATGTATTAAATGGTCTAATTAAGCGTGAAAAAATGTCACCGGAAGACAGTGAAAAATGTAAACTTGTTAAATTCCATATATATGATGTGATTCAATCTGTTGGTTATAAAAAGCGTTTCGAATTTATTCAACATTTTTCTTCGGAAAACATTGTTGTTGTAGATAACTATGAAATAATTGCGACAGATGACAATATAAAAAATTATTTAGAAAAATTTTTAGCTTTAGGTTTTGAAGGTTTGATGATTCGGCAACTAAATATGGGTTATGAGAATAAAAGAACATGGCAGTTATGCAAAGTAAAAATTTTTGAGGACGATGAGTTCGAATTAGTTGGATTTTCGGAAGATGTTCGTGGAGGTTTTGTAGGTTCTTTTATTATGAAAGATAAAAACGGAAATGTTTTTAGTGCGGGAGCATCAGGACAAGACGTTGAGGAGCGTACCGAAATGTGGGATAATAAAGACAAGTATATCGGAAAAATGGCAACAATACAATATTTTTCCAAGAGCGAATATGATATTCCCCGTTTTGGTAAATTTAAGGGATTTGTATAAAATGAGGAAAATAAAAGATATTACAGGAATGGTTTTTTATAGATTAACCGCAATAGAAAGAGTAGGCAAAAATAAAAACAATAGAAGCTTGTGGAAATGTAAATGCATTTGTGGAAACACTGTTATAAAAAATATGACAGTATTACAAATAGGAAAGGCAAAATCTTGTGGTTGTTTAGATAAAGAGACCAGACATACTAGGAATCTCAAAGGATGGCAGGAATCTGCCACAAACAGATTAATCAGAAGTTATAAAAGAAATGCTAAATTGAGAAATTTAGAATATATTTTATCCAGAGAAGAATTTTTATTTTTGACAAGTGGAAAATGCTATTATTGTGATTCAGAACCCTCCCAAATATGCAAAAGCGAATATAATAGTGGAGATTATGTTTATAACGGTATAGATAGAAAAAATCCAAAGCAGGGATATCTTTTTGAAAATTGTGTTTCTTGTTGCTATAAATGTAATAGAGCAAAATGAGATTTAACCGACGATGAGTTTTTTGATTTAGTTAAAAGAGTTTATAAATTTAAACTTGACTCTTGACTTTTATTTGATTATGTGTTATAATTATAGAATAAAGAAAGAGGAGGCAACATGAACGAACAACCTTTATATTTGGTAATGGTCAGGAGTAAGATAATACTCATTCAAATTTGGACCACTATATCTTAATGGGAAAGAATAACTATAAAATGTATTTACTAGTTCGAAATTCTCGTTATAACACGGTCTCAATTTCGACAAATACTGTCCAAATTGGGACCAGGTCCCAAATCCCACAAATCTTATCTGAATTATCAGATTGAATTTTTCCCTTGACAAATTTATAAAGTGTGATATAATAAAGAAAAAGGAGAGTGTAAAATGTCAAATGGTAAAGCTAATATCGAATTGAATTTACTCATTGATACAGTTGAAACCCCTGTTGAAGTGCCTGTTTATTATATTGCAAAACACATCACAGAGGAACAAATTGCGGACTTTTTCGAAGATTATATGAATTGTTATTGCAACGAATATAACAAAGGTCAACGCATTGGTGAAATGTTGCAAAACAGCCATCGTACCCTACAAGGTTCATGCGCACGTCTTTTCTTGGGTATACTTGTGGGTATTGGTAATACTGAATATTTCGATGCACGCAATGAAAAAGCTGTGGCTTTGGGTAAACAATTGAAAGCCATGATTGAAAAAGGCGAACTGAATTTTGGATATATGATTTAGGGCTTGACTTTCAAAAGCTTTTGTGATATAATAAAGAAAAAGGAGAGTGTAAAATGGTTGACCCAACAGAAGGTGCACGTAGACAGATGGTGCATATTATAAACGCAATGTTATCACCAGATGAACAGCAACGTTATCACCAATTATGCGTGGCTTACGGTGAAGATAATGTATGGGATACAGACGGGGTGGAACGTGAATTTGAAATAACAGGATTTTATGCTCCGTTTTGTGGGGCAATACGCAAGTCAGATAACGCAAAGGGTTTATTGGAATTCTGCCATTCTCCAAGATTTTATTACAACTTTGTAACAAAGTAGATTTTCCCCCGATATTCCCCCGACAATTCCCCCGAGAGTTTTTCCCCCGAAAAATTCTCGGGAGGATATCATAAAAAGCATATTTTAAAAGGAGAGAAATTAAAATGGAAAGCAAAAGTTTTATTCAAACACTACAAAACAAGAGTTCTTTGTTTGAGCATACCACCAGCCTAGACGAGGTTTTATGCCTAGCAACATTCAAAGCCAGCGGTATTTACAATGAAGTTGAGACAGTTGACGATGCTCGTGAAATGTGGGCATTAATTTTTCATGGAAATTGTCCTGAATGTGTATTTTTCAAAAATTGTTTAGCTTGTGAAATAAACAAATAGGAGTTATAAAATGGCTGATTATAAAGAATTCACAAATAGAGAAACAGAACGTCAAGATTGGGTGGACAGTTCAATTTTTGAATTAATTGAGCAATGTGCGCCAGATGGAGCAGTAATTGAATGGGATATTGAAGATATATCTGAAATTCGGGAAGCAATACAAGAAATTCTTGTGGAAAAACACAAGCTAATGACCGAATTAGAATTTTATCCATATAGAGAATATGATGCGGTAGAAAATCCAGATTATAAGCCAGATAATACCGAAATGATTATAACCGATGACCAGATTGTAATGGCTATCAGGGAAGCTGTAGAAAGTATGGATGCAGATGATTTGGCTAAACTGGCAGGAGACTTTATTGGTGGGTTATGCTGGTGTACCAATGATGGTTTATATTCTTTCATACCAGATGAAAACTATTGTGGAGGTCTGGATTTTACCAAGGAGAATTATAATGTTAGTGAATGATTATTATACTAAACAATTAAAAAAATTGGTAGGCGGCAAAGTTACTACTCCTTTTATCATTGAAGAAGGTTCAGAAATATTTTATGGTATTGATATTAAAATGCCAAACGGAAAAATTAAATACCTTGTATTTTTAATGGATGATGAGGGAAATGGACCAGGAAGTTTTCAAATAGGAGATTTACCCAAAAGTGCAGACAGGGAATTAACCTAGGGATTAAACTCGGGAATTAAACCAAGGAATTAAGCTCTAGGTACTTCTTGCGTGGAGGCAGGAATACCTAGAGCTTTTTAGTTGTCTAGACAACTAAAGAAGTAATCGGATAAGAATTGTCGGAATTCGGACCAGGTCCCAAATCCCACAAAAAAGGTCTGAATTGTCTCTTTTAGATGTTAGGTTTTATTCTTATAAACCTAACAACTAAAAATAGATGTAAGGTTTATAATATTCCCTCTTGACAAATTAGAAAAATCTGTTATAATTGCATTATGAATAAATTACATTTTGCAACACACAATAGTAAAATCAACAAGTTAGCGCATTCTCTTGGTCTAAAAAATACTCAGGTTGTAGCTTTCGATTTACCCGCTGGCTACACTTGCCCTTGTGCTGATACTTGTCAATCATTTTCGAATCGTGAAAGTGGCAGAATTACAGACGGTGAAAATTGTAAAATCCGCTGTTACGCCGCGTCAATTGAAAGTGCTTTCACGAGTGCTAGAAATGCGCATTGGCGTAACTACGATGTATTGTGCAAGTTATCACAAGCAGAAATGGTAAAATTGATTTTATCAGAATTGCCAAAAAACGTAAAGGTTGTACGCATACATTCGAGCGGTGATTATTTTGCTAAACGTTATTTTCAAGCATGGGTAAAAGTAGCCGAAATTAGAACAGATGTACGCTTTTTCGGTTATACTAAAATTCTGAATTATGTCGATGCACCCAAACCAGATAATTTTCGTCTAGTTTATTCATTCGGTGGTAAAATGGATAAGAAATTAGAATTACAACCAACCGCCTATATTGTAAAAGATATTGCAGAGGCTATTATAAGAGGTTTACTTGTAT
>Ga0315275_10004552_pt1 | contig 12972 bp, 8 predicted proteins | sample YL17G03_0_MG_FD_205557 | JGI IMG/M metagenome (GOLD analysis project Ga0315275, IMG submission 205557) | Sediment microbial communities from Yellowstone Lake, YNP, Wyoming, USA - YL17G03_0 | ecosystem: Environmental > Aquatic > Freshwater > Lake > Sediment | place: USA: Wyoming | collected... | reverse complement strand
AGTCAGAGATGCCCTGAAGAAGATCACGGGAAAAACCATCGGCGTCATCATCACCGATACCTGCGGGCGGGCGTTCCGCAGGGGCCAGACCGGCAACGCTATCGGCTGGAGCGGTATGCCGGCCATCCGGGACTTCCGGGGTGACACGGATCTCTTCGGGCATGTGCTGAAGATCACGGAAGAGGCTGTCGTCGACGAGATCGCCGGCATCGCCAACTTCGTCATGGGCGAGAGCAACAACGGCGTTCCCGCGGTTGTCGTTCGGGGATGCGAGCGCTGGAGCGGGCACGACAACCTGTACTTCAACAAGGAAGAGGATTTTATCCGGAGGGCATTGTCGGTGAGGGCGAGGCCGAAGAAGAAAGAATGAGCCGGATTGTACTGGCGAGAACAGCAGGAAACGAGTGATTCTATGAAAAAAGACGGGTGGCTGAACAGGACGGTCTTTGGCGCCGGCATCGCGAGTTTCTTCTCTGACCTCGGCCATGAAGCAGTGACGGTGCTACTCCCCTCTTTTTTGATCGCACTGGGAGCACCGATATATGCTCTCGGTATCATCGAGGGGATCAGCGACGGGGCATCGAGCTTCGTGAAATTATTATCCGGGTATTTCTCGGACAAACTCGGTAAACGCCGGGAGTTCGCACTCGCCGGATATGTGGCAACCGGCATCTTCCCGGCTATTGTTGCTGTGGCGACTTCGTGGCCGGCCGTGCTTTTTGGGCGCGTAATCGGATGGATAGGTAGAGGTACCCGGGGGCCTCCCCGTGATGCTATCCTTGCAAAATCGGTGGATACAGCGGACCTCGGCAAAGCATTCGGGTTCCACCGGGCTGGTGATACCCTTGGCGCAATTGCCGGGCCGCTTGTTGCTTTCTCGCTCCTTGCCTATTTTAGTATGAGGGAAATATTCTGGCTCACCCTCATCCCGGGAATGCTCGCCCTTTTTACGTTCTGGTATTTTGTGCGAGAAAAAAACCCGGCACCTTCGGGCGATCACCGCACGCTGGTTGCATCGCTCAAAGGACTGCCGGGCGGGTTTAAGAAGTATCTCACAGCAGTGCTTGTCTTCGGGATCGCAGACTTCTCGCACACGCTGCTGATCGCATTTGCGGTTGTCATGCTCACGCCATCGCTCGGGTTTGCCCAGGCAACGGCGGCGGGCGTGATCCTGTACACGATACGGAACATCGTCTATGCAGCCGCATGTTACCCCTTCGGCGCACTGGGCGACCGGTTCGGCAGGAAGACGCTGCTTGCACTCGGGTATGGGATCGCTGTCGCGACCTTTATCGGGTTTGCCCTTGCCCCCCCCGATCTGGTCCTCTACGGTATCCTCTTTGCACTCTGCGGTGTGTTCATCGCAGCAGAGGACACCCTCGAAAGTGCGGTCGCCGGGGAGATGATCGAAGAGAAGTGCCGTGGACTGGGCTTCGGGGCGCTCGCGACGATGAACGGGATCGGCGACCTGATTTCCAGTATCCTGATCGGGTTCATCTGGGCGTTTGTCGGGTACTCTGCCGGGTTTGTGTTCGCTGCTGTGGTGGCAGCGGCAGGAACGATCATGATGCTGGTATGGGCGAACCGGCTGCCGGAGAATGTTGCAGCATAATATGGGCAGGAACACGAACTTAGGAAAATTTCCACTTTGAAATTATCTGAAAAAAGGAAAAATCGAAGATTAATAATCTCCCATACCGGGCGGCATCCCGCCCATTCCACCCATTCCACCGGGGGGCATCCCGCCGCCCGGTGCGGCTGACTTTGATGACGCGATGACATCATCGATCCGCAGGATCATGACCGCCGCCTCTGCTGCGCTTGAAATTGCCTGCGTCTTCACCCGCAGCGGCTCGACAACCCCTGCCTTGAGCATGTCAGCCGGTTTGCCGGTTTCCACATCTAGCCCGAAATTCTTTTTCCCTGCTTCGTGCGCAGCCCGGATCGCGACCAGCACATCGATGGCGTCCAGACCTGCGTTCTCGGCAAGGGTGCGGGGGATGATCTCCATCGCTGATGCGAATGCCTCGATCGCGAGCTGGATGCGGCCGCCTTCCTGTGCCGCATACCTCCTCAACTGGAGCGAGAGCTCGGTCTCGGCTGCTCCGCCGCCGGCGACGATCTTTTTACTTTCAACAACAACGCTCACCACCATGAGTGCATCATGGATAGCCCGTTCGAGTTCGTCAACAACGTGCTCTGTCCCGCCCCGTACAATGATGGAGACCGCCTTGGGGTTCCTGCACTTCGAGACATAGATCATCTCATCGCCCGAGACTTTCTTCTCCTCGACAAGCCCGGCAGAGCCGAGGTCCTTTGATGCGATTGCATCGATGCTGTTGACAAGGTTCCCGCCGGTCGCCCGTGCCAGGTTCTCCATATCGCTTTTCTTGACCCGCCGGATAGCGAGGATGCCGGCTTTTGCAAGGTAATGCTGTGCAACATCGTCGATGCCCTTCTGGCAGAAGACCACGGTTGCACCGCTTTTCACGACCTTGTCTACCATCGCGTGGATCATGTGCTCTTCCTCATCGAGGAACGCTTGGGCTTGTCCGGGGGAGGAGATCTTTATGGTCGCGTTCACTTCAGTCTTCTTGAATTCGAGTGCTGCATTGAGGAGCAGGATCTTTGCACCTTCCACTTTTTTGGGCATATTAGGGTTGGCACGCTCCTTGTCGATGACCATACCCTCGATAAGTTCTGTGTCATCCGCTTTACCACCGACCTTCTTCTCAACATTTATATGACCTATATCCACCTTGCCATCGGGATCGGTAACGAATGTGATTGCCTTCACGATGATGTCGCAGAGATGGTCCTTCGATACCTCTGCATTTTTACCGGTAAGTGCTGTCGCCGCGATCTTTTTGAGCATCCCGGTATCGGTCGGCTTCACCGCAATGGCGAATCCGTCGAGCATCCCGAGTGCCTTTTCTGCCGCGAGCCGGTATCCTTCGGCAATGACGGTCGGGTGGACGCTCTGGGCGAGGAGCCCTTCGGCGTTCTTCAACAGTTCCCCAGCGATGATGACAGCGGTTGTCGTCCCGTCGCCGACCTCGTCGTCCTGCGTCTTTGCGATCTCGACCATCATCTTGGCGGCAGGGTGCTCGATGTCCATCTCCTTGAGGATGGTGACGCCGTCGTTGGTGATCGTGATATCACCCATCCCGTCGATGAGCATTTTGTCCATGCCTTTGGGGCCAAGAGTCGACCGGACCGCACTTGCCACAGCCTTTGCAGCGGCGAAGTTATTGTTCTGGGCCTCCTGCCCGCGGCTCCGTGTTGCCCCTTCCCTGAGAATAATTATGGGTTGTCCCCCGAGTTGTTGTGACATTAGTTTACCCCGTCAGATTTTCTTATTCATTGGTAATCCGCCAGTTCCGGTTTCAATTTTCCTGCTCTTTCCATCGGGCGATCGCTTTACCATGCATCGGATGGTAATCAGTGATCTGGAATGGCAGAAGCCATAAGCAGGGCCGCCGGTTGTTTGCGGATTATATCTCCATAAAACAGAAGTCATCAGCCATTTTTGGCGGTTAACGGTGGACCTCATCACCAGATGATATAAAAAAATGGTTTTGCATCTTTATTATGTATATCCATCACCGCAACCTCCGGTACTCCCAATCAGGGCACTGTATCCCCGAGTAGTTTCAGGTCCTCTTCGATAGCACGAATTTCATCCACGGAAAGGTCTTGTCCTCCGAATGATCGATCCGCCTGTGCCCGGTAGCGTTCAGCGTATATTTCAAACCGCTGGCCCAGCTGACCGGTTACCACTCTCGACCATTCCTGTAGGAGTCGCAGGTAGCTGGTGAGTGCCTGATTAAACGGTTCACCGAGGTGCCGGCGGATATGTTCTGCCATGTGGTTCTCTGTATATTGTCTTCCGAGCAGCGCAGCAAACGCAGATTTTGGTGCAGTGACATGGATTGTCTCCATATCAAAGGCCGGCATACCCCGGACAAGGGACAGGAATTCGTCCCCTCTTGGCATGTCTGCAACACCAAGGTCCCCGGCGCTTATCACCAGCTCTTCCTGCAACCGGAGAGCCAGGGTTTCGACCGGGGCCTGGACATTCTTTGCCCACCCCTGCACAACCTGAAGGACCGCTGCCCGGATTATAGTATCCGGTGCAATTCCGGGATCAGTGTTCTTGGTTGGCGCTTCCAGTACACTGACCGCGGCTGCTGAGAAGATTTCCGGGGTATTACCCGCCATTTTTTTCATTTCGCGTTCGCAGGTGATACGCGTCTCATCGATCAATCCTGTCGCACGGCGCAGACGGGACTCGACGGCACGGGTTTCTTCCTTATCCCCCGGAATCGCGTGTTGACCCCGCCGAATCTTAGTGTGCAGAATGAAAACCACGGATTCCCGCAACGCACCAATCTTTCTCTGCAGCGATGATGTCATGAGCTCCTGCGAGTGGCTGTAGAGCGGAAGGATCTCGTCTTTGAACCACTGGTTTAACAGGTTGCGATGAGTAGGTCTGACGCTGACCGGATGGACCGGCAGGTCCAGACCGGTTTCCGAGACAATGTGCTCCCTGACGTAGGCAATGGTCTTCTCACAGTCCTGCAGGTTCAGGAGGTCTGCTTTACTCAGAAGGACGTGTGCGGGAACAGCTGCCTCCTGCAGCGTGAGAATGGTTTGTAAATCTCCGGCAGTAAGCGTTGATCCTGCATCAATCAGGACCACCCCGAGATCGCACCGTGGCAGGTACGCAAGGGTTTCGGCAGCTCCGCTCGTCGCAAGTGACCCCAGACCCGGGGTATCCACAAAGGTGACACCCTGGGAGAGCCGTGGAGCCGGAAGGGTAACGGTAATACGTGCCACGTGTTTTGTATTTCCGGGATTCTGCTGCTCCGTTGCAAACTCCCCAAGTCTGGCGATCTCAAACACTTTTACGGGAGCATCGGCAAACGAAACCGTGAGCGATGGTTCCTTGCCGTGGGTGATGCGTGTGGGGACAGCGGTAACGGGCGTTACTCCCACGGGAAGTACATCTGTTTCGAGAACTGCATTCAGGAGCGAAGACTTCCCAGAGCTGACGCGCCCGAACACCGCGATCTCAAAGCTCCTGTCTTCAGCCCGGTCAAGAATCGAGGCAATGGTCCCACGAAATTCAACGAGCCCGCGTTCCGCCACAACCCGTTCAATACGGGAAAGGTGTTCCAGGTCATTGCCTGCGCCTTCCAGCCGTTCCAGGCGTTCCCGGAAATCCTGCCCGGTTCCCCCGGCAAGATACTTTTCGAGCCGTGCAACGAGTGCCTGTAATTCCCCGGCAATTCCATTCAGTTCTGTTGCGGTAGTATCGGACACTTCGCCAAAACCTCGCATGTATTTCGGTTTCAGCTCTTCTGCAGCGATGTCAATCCCGGCGAGTCTGCCGTTAATGGCGCGTGAAGCCGAAACCCATGGCGGTTTCCGGGGAATTTCCTGACCTTCGAGGACCCGGATGAGCCGGGCGCGGATGCGGGCGATATAATCTTCAATGGTTTTCTGCTGGACCGGGGCAATGTCAGCAGTGTAGGAGGGAAATGCGGCCAGTGATGCAGACTCGTTCAGGATACCTTCAATATCACTGAGAAGCTCGTCGATATGCTCGCAGGTAATACGAAGGCGGCGTACCTGATGCTCATTCAGGGAATCAGGATCAGGTACCACGGTCATATCTTATCCCCGGACGAACGCACTCTTACCGGCATAGACTGCCTTGCTGCCCAGCTCCTCCTCGATCCGCATGAGCTGGTTGTATTTCTCTACCCGTTCGCCACGGCAGGGAGCACCGGTCTTGAGTTTTCCTGCAGCAGTTGCAACGGTAAAATCGGCAATAAATGAGTCGACCGTCTCGCCGCTCCGATGGGAGACATTGATGCCCCAGCCGGCCTCCTTCGCGAGATCGATGGTCGCGAGGGTCTCGGTCACGGTCCCGATCTGGTTGAGTTTGATCAGCACCGAGTTCGCAGTTTTTTCTTGAATTCCCCGTTTCACAAGTTCCGGGGATGTAACAAAGATGTCATCACCAATTAGTTCAATCCTGTTTCCGAGTTCTCTGGTGAGCTGCATCCAGCCCTGCCAGTCATCTTCGGCCAACCCGTCCTCGATCGAGATGATCGGATAGATTTCCACCAGCTTCGTGTAATATCGGATCAGCTCTTGCGGCGACAGGGTCCTTCCTTCGCGCCGAAGTTCATAGTTTCCCTCATGACAGAAACCGCTCGATGCCGGATCCAGTGAGATCCCGATATCCGTGCCAGGCCGGTACCCCGCCTGCTCGATGGCTTGGGTGATGAGTTCGAGCGGCTCCTCGTTGGACAGGACCTTCGGTGCAAACCCGCCTTCGTCTCCGATCGCGGTCGGGTACCCCTTCTCCTTCAGAACATCCTGTAATGCATGATACGTCTCCGCACCCCATTGCAGGGCGGTCCGGAAATCCGGGGCACCGAACGGGGCGATCATGTACTCCTGGAAATCCGCTCCCTGCCACTGGGCATGTACCCCTCCGTTCAGCACGTTCATCATCGGTACTGGCAGGAGATAGCGGAGATCTTCGCTCAGGTACTCGTAGAGCGGGATATCCCGCGAAATGGAAACGGCCCGAGCTGCCGCCATCGAGACTCCGAGTATTGCATTCGCACCGAGCCGGGCTTTGTTGGGAGTGCCGTCAAGCGTGATCATTGCCCGATCGATCTGTTCCTGTTCACCGGCGTCCAGTCCCATGAGAGCAGGGGCGATGAGGGAGTTCACGTTGGCGACTGCAGTGAGTACGCCTTTCCCGCCGAACCGTTTCGGGTCGCGGTCGCGGAGTTCTACTGCCTCGTGTATCCCGGTCGACGCTCCTGAAGGTACCGCAGCCCGTGCCTTTGTACCGTCATTGAGAATAATATCCACTTCGACCGTCGGGTTCCCCCGAGAGTCGAGGATCTCCCGGGCGTGAATTGCGGTAACAATTGTTTTATTCATAGGTCCTGCCTCATTTCAATGACACATTCTATACTGATCTGGGGACGACTCAATCGATTGTGATGATACCGTCCACCCTTTGAGGATATCGTTTCATCCGAGTTTCGAGTTTGATGAAGGGAGGCGGTTTGTGCCAGGGCACCGAGTTCCATATGATATCACCCATCAAAAATTTAGAGGAAAAGGGGTGCAAAAACCACTGAAACGATTGCCATCAGTTTCAGCAGAATGTTGAGTGCCGGACCAGAAGTGTCTTTGAATGGATCTCCGACAGTATCCCCCACCACTGCTGCTTTATGGGCGGCAGAGCCTTTGCCCCCGAGATTTCCCTGCTCAATGTACTTCTTCGCGTTATCCCATGCACCACCCGCGTTTGCCATCATCACGGCAAGGACAAAACCACTTGCAATAGATCCTACCAGGAGTCCGGCGAGGGCTGCAGGTCCGAGGATCAGGCCGGCAAGAATAGGAGCTCCAATGGCAAGGATCCCCGGGGCGATCATCTGACGAAGGGCTGCGTTCGTGGAAATGGTGATGCATGCTGTATAATCCGGCTCCGCAGTTCCCTCCATCAGCCCCGCGATCTCCTTAAACTGTCGCCGGACTTCCTGGACGATCTCACCTGCGGCAGAACCGACCGCCTCCATTGCGAACGAGCAAAAGAGGTATGGAAGCATCGCGCCGATCAGAAGCCCAACAAAGACCATTGGATCCATCATATCTACAAGATTCAACTGAACTGCCTGGGAGTAGGCTGCAAACAGCCCGAGAGCAGTGAGGGCAGCCCCTCCGATGGCAAACCCTTTCCCGATTGCTGCCGTGGTATTCCCTACGGCATCGAGCGTATCGGTGATCTGCCGGATCTGGGGTTTCTGGTGGGACATCTCGGCAATGCCCCCCGCGTTGTCCGCAATAGGACCGTAGGCATCCACCGACAGTGTAATCCCGAGGGTGGCAAGCATCCCCACACCCGCAATGGCCACACCGTAGAGCCCTGCTGCCCGCGCCGCAATAATGATCGCAACTGCAATGATGATCACCGGGATCGCCGTGCTCCGCATTGATGTGGCAAGACCTGCGATGATGTTGGTCGCTGCACCCGTCTCACTGGCACGAGCTATCTTTTGTGTAGGCTTGCGGTCATACGAGGTATAGTATTCAGTCACCAGACCGATCAGGAATCCTGCAACAAGGCCGGCGATGGTGGCGTAAAACACCCCGATAAACTGGTCGCCAAGGAGCAAGAGGACAAGTGCATAAGTCATGCAAACCGTGAGGATGAGACTGATAAAGGTCCCCTGGTTAAAAGCACGATGGATGGCGCTCGCCTCGTTGCGGGAGGACCGGACAAAGAAGGAGCCGATAATCGATGCAAGGATCCCGCTTGCCGCGATCAGCACTGGAAGAACGATCACGTTCATCACCGTAATCCCCGGGAACTGAATACTTACGGTTGCTGCGCCCACGAGCATGGTAGCGATGATGGCCCCCACGTACGACTCGTACAGATCCGCCCCCATCCCAGCGATATCACCGACATTGTCTCCGACATTATCCGCGATGACCGCGGGATTCCGGGGGTCATCTTCAGGAATTCCTGCCTCCAGCTTCCCCACGAGATCTGCTCCCACATCTGCCGCCTTGGTAAAGATACCTCCCCCTACGCGGGCAAAGAGGGCAATGGAGCTTGCTCCAAGGGAAAATCCGGTCAGGATGTTGATGACCGCAAACGGGGCAAGACCGGTGAGATAGCTGATGGCATAAAAAAGTCCTGACAAACCCAGAAGCCCCAGACTCACGACGGTCATGCCTGCTACCATACCGCTGGAAAAGGATACACGGAACGCCCGTGCCATCCCATCCTGAGCCGCCTGAGTTGTCCGGACATTCGCAAGAGTGGCGGCATTCATCCCGATATACCCTGCCGTGGCAGACAGTACTGCCCCTACGATGAAACAGACGGCGGTAAGCGGACTGATTACGAGGGCGAGCACGATTGCGAGTAGAACCACGAAGATTGCGATGGCCATATACTGCCGTTTGAGGTATACCATCGATCCCAGTCGGATCGCTCCAGCAATTTTTTGCATCAGTTCGTTTCCGGCGGGTTCTCTCCTCATGGAGATGAATGAATACCCCGCAAAAATCAACCCCAGAACTGCACACACCGGTGCAAACAAGAATAAATCCATGTTGTTCCTCCTTTCTCAAGATGGGTAGAAGTCATCAGCCGGAGGGCGGTTGATGGCGGACTTCATCGCCATGAAAACAGAAGTCATCAGCCGGACCACCGGCGGTTCGTGGCGGACCTCATCGCCTTTTGAATCTGTACCGTTATTGTCACGGATTATTAAATCAGTATCCATCAGTTCTCATTCTCCTAAAAAAAGATTATGTAACGGAAACTCCAATTTCTGTACATAAGGTGATGGAGTTCACCACATAACCGCAGGTCCTGCTGATAACTCCTACCCGTTACCGGTTTACATCCTTGTACCATGAACAGGAGGAGTATCGTGCACAACTCATTACCATACGCATCGCCTGCATCTTCTGAAGGCTCAGGATCTCCCGAACATGCCCCCCCCCGTTTTTCTGACTCGATATTGGCAGATCTTCCGGCTCTGATGGAGCAGGGAATGGCTCTCCTTCAGGGACTTGGGCCTGATATGGGTGGCCATGTCGGGACAATTACCACCCTTCGCGAACGGCTTGCAGAGGGGCGGCTCCACCTCGCCGTCTTGGGCCAGTTCAAACGGGGAAAGAGCACCCTGCTCAATGCATTACTGGGAGAGGAAATTCTTCCGAGCTCGGTAATACCCCTCACCGCTATTCCAACCTTCATCCGTGGGGGAGAACAACGTGAGGTTGCGATTCACTATCAGGACGGGCGCCCCGAGAATATATTTAGACTCGGCTCAGCCATGGAAATGAACAACACCCTGATCAGGTATGTTTCCGAGGAGTACAACCCAAAGAACAGGCTGGGGATTACGTACGTGGAGATCCGGCACCCCGCACCGATCCTTAGCGATGTAGTACTCATCGATACGCCCGGCATCGGCTCGACACACCGCCATAATACCGAGATGACTCTTAATTTCCTGCCCCAGTGCGACGCCGCGCTCTTTTTAGTCTCTGCCGACCCACCGCTCACCGAGGTGGAGGTCGGGTTCCTCCGGGAAATCCGAAAGAAGGTAGCCCGGCTCTTCTTTGTCCTGAACAAGGTGGACTACCTGAACCAGGATGAGCTTGAGACCGCCCTGGCCTTCCTGCGCAGGGTGCTGCTTGAGAATATCGGCACCGAGAAAAACAGGCACATCTTTCCGGTCTCCTCCCGAATGGGCCTCCGGGCACGGGAGAAGGATGACACGGAGCTCTGGGAGAAGAGCGGGCTTTCGGCTGTGTACGACCACCTCATTGATTTCCTGGCACGGGAAAAAAGCCGTGTTCTCCGTGAAGCCGTAGGGCGGAAGGCGCTTGACGTTATCTTTGATGCTTCACTTCAGGTCAACCTGGAGATGCGATCCCTGGAGATGCCCATCACTGACCTCGAAGAACGCCTCACGCTCTTCAGACAGAAGATCGATGAAGCGAAGCGTCAGCGCCAGCATGCCCAGGATATCCTGAACGGCGACAACAAGAGGGTCGTTGCGCTTCTTGAAGAAGAGTGTGTACAATTACGGGAGAAGTCACATCGGCATCTGGAGGCTATCGCCACCTCTGCAATTGCATCTGCCCCCGAACTCGATGCCCAGGTTGCGGAGAACGCCATTGCCCAGGAGATCCCGGTCTTCTTTGAGCATACCCTTGGCGAAGTCACCAAAACATTTGACGGGGAGGTGGTCACCATTTTATCAGGCCACCAGAACAGGGCTGCTGCACTGGTTGAATCCATCCGGGTATCTGCATCAACGCTCTTCGAGATCCCCCACCATGCCCCGGCGACCAGCAAGTCCCTGGTCCTGGCACGGGAGCCGTACTGGGTCTCCCGGAAGTCCTGGTCCGGAATGCTGGGGACGATATCCCCGGACCTGATCGAGCGGGTCCTTCCCCGCTCACTGCGGGAACAGCGGATCAAGGCCCGTATCGGGAAAGAGATCCAGTCACTGGTCATTCACAATGTTGAGAACCTGCGATGGGCTACATTGCAGAACGTTGAAGCAGCGTTCAGGGTCTTTTCCCGGGAGCTTGACGAAGACCTTGCCCACACTATTGAAGCCACGCACGGGGCCATCGCAGCCGCGTATGCCCGGCGAAAGGAACATGCGGATGAGATTGCGGACCGGACCCGTCGCCTTCAGCAGGCTTCCCGAGAACTGCAGGCGCTCATCACTGTGTTCACCACTCCCTCAGGGTCTCCCTGAGTATGGTCACTGAGATCTCCTGCCTGGATTCGCCAGTCTCATGGGCAGGATGAATATCCGGGAAACCTGCTTTAACTACGTTGGAAAAGGAGAGGGGCCTATTATCTCTCACGGGCACTCTTCAAGAGCCCCATGAAGAGGCAGTCCTCTGCGGCAATCGACTCAATCCCGACTGCATCATCTGATATGGGGAGCCCCAGCCCCCGCACGATTGCAGCCGGCACGCCCTCGTCTGCCTCGCCCATGACCAGTTCCGCCGCTGACGCGATGTTGTCAGCGACCGCCCGTTTTGTGACCTCCAGTTTCCTGCCGAAGAGGTCGCTTCGTCCCCGGTCGTCAATGACCGCGGTGATACCGGCACACCCGATGGCAACCCCGCTGCACCCTGAACGCATTGCATGGGTCCGGCTGTCAGCAATGATGACAGCGACTTTTACACCGCACTGCTTTTCAACCGATTGCCGGATCCTCACTGCGCTCGAATCAGGGTTTTCCGGCAGGGGGACAAGGCAGCCGGGCGGTGCATTGGAACCATCGACACCTGCGTTGGGAAGCAGCGTGCCGTTCGTCATGCAGAGCAGGAAGTGCGGGATACCGCCGATCACGTCATCGCTCTCGCGGAGCACGACCTCGGCGGTGCAGGGGTCCATGTCGTACTTTTGTGCCAGTTCCTCTGCCCTACGCGACGGAATGACGGTAGCAAGCGGTACAACGCGTCCTTCTGCAGTCGCCACCATGGACTCTGCAAGCACCAGCACATCCCCGTCCCGGATACCTCCGCACACAGAGGCATCTGCCGCCGCAATAAGCCTTCCTGCGATATCGTCCCCGTCACGGACCAGGCCCGTGGAGAGCCCGAATACGGAAAACGAGGTGTTCACTGCGCCGTCACCAGCCGCTCGTATACCCTGACGACATCAGCCGTTGCCGCGACGTCATGGGTCCGGACTAGCGATGCCCCGTTCTGCAGGAGCCACAGGGTGACCGCGAGGGAACCCGCAAGCCGGTCTTCCGGCAGCCGGTCCAGCAGCATCCCAAGGAACGTCTTGCGGGAGATCGCAGCCAGCAGCGGGCGGCCGAATGAAGAGAATCGCCCGAAGTTTTTGCACAGGTCCCAGTCATCGTCCACGGACCGGAACGGGGTCCACATGCCGATCCCCGGATCGAGGATGTACTGATCAATCCCGTACTGTTCGCACCGCAGGACAACGGTCGCAAGTGCGTTGTGCGTAGCATCAAAACCCGCGGCATCCCCCGGCTGTGAGACGGATGCCATGGCGATGACCGGAAGTCCGGAGGCTGCCGCGGTCCGTGCATACGTGTCTGAAGAAAGCCCGGCAATGTCATTGATCATATGGATCTCGTGCTTCAGGCAGACCTCAAGGACGCCGGGGCTCATCGTGTCAACAGAGACGGTGATCCCGCTCCCGTCCATCTCTCTGAGCGCATCCTCCATCCTCTCCGCCTCAGCCTTTCCGCTAATCGCCTGTACATTAGGCGCCGTGCTTCGCGCCCCGATGTCAATGACGGATGCCCCTGCATCGATCATCTCGACCGCCCGTTTATGAACGGATTCAAGAGGGACAAACGAATCGGTATAGAAGGATTCCGGGCTGCAGTTGATCACGCCCATCAG
>Ga0315275_10004551_pt1 | contig 12973 bp, 11 predicted proteins | sample YL17G03_0_MG_FD_205557 | JGI IMG/M metagenome (GOLD analysis project Ga0315275, IMG submission 205557) | Sediment microbial communities from Yellowstone Lake, YNP, Wyoming, USA - YL17G03_0 | ecosystem: Environmental > Aquatic > Freshwater > Lake > Sediment | place: USA: Wyoming | collected... | reverse complement strand
CCGGGAGCCCACGTCAGCGACGCTTGGGGCATCAAGGTGGCTCCCGACAGTCGGGAGTCCGTGGTCCAGGGGATGACTTCGGCTCTGGAGACGCTCTATTCGGACCGGGCGTTAGGTCGAAGGTTTGGAAACGCAGGAAGGAAAAGGGCCCTGGAATTCTATGTTTGGGAGAGGCTAGGAGACAGACTCCAAGAGATATATAGGGAGTTCCTAACTAGCGATCTGGAATAGGGTGGACGCAATAACCGGCAATGGGCCAAACTCATTGAAGAACAGGAGAGCGGGATTGAGCCCCGAGGGAGACACCGCGGCCCCGATGACCATGTGTCAGGCATGCGGTCGGCGCTATCTCCGCGCGTGGTTCATCAAAGAGAACTCACATGGCCGATTCCCCATCCTTATTTGCCCCGCATGCCGGAGTGCTTTTGTCTGGCCGCGGCCCGGCGGCAACGAAATAGAATCCTTTTATCGAAGCTCATCCTATAAGAACGAGACGATCGAGCAGGTCTGCCAAAGTGAGCCGTCTTATTATCCCGATGCTTCGACGGATGCTGCCAGGATCATCGCCATTTGCCGTAAGCTGGCTCAAGGTCGGTTGTTCCTGGACATCGGAGCGGGATTTGGCGAATTTTCTAGGGCCGCTGCGATATCGGGAATGGACGTGACCGCGTGCGAGCCTAACGCGAATTCCCGTCGCATCTTCTCCGAAATCAACGGGTTCGAGCCCGCGTCGAGCATGTTCGATAAAAGCTATGCCCAGGAAGTCAACGCGCGTTTTGATGTGGTATTGGCGAGCCATGTCCTTGAGCACGTGCCTGAGCCCGGGGCGTTTGTCGAGAACTTGAGCCTCGTATTGAAGCCGGGAGGGATCGGGGCGATCGCCGTGCCTCATCGCGGTTCGATGCTGTCGCGATTCCAGGGGAAGAACGACATGTTCATATCTCCTCCCGAACACCTGAATTTTTTCAGCCGCAGGGGACTTGTCCGCCTTTTTGAAAGGCAAGGTTTCGATTTGCTCGTTCTGAAGACCGTTTCTAAGGTCAATCGAACGAGCGTCGGCAATAAGTTCCGATGGAGGCCACTACGGCCTTTAGCTTGGAGGACGTTCTATCTTTCTCTTCGGGTCTCCGCTGTTCTGGGGGGGGGGATGGTCCTGAACGCATTCTTCAAGAAAGTTCGATAGGTCACTTTAATGATCTTCACTGATGTCCTCTGGCTCCTCGTCTGGGGAGGCATGTTCACGGGGATTTATAATTTCCGGGCCGGGGTGCTGTCGGACCCCTTGACTTTTTTTCAGGCCATAAGGGCACTGTTCCCCGTGGTAGCCGTCTATCTGAGCTTTATGTGGATGCTGGTCAAGAGACCCGGGTTCTCCTTCCTGCGGATGCCTGCGGGCTTCCTGTTCGCCTATTTTATGGTCGGCACCGTCTCTTCCATATTTCTGTCCTCCAACCGGGTGACAGCCATGTATTGGGCATTCGAGTATGTAGCGCCGCTGCTCGTTGTCTGGGTCGCCATGGAGATGCCGGACCTGCTCGAAAGGCTCAGGAAGATCCTCCACATAAACAACGTCATTGTCGTCCTCATCTTTGCCGCAATATTCCCCGATGTGCTCCGTGTCGGAGGCTCGGATGAGCGCTTTTCCCAGTTTTACCGGCTTCCGTTCAACCTGGGCGAAATGAGAGCCAACGGCGTCGGCCGCTTCGCGCTGGTGACGATCATCATCGCCTCTACATATCTCATCTGCCGAAGTGGGAAACGGAAGATCGTTTGGGGGATCCTGCTCATGCCGGCCCTTTTCATGCTGGCCCAGACGCGGTCCCGGACGTCCCTGTTGGGACTGGCGATTTCAGGGGTATTGCTGGTCCTGATCCTGGGGGTCGACCTGAGGTTCCTCGTCATCGCCCCAGCGGCGACCTATCTCGTCTATCTATCCGGGATCAAATGGCGCCTTCACGGCCATGTCGAAAGGATCCTGTTCCTGACCGGGCGAGATTATACGTGGCGCAAGGGGTTGGCCCAGATCGAGCATTCACCCTTTCTGGGATGGGGATTTCATGCGGACCGGTTGATGCTCAATTCCGAGCACATGCACAATTCCTATCTCCATTCGGCCATCCATGCCGGCGTGTTCGGGGCCGGGCTTTTCCTGGCTGCGATCGTCTCCATCTGGGTCCTGATCTTGCGGTCCGATCTTTTGAGAAGGATCCGCCGGGTCGAAGGATCCGACCTCCCGTTGCTCATGCAGTCCGTTCTGATCATCGGGTTCCTGACCAGCAGGAGTTTTTTTGAATCGACCGCTGCGTTCTACGGAGTAGACCTCCTGCTTCTCGTCCCGGCCATGGCCTACATCTGGGTCTGGATCCGAAAGAATGCCGGCAGGTCGGAAGTGTCCTTCCCGGCGCCTGTCGAGTTCCCGGCCGTCCCCTCGGCCGATGCCCGGACCTTGCGGCATTGAGATGAAGATCTCCATCCACACCATGTATTTCTTGCCGGACTTCGGCAGTGCGCCCATCCTCATCAACGAGCTGGCGTCGGACCTCGCGGCGCGGGGGCACAAGGTTGAGGTCGTGACGACCATCCCGAGACAGCGGCCGCCTGAACTCAAAGGGCTCTTCTACTCGCGCCGGAAAATGAACGGTTTCGTCGTTAAGCGGTTCTGGACCAACGCCACGCCCCACCCGATCGGGCGGCTCGTCGCCTGGAACATCTATACGGCGGGGACGATCCTGAACGCCCTGACGCTCCGGAAGGGGGACGTCCTATTCCTCCGCACTCCGCCCCTTCAGCTCGGCCTCACCGGCTTCCTTGCCGCGAGGCTCCGGGGCGCCCGGGTCGTGCTCAACGTCCAGGATATCCATCCCGACCTGTCCATCGAATCCGGGATCCTCAAGAACCGCTCGGCGATCCGTTTCGCCCAGGGCCTCGAGAAATGGGTTTATCGGAACTCCGACCATATCGTCGTCATCGGGGAGGGCTTCCTAAAGAACCTTCTGGATAAGGGGGTTCCCGGGGAAAAGTTGACCGTGATCCCGAATTGGGTGGATACCGAGTTTCTGAAGCCTTATCCCAAGGACAATCCCGTCTCCAGGAAATACGGCCTTCATGACAAGTTCGTCCTGATGTATTCGGGGACGATCAGCATCAGCAGCAATCGGGCCCTGGAGCACGTCCTCGAAGCGGCCGCGGCCTTGAGGGAGAACAAGGACGTCGTCTTCGTGATCGTCGGCGAAGGCCTGAAAAAGATGGAACTGCAGAAGTGGGCCAGCGAGCTCGGGACGGACAACGTCCGGTTCCTCCCGTTCCAGCCTTACGGAGATCTGCCCCATCTTCTCGCTTCGAGCGACGTCCTCCTCGTCCCGTTGGACAAGGAGAAATCACAGATGTCGGTTCCGTCCAAGCTCTATAACTTCCTGGCCGCGGGACGGCCGGTCCTTGGGCTGGCGCCGCCCGATTCCGAGGTCGCGGCCCTGATCCGCGGAACCCGGTGCGGCGAGGTCGTCGCCCCCGACGATATACCGAAGATCCGGGAGGCGGTCCTCCGGCTGAAAGGGGATCCTGCTGCGCGTCGGGAAATGGCCTTGAATGGCCGTCGATATGTCGTTGATAATTTCTCCCGAAAGATGATCATGGACCGCTATGAAGCCCTCTTAACGTCCGTTTCCGGGGTCGAGTTCTTGTCATGAGCCGATCGAGACGGTTCTTCATGTATTGGCTGCCGCCCCTCCTCTGGATGGCGTTCTTTTTTCCGGTCGGTAACCGCTTCCTTGGCAGCAGCATCACTTATGAGATGTCGACCGCGGTGTTCCGATGGCTGTTCCCCCACGCGTCCGAAGCGGCCGTCGGCGTGTTCTACATCATCTTTCGGAAGTCCCTGCACTTCATCGAGTATGGCGTCCTGGCCTATCTTCTTTACCGCGCCTTTCGGGGGCCCGAAGCCCGGAAATGGAATCCGGGCTGGGCGCTCCGGGCGGGGCTCATCTCCGTCGCCTACGGCTTCCTGGACGAGTACCTCCAGAGCTTTGTTCCGAACCGGAACGGGAGCCCCATCGATTGGGGCGTCGATACGGCCGGCATCGCGGCCGTGTTGGGGACGAAGTTTCTGCGACGGAACAACTCGGGGCCCGGCCCGTTCGCCCGAGCCCTGTTCCTCAAGCGGCCTTTCGATATCGCGTTGTCCTTCGTGGGCCTCGTTTTATCCTCTCCCCTGTGGCTTTTCTTCGGGTTCCTGATATGGCTGCAGGACAAGGGGCCCGTCTTTTACAGGCAGGAGAGGGTCGGGAAGAACGGGCGGATCTTCGAGGCCATGAAGTTCCGTTCGATGATCGTGGATGCCGAGAAGGACAGGGGAGCCGTGCAGGCCGTCGAGAACGACCCCCGGGTGACGAAGCTCGGCCGTTTTATGAGAGACACGGCTATGGATGAGCTTCCCCAGCTCTGGAACATCTTCAAGGGCGACATGAGCTTCGTCGGTCCCAGGGCCCTTAGGCCCAACGAGAAAGAGGTCCAAGGCGAACCGGACACGAGGGCCATCGGAGAAATCCCGGGCTATCTGGAGCGACACGCTGTCAGGCCCGGCCTGACCGGACTGACCCAGGTTTACCTGCCCGGCGAGACACCGCGGCGGAAGAAGTTCCGCTACGATCTCCTCTATATCCGGAAACGGTCCTTCTGGCTCGACCTGAAGCTCATCGTTTTGTCGTTCTGGATCACCTTCAGGGGAAAATGGGAGTCGAGGGCGCAAAAGGTGTGACCGCTGGCGGGCGGTCCGGTTGACTTTCTCCCGTCATATCATTTAAATAGAGATAAAAAATGAAGAGTTCGGACGTCCTCATTATAGGCGGCGGGCCCAGCGGGCTCCGTTTGGCCGCCCGGCTGGCCGGCTCCGGGCTCCACGTCCGCATCCTTGAAAAGAAAGACAGCATCGGCTCCAGGGTTGTCTGCACCGGGATCATCGGGAAAGAGGTCTTCGACTCCTTCGGTATGAACCGGGACTCTGCCCTGGGCGAACTCCAGACCGTGAGGCTCGTTTCTCCCTTAGGCACGTCCGTCGTCTATCGGCATCCCAAGGCCTTCGCCTACGTCGTGGACAGGGAGAAATTCGATCGGAATCTGGCTTCTGACGCCAGGGACCGAGGCGCCGAGATCGAGCTCTCCGTGAAGGCCGAGGATATTCAGGTTTCCGGGGAGGGCGTCAGGGTCCGTGCCAGGGGAGCGGACGGAGGCCGGGGCCTCTTTTCGGCTCGGATGGCCGTTCTGGCCTCGGGAATCGATTTTGGGCTCCAGGTGCAGCTCGGGCTCGGGAGGCCGAAGGAGTTTTTGAACGGGGCCCAGGTGGAGATCGACGCGGACGATCCTGCGGCGGCCGCGATCTTCGTGGGACGCGACATTGCCCCGGGGGCATTCGCCTGGATGGTCCCTTCCGGGCCGTCTCGGCTCAGGGTCGGCCTTCTGACGCGGCGCGAACCGCGGGCCTATCTCGCGAGGTTGGCCGCGACGGTGTTCCCTGAGCGGTTCGCGAACGTCGCGCCTCACGGGATCAGGATCAAAGCCATCGCCCAGGGCCTCCTCTCCAAGACTTACGGCGAGCGCGTCATCGCCATCGGCGAGGCCGCGGGCCACGTCAAGACAACGACCGGCGGGGGAGTCGCCTACGGCCTGATGGGCGCTGACATCGCGGCGGACGTCATCGGCGGGTGCTTCGCCAAGAACGCCTTTGCGGCGAAAGACCTGGCCCGGTACGAAAAGGCCTGGCGGGCCGCCATGCAAAGGGAGATCGTCCTGGGGCGCATGGCGCGGAAGGTCTGCGCCCGGCTGACGGACGCCCAGATGGAAAGGATCTTCTACTTGGCCCAGACCGACGGGATCATCCCCATTATTCGCGAGAAAGGGGACTTCGACTGGCACGGCGACCTCATCCTGGCTCTGGTCAAGAGGCTGTCCTTCATGAGGGTCTTCCGGGGAACGCCCGAGAAGCCCTGGCCGAAAAGCCTCTCCTGAACACCCCGGTTCCACGAGTCTAGCGATGAAAAGATTCGCTTATCTGAAATGGAAAAACCTGTGGCCCTGGCTCGCCATCGCCGCAGCGGCATATTTTCTAGCAAAACAGATCATCCAATGAGAAGACTCCGGGCATTAGTTGCCGTCACGTTGATCGCCGTATCCTGGACCTCCGCCCCCGGCCAGACCTACAGGAACTTCCGGGACGAACTGGACGAGATCATGACCAGGGCCAAACTGAGAATCGGACCGCTCCGGTTGCTTCCAAAACTGCAACTGCAGAATTTGGGGTACGACGATAACGTTTACTTCCGAAATCCGGAAGAAGGTCCCGTCGGGGATTATACTGGCTCATTGTCCCCGGAGATCAGGGCCTATCTCCTTCTGGGACGATCGCTCATTCTATCTTTCACGGAGAACCCCGAATACCTCTATTTTGCCAAAGAGACGCACCTGAGAACATTCACGAACAGCTATGCGCCCCGCATTCGTCTGAACCTATTCAACCGGTTCACTCTCTCCGGCGATTACCGTTTTCAAAAACACTTGCGAAGAGCCTTCAGCGAGTTTTCGGACCTCGTCTCCGACACCACCAAGGGCAATACCACAAGTTTCTTTTATGAAACGCCCCGCGGGTCGTCGATCGGCCTTTCTGTCGTGATAGACCGATTCTCCTATGAGGATATCGTTCTCCCCGATCGTGAGGTTCTCTTCTCCAGGAGCCTGAATCGGAAGGAATCGACCGGGAACGTCGAGGTGTATTACCCCATTTTTTCGGAGAGCACCTTCTTCGCCAAAGTGGGCTCGACAAGATATGAATTCGATCATCCGTCCTCCCTTTGGAAGAATTCCAGGTCGGTCCAGGCGTCGGCAGGACTCCGTTTTCCCTTCATGGGAAGGGCCAGGGGGACGATATCTGTGGGCTATAAGAGATTTATTCCGGACTCAAAGGAAAGAAAGATCTTTTCCGGGCTCGTCGCCGATACCGACGTCGATTTCCGGTTGGGCCGATTCGGCCTTCGTTTCGGCCTCGGAAGGGATAACCATTTTTCCTATCTGGAGGACGTTCTGTATTACGTCGAGGACCGCGTGAGCTCTGGACTATCGTTTCGGCTAACCCGGCGGTTCAGGCTCGATTATGACATCAAGTATGGCGCTCTCAAATACCCGGAGCCTTTCCAAGTTTATGCTCCCGGTGTTGGGTCTCTGGAGACTGCGAGGCGAGACGTCCACCGGACGCATTCGATCGGGTTCGCGGTCCGGATCCTCCGGACGACAGGCATCCAGCTGAGCTATAATATCTTTGAGAGAACCTCCAACGTTCCGGGCTCCGATAGGAAGAGGAATTTTTTCGGGCTCGGCCTGACCCAGGATTTCTGATTGCGCTTTCAAGGAGTATGAAATGAACAACAACATGAAACGGATCGTCATGGTGTTGATAACGGCTCTGAGCATTGTCCCTCTGGCCGCCCAGGAAAAGTTCACCCAGGAATACCGGGTCGGGCCCAAGGACCTCCTCGAGATCAGCGTCTTCGGCGCGGATGAGCTGAGCCGGACGGTCCGCGTTTCCGAGGACGGGAAGGTCAGCCTGCCGCTCCTTGGCGAAGTGCTCGTCGACGGCCTGACGAAATCCGAGCTCGAAAAGAAGCTCGCCGGCCTCCTTGGGGAAAAGTACGTTCAGAACCCGCAGGTGACCGTCTTCATACGCGAATACCAAAGCAAGCGTGTCTCCATCCTCGGCGCAGTGGAAAAGCCTGGGCCTTACCAGCTCCTCGGCCGTCAGACGCTCATGCAGATCGTTTCGGAAGCCGGCGGCCTGACCCGCGACGCCGGAAGCGACATCATCATCATCCGCCAGCTCCCCGACGGGACGAGCACGTCGCTCCGCATCTCCATCGACGAGCTCTTCCTCAAGGGCGACGCGAAACTCAACGTTCCCCTCGAAGCGGGCGACATCGTCAACATCCCTGTGGACAAGATCGTGGCCGTCTACATCTTCGGCCAGGTCAAGACCCCGGGCGCCCTCCAGGTCAAGAAATCTGCGATTCCCACGCTCCTCCAAGCCATCGCCCAGGCAGGCGGCTTCACGGATCGAGCGTCCCGGGGCGGGGTCATCATCAAGCGGAAGGACGCGACCGGCAAGGAGAAGGAGATCAAGGTCAACGCGAGGAGCATCCTCAACAACAAACAAAAGGACGTCCCGCTCCTCGAGAACGACACGGTCTACGTCCCGGAATCCCTCTTCTAAGGAACACGGCCATGAACACCACGCTCGAAAGAAAAGAGATCGACCTTCAGCAGTACGTCCATATCGTCCTGAAGAGGAAGAACATCCTCATCGCCTTCACGGCGGTCCTCCTGGTCTTCGTCGCGATCTTCTCGTTCACCGCGATACGCCTCTACCGGGCCACGGCGACCATCATGATCGACGAGCCCAGCTCGAGCATGCTCAACATCCAGGACCTGCTGAGCTCCGGGGGCCTTTACGGGTCTGATTACTTAGGCACCTATTTCAACACCCAGCTCAAGCTCCTCACCAGCCGGTCCCTGGCTGAGCGCGTGGCCAAGAAGATGAACTTCCCGGCCCGGCCCGAATTCCAGGCGGCGGCGCGGCCCCGGCCGAACCCCCTCCAGGGGGTCAAGGACCTCGTCACCCTGCGTTGGCTCTTCAACTCGAAGAAGCCTGCCGCCCGCGGCGAACAGCCCCAGTACAAGCCAAGTCCGTATTCGGCCTACGCCTTCACGGTCCTCGGCGGGCTGAGCGCCTCTCCTGTGGAAGAGACACGACTCGTCGACGTCAGCTACACCTCCCGGCATCCGGTCCTTGCGGCGGACGTCGTGAACGCCCTCGTCGAGGAGTTCATCAGCTACTCGATCGAGACGCGGTACGAGGCCACCCAGCAGGCCTCGGAGTTCCTGACCGAGGAGATCGCCAAGCTCCGCGACGACCTCGGCGCGAAGGAACGGGACCTCCAGAGGTACGGGGAGGAGAAGAAACTTCTCTTTCTCAACAAGGACGAGAGCTCGGTCGTCACCAAGTTCGCCGACGTGAGCTCGGCCCTGACGGAAGCCCAGGTCGACCGCATCAAGAAGGAATCCATGTTCCGGGAGCTCAAAGGTCTGGGCCTCGACACCCTGCCCCAGTATATCGATAACCCGCTCATCCAGGGGCTCAAGACCTCTTACACGCAGACTAAGAACGCCTACGACGAAAGGATCAAAGTCTTCAAGCCCGACTATCCCGAGATCGTCAAGCTCAAGGCCCGGCTGGACAGCATGAAGTCCGAGCTCGAGAGCGAGATCCGCAAGGCCGTGGACGCCTCCGAGGCGGATTTCCGGGCCGCCCAGAAGAAGGAGGGCTCCCTCCAGAGCATGTTGGAGACCCAGAGGACCGAAGTGTCCAAGACCGACAGCAACGCCATCCTCTACAACAGCCTGAGGATCGAGGTCGAGAACATGCGGAATCTCCTGAACTCCCTCACCGCAAAGCAGAACGAGACGCTCGTTTCGGCCAGGCTCGGCGGCTTGAGGACGAGCAACATCAAGATCATCGACCGGGCGCTCGTCCCCGGCGGCCCGTTCACGCCCAACACCCGTCGCAACCTTCTCATGGCTCTCCTCGTGGGCCTCATCGGGGGGCTCGGTCTCGTGTTCCTCGCCGAATACCTGGATAACACGGTCAAGGGCCCCGAGGACGCCGAAAAGCTCACCGGCCTTCCGTCGCTCGGGATCATCCCGTTCCTCGAGCCCGGCGGAACGAAGAAGCACGTCGACACCTACGGGGCTTATTCCTACGGGGCGGAGAACGCCCCGGCCTCGGAAACCACGCCCGATGTCAGCAACATCGAGCTCATCAACCACCTGTACCCGAAGTTCTCGATCTCCGAGGATTACCGGACGGTCCGGACGTCCATCCTGTTCTCCAACGCCGACCGTCAGCCGAAGACGATCTGTTTCACGAGCTCCATGCCTCAGGAAGGGAAGACCGCTACGGTCGCGAACATGGCCGTCTCGTTTGCCCAGCTCGAAGGCAGCAAAGTCCTGCTCATCGACTGCGACCTGCGCAAGCCGCGGCTCCACAAGGTCTTCAAAGTGCGCAACCTTGTCGGCCTGAGCGGCTGCTTGACGGGCAAGGTGGCGTTCGACGACGCCGTCCAGAAGACGGCCATCGAGAACATCTGGGTCCTTTCCAGCGGCCCGCACCCCCCGAACCCGGCCGAGCTCCTCAATTCCCGGCGGATGAAGGACCTCCTTGCCCTGGTCAAGGACCGATTCGATTTTGTTCTCCTGGACACGCCCCCGGTCCTGGCCGTGATAGACCCCCTCATCATCAGCTCGCTTGCCGACTGCACGGTCATCGTCATCCGAGCGGGCAAGACGACCCGCAAGCCGCTCGTCCGGGCGGTCGATGAGATCCGCAAGGCCAAGGCGGATATCGTCGGCGTCATCTTCAACGAGGTCAAGCTCGGCCGCCAAGGGGCCGCCGTGCCGTATTACCATTATTATCAATATGAATATTCCATGAATCCGGATGAACGGAAGCGACCGCCGGCGGCGAAGGACCCCGGGGGAAAGGAAGCGGGCGCCCGCGGATGATCGATCTTCACTGTCATATCCTGCCCGGCCTGGACGATGGGGCCAGGGACCTGACCCATGCCGTCGGGATGGCCCGGATCGCCCGCGACGACGGCATCACGCATATCGCGGCGACGCCGCACCTATTCAAGGGGAGCTTCGAGTTCCCCGACCTCGGCGTGTTCGACGAGGCCCGGGAACGGCTTGTCGTCGCTCTCCGGGAGGAGAACATCGACGTCACGATCCTGCCCGGCGCCGAGGTTCACATCAACCACGGCCTCGTCAACGAGGTCAGGGCGCGTCGAAAGAGCCTTGTTCTCGCGGGGAGCGCGTACCTCATTGTGGAATTTCCCCACGATCACGTATTCTCCGGGGCGAAGGACCTGTTCTTCGACCTCATGAGCGAGGGCGTCGTCCCGATCATCGCCCATCCCGAGAGGAACACGATGTTCGCCCGGTCCCCCAAACTCCTCTTCGAACTGATCGCCATGGGCGCCCTGGCCCAGGCGAACGCCGGGAGCCTGCTGGAAGCCCACGGCCTCGAGGCTCGCGAGGCGGCCCGGAAGTTCCTCGAGCTGGGTCTCGTCCATTTCATCGCGAGCGATGGTCACAACACCCATTCCAAGGCGCCGAGGGTCGCGGCGGCCGCCGGGATCGCCGCGGCGATCATCGGAGAGGCCGGTGCCTCGGCCCTGGTCACGGACAATCCCAGGGCCGTCATCGAGGACAAGGAGATCCCGTACCGTCCCGACCCCGTCGATCCCGTACGGAAGGACAAGAAATTCAAGCTGAGGATTCCCGGCTTCCTGAGGTCTGGAACATGAACGCACCGGAGCACAGAGAACCATGAAGCTCAAGATCACGCGAAGAGGTCCGTCGCCGCGTCCGGCGTTCCCTCCCGGATCGGACACGGGAGGACCGGCCAGGATCATCCAATACGGCCTCCTGGCCCTGATCGTTCTCAGCCCGCTCCCCGTGGCTTCGGTCAACGAATGGTCGATCCTGGTCATCGAGCTGGCGGTGTTGGCCATGACCGGGATCTACGTCCTGGCGAACGACAAGCCCGCGATCAATCCCCGCCTCGAGAAGAAGCTGAAATGGCCCCGCTATGCGTTCATGGCGCTTTTCGCCTTCATCGTCTTCCAGACCGTGCCGCTCCCGGCCTTCCTGGTCCGCTTTTTGTCGCCGGGAACATTCGCCTTCCACAAGGCCTTTTCGCCGGGCTTCACGGGCGCGGGGCTCCTGAGCCTTTCCATCGTTCCGGCCCGGACGTTCGGTGAAGGCCTCGAGCTCGCGGCCTACGTTCTCGCCGGATTCCTCGTCGTCAGGACCGTCACCCGGGGGCGCGAGGTCCGGAGGATCATCGCCTTCCTCGTGGCCGTGGGGGCTTTCGAGGCGTTCTACGGGCTCTACGAATTGACCACGGCGAACCCGCGCCTTCTCTTCTACAAGAAGGTCTACAGCCTGGGCTCCGTGACAGGGACCTTCGTTAACCGGAGCCATCTGGCCGGCTACCTGGAGATGATCATCCCTCTGGCCATCGGGCTCCTCATCGCCCGGCTGGATTTCCTTTCCCTGGGAGGGGCGGGGCTCAAGGCGAAACTCCTCCACATGACGAACAAGGGGCTCGTCCCGAACCTCCTCCTCTTCGCCGCCGTGATCGTCATGTCGCTGGGAGTCGTCTTCTCGCAGTCCAGGGCCGGGATCTTCACCCTGGCCCTCACGTTCATCCTGTTCGTCGAGTTCATCGTCCTGCATTTCGGCCGATTCGGGCCCAGGCGGAGGTGGCTCAGGAACTTCATCTGGGTCACGCTCCTCCTGATCACCGTCTCGGCTCTTTATATCGGCGTCGGGTCCACCATCCAGCGTTTCGCCCTCGACGACCTGCTCCGGGAGGGACGACCCCTTCTCTGGGGCAACGTGGGCCGCATCATCTCCGTGTTTCCCGTCTTCGGCACGGGCCTGGGCACGTTCGTTTCGGTCTATCCGGCCTACGAAAAGTTCGCCGGACCGGAATTGCTCCTCGTCCACGCCCATAACGATTACCTCGAGTACATCTCGGAGCTCGGGGGGATCGGTTTCGTCCTCCTCTTCGGGGCCGTCCTTTATATCGCCGTTTCCTCTTTCCTCACCTGGCGCGGCCGGAGGAATCCCGACGTCAAGGGCATCGCCCTCGGCGGTATCATTTCGGTGCTTGTCATCCTCTTCCATAGCCTGACGGACTTCAACCTCCACATCCCCGCCAACATGCTCCTCTTCGCGATCGTTCTGGCCCTGACCTTCGTCACGGCGTTCTACAGAAAGACATAGGGTCGTGCCATGAAAAAAGCGCTAATCCTGGCCGCGCTCGGGCTCCTCGGGCTCGCGGCCGTCTGCTCGTACGCGAACATCCACCTCT
>Ga0315275_10004548_pt1 | contig 12975 bp, 7 predicted proteins | sample YL17G03_0_MG_FD_205557 | JGI IMG/M metagenome (GOLD analysis project Ga0315275, IMG submission 205557) | Sediment microbial communities from Yellowstone Lake, YNP, Wyoming, USA - YL17G03_0 | ecosystem: Environmental > Aquatic > Freshwater > Lake > Sediment | place: USA: Wyoming | collected... | reverse complement strand
ATTACTACCGGGGTTACGGGCTCGAAAGGTCCGGGAAGACCGACCAAGCCCTCGAGGATTATCGAAAAGCGATCGAGCTCAAGCCGGACTTTATTTTGCCCCTGACCCGGTCGGGCATCATCCTGGCTAAAAAGAGGGATTTCGAAAAAGCCTCGGAGTATTACAGGAGGGCGGTAGACCTGAAAGGCCAGGACCCCGAAACCTTTTACAACTACGGTGTTTGTCTCGTCAACTCGGGGAAAAAGGAAGAGGCCCGAGGGGTGTTCGAAAGGCTCCTGGCCCTCGATCCATATTACTCCGACGGGTATTATCAGCTCGGGATCGTCCTCCTGGGTTCGGGGGACTCAACCAAGGCCAAGGCCCTGCTCCTAAAATTCGTTGAACTCGATCCCAACAACTCGAATGCGGCGCTGGCGAAGGAGATCCTCAAGAGCTTGAACTGAGGCTCTCCGGGCCGGCCCCGCGGACCGTTATCGTTTCTTGATCCTGGCCTCGAGGGCCTGTCCTTTTTCCAGCTCCGCCCGATACTCGGACAAGCGCCCCAGGCGGTTGTAGATATCGGCCAGGACATAATGACCCAAGGGAGCCGATTCCGCCTCGGGCTCCAATTCCAGTCCCTTACGGGCGAGGCGGATGGCCTCGTCGTAGTTTTCGTTCCGGTCGAGATAGGCCTTGGCCAGGAAAAGGTATCCCCGCGCGAATTGAGGATTGGCCTTGACGGCTTCCTTGAAGTGCTCGAATTCGCCCTGCCGGTCGCCGGTCCTGGCGCAGAGAAGGGCCAGATTAAAATAGGCGGGATAGGCGGCGGGGTGGATATCGATCTCTTTCCGGTATTCCTCCGCGGCTTTTTGAAGATCGCCCTTCTCCTCATACAAAAGACCCAGGTTGTAGTGGGCGTCCGGGATCTGCGGCCGCATCTCCAGGGACCTTCGGATCTCCCGTTCCGCCGGCTCGAGCATCTTCTTTTCAAGATAGGCGGAGCCCAGGAGATTATGGGCGACGGAGCTGTGTTCCGGGTCGGCGGCGATCGCCTTCTCGAGATGGGAGATGGCCGCGTCGAAATCCCGGACGTCCAGGGAGATCTCCCCGAGGTTGACATAGGGTTTCGGGTCCTTCGGATCGAGCTGGATGAGGCGCCGGAAGCCGGCTGCCGCTTCGTCCGGCTTCTTGAGTTTCCTGTAAGCCTGGGCCATGGTGAAGATCGCCGCCCCGTACTCGGGATCGATCTCTAACGCCGCCCGGCACTCCTCGACCGCCTCTTCAGGGCGATCGAGCTCCATATAGATGTTTCCTCGGACCTGACGGGCCTCCATGATCCCTGGGTCCTCATTGATAACCTCGCCGATGTTTTTTAAGGCTTCGTCGTATTCGCGGTCGGCCGAAGCCCCCTCGGCCTGCTTGATCTTGTTGTAGAGATGGATCTTGTCCTTGGGGTCGGCGAGGCCGTCTGAGCGGCCGAGCCTCGCGCTCGACGTGAACCCGCCGACATATCCCAAAGCTTTCAGTTTCTCCAAGGTATCATTATCCAGTTGCCGGGGGGCTTTTGATTCATCCCCCTGGACCGGCGACCGCTCCTGGATCCTTTTCATCTCTTTGATGAACCTCTCCGCCTGGGAGCCGTTCTGCCCGTAGATATTAGTCCTTTCCATGGGGTCCCGGACGATGTCGTAAAGCTCAGGCCGCGGCGCCTGGATGTATTGGTACCGGACGGTCCGGAGGCTCTTGAGCTCGCTCCACCCATAATGGTATCGAGGGTAATAACTTTCGCTATAGGCCATCTTATCGGTTTCGGACCGGCTGCCGGCCAAGAGGGAGACCAGGCTCCTTCCCTGAACCTCATTGGGAACGGCGATCCCGAGAAGGTCGAGGAGAGTGGGCATGATGTCCACGTTCTCCACCTGGGCATCGATCGTCTTCGCCTTCAAATTCGAGCCGGGGAGCTTCAGGATCAAGGGGACGGAGACGGTGGAATCGTATATGAAAAAAGCGTGTGAACTCTCGCCGTGTTCCCCCAGGCTTTCCCCGTGGTCGGCCGCGATGACGATGATGGTCTTGTCCAGGACTCCCTTTTCCCGGAGGCTTTCCAGGACCTTTCCGATGAGGGAATCCACGTATGCGATCTCGCCGTCGTAGAGTCCCCACGGCCGCCCCGAATACTCGCTCTTGTAGGGCTCAGGAGGTTCATATGGGGTATGGGCATCGTAGAGGTGGATCCAGCTGAAGAAGCGGCGGTCCCCGTTCGTTTTGAACCAATCGAAAAAGGCTTTGATGACCTCGCCCCCTTCACGCTGGACGGAATCGAGGCTGATCTTCTTATACTTAGCGAAATCGAAATTGTCATAATAATAATCGAAACCCTGGTTGAGGCCCCATCGGGAATCGAGGACGAAGGCGCCGACAAATGCGCTCGTCGTCCAGCCTTTTTGCTTCAGGAGTTCGGCCAGAGTGACTTTTTCCGGCTCCAAGTAGAAACCGCCGTTGTCCCTGACACCATGAATGAACGGATAGGTTCCCGTGAAGATCGAAGAATGTGAGGGCAGGGTCAGCGGGGCCTGGGCCGTCGCGTTCTTGAAAAGGATCCCATCCGCGGCCAGCTTGTCGATATTCGGCGTCCGGACGTTCGGGTAGCCGTAACATCCGACGTGGTCGGCCCGGGTCGTGTCCAGGGTGAAGAGGAGGACGTTCATCTCCGGGAACGTCCCGAGGCCTTTCTTGAAAAAGCCCTTGTTCAGCCCCAGATAGATCAGAAAGCCGAGGGCGGCAACGCCGGCGGCCCAGAGAATGAAGCGGCTTGCGGAAGGCCCATTGCCGGCTGAAATCCTTTCATGATTGCGCTTGGCGGACATTATTTTTGTTTCTTAAGGTTCTCGAGGATCTCCTTCACCTTGGTCGCCTGGGGAGCGTTCGGTTCGAGCTGGAGGAAGGACTCGAATGACTTGATGGCCTCCTCCTTCATCCCTTTCTGGGTATAAGCGTAGCCCAAAAGATAGTTGGTAAAGGGGTAGTTCGGGTTGAAGCCGGAGGACAGTTTCAGCTTTTCAAGCGCTTCGTCGATCTTATCCAGCTGGAGCAGCTCTTTGGCCTTCTCGAAATAGATATTGGCCAGAGCTTCCTTGGTCTTCTGCTCTTCCGGTTTGAGCTCGAGGGCCTTCAGAAAGGCCTTCTCCGCCTCGTCGGCCTTGCCCTGTCGATAGAGAAGAAGCCCTAGGTTGATGTGGGCTTCAGCAAGGTCCGGTTTGAGCTCGACCGCCTTCCGGAAGGCGTCGAGGGCCTCTTCGAGCTTGTCGGCTTGGGCCAGGCTCACTCCGTTCTGAAACAAGGCGAGGGCCTCCTGCCTCTTTTTTTGTTCTTCGCTCGGTTCCCTGGCCAGGTCGATCTCGACCTTCGGTGCGGTCCCGGACTCAAGGTTGATCTCCTGCGAAAAGCTCTTATAGCCTTCCTTAGCCACCGTCACGGAATACTTCCCCGGCATGAGCCTTCGGAACGCGAATTCCCCTTTCTTGCTCGTTTTTTCGGACAACATTTGCCCGGTTCCTAGGTTTTTGATCAGGATCCCGGCCTGAGCGATAGGTTTCTTCTCGAGATCCAAAACTTTGCCTGAGAGCTGGGCCATTTCGTCTCCCTCTTCCTGGCCGAGCCCCAGGACCGGGAAGAATAAAACCGCCAAAAAGCTGATGACCAGAATTTTTGTCGCAACCTTACTCATGATATGTCACCTTTGTCTTTAAATTTAAATATGAGCATAAAAGAAAAGCAGATTATCATATATTTTCGAGGATGAAAAGGGTTTCTGTAAGTAAGAATGAAGAAAACGTTCAAATTAATTGCTTGATTATTTATAAAATATATCCTATATATTGCCGAGGAGGTGGATCAGAAGAAGGCGCTCAATATCGACGTGAAGGAGGCAGTTCAGGGGATTGAATCAAAGGTTTCTTAGGGACTCAAGGTTGAAGGAGGAATTAATGAAGAGGAAATTTTACTCACTGTTAACCGCTCTTGTCATTTTCGGCCTCATTTCCGGGATATCCTATGCCCAGAGCGGGACGACAGGTTCCATCGAAGGAAAGATCATTGACGAAGAGGGCAATCCGCTTCCCGGCGCCCAAGTCAAAGTGTCCTCTCCCGACCTCATCGGAGGAGTTCAAAGCAAGGTCGCTACGGGAGAGGGCAGGTTCAGGTTCGTGGCCCTTTCCAGCGGCAGCTATACACTTGAAGCTTCGCTCGCGGGATTCACGACAGTCAAGAGGGACGACATCAAGATCTTCGTCGGTCAGACCATTACCATTGACCTCGTTCTGAAGATCGGCAAGCTGGAGGAGGAGGTGACGGTCACGGGGACGTCGCCCCTCATCGACGTCAAGGATTCCCAGATGAACGCGACCAACTTGGACAAACAGATGCTCGAGACGGTCGGTGAGGAGATGCGATTCAAGAACTCTACTAGCCTGATCAACCTGGCGCCGGGCATCAAGGATGACAGCGCCATGGGGGCCCCATCCCGGGTCAGCAACCAGTGGCAATTGGACGGCCAGAGCCTTCTGACCTACATTGGCTCCGGAGCCGACTGGTCGTACCCGGATATGAACATCATCGAAGAAGCCCAAGTCTCGGGTTCGGGGGCCAACGCCGAATACGGCAATTTTACCGGCGCCGTTCTCAATTTGATCACCAAGAGCGGCGGAAACACGTTCGAAGGCCTGGTCGCGACCTCATATTCCCCCCTGAACTGGAACCAGAAGAACTTCAATACTACCGACCCGAAGTTCTCCCTTTTCTCGACGCCCCCCCGCTCCCTCTATTTCGATGCCCATCTCGGGATCGGCGGCCCCATTATCAAGGACAAACTCTGGTTCTACGCCTCCGGCGGCTTCATCCAAGGTGATTCCGAGGTCATGGGGGGCGGTGTGGTCTTCAAGGAAAGGGAGTCGGAACAGATCCCCAAGGGGTTCGGCAAGCTGACGTATCAGGCTGGCAGGAACACCCGGCTCTCGGCCTTTGTCGAATACGAGTTGTTCCAAGTCTTCAACAGGGGGCTTGGGGTCGACAGGCCCCTCGACGCGACATATTTTGATGTGGGCCCCGCTATTCCGGTGTCCTTTAGTTTACTGCAAACCTTTTCCGAGAATACCTTTGCCGAGGTCAAGCTGGGCTACTACTACAGCTTGTATGACCAAAGGCCGAACCAGGGGAGGGATGTGCCTCAGCGTTATGACGCCCTGACGGGGATGTACAGCGGCAATTATGGCTATTGGGGAGATTCCGCGTCGAGTCATTACACGGGCAGCGCTTCCATCTCCCATCATGCTGAGGATTTCATCAAAGGGTCCCACGATTTCAAAGTAGGAGTTGAATTCCTTAAGGGATTCGATAACGTCGCGAGCGGCTATCCGGGGGGATTCAATTATTCGGACAACGTCTACAGCTATTACGACTACCAATACCATACCTACGCCTATTCCTATGGCTATGACCTGAAGGCCAACGGCTGGAGGGCTTCCGCTTTCGTCCAGGATTCCTGGAAGATCAGCGACCGGCTGACCATCAACCCCGGCCTCCGCTGGAGCATGCAGAGGGGATATCTGCCCAATATTGGCGAAGCGGCCTTTTTCAAGCCTAAGAGCTCATGGGAGGGCCGGCTCGGGCTCACCTTTGACATTTTCGGGGACCACACGACGGCCTTCAAAGCCCATTATGGACGATTCCATGAGTCCTTCAAAACCTATTACTTCAACGGCGCCGACCCCGGTTATCAGGACTGGGTCATGTATGACGTCCGTCCCGGCGGTCAGAAGATCGAGGTCTGGAGGCAAGCCTATTCCGCCAACTCGTCGATGGTGCCCGGCGTCCGCATTCCCTATTCGGACCAGTTCACCCTCGGCCTGGAGAGAACGATGTTCACGGACATCGTCGTCGGAGTGACGTTCATGTACCGTGTCTATGAGGACTTCATCGCGAGGATGAACGCCACGGCCACGTGGGAACAATTCCCCTATACTTACAGGGACCAGAACGGCAATCCGCAGACCATCATGCTCTACGAAAAGACCGAATCGTCCCCCGCCGATCATTTCGTCATCGGCAATCCCCGGGCCGGGGAATACGGTTCCGTGATCATTACACCCAAGAACACCTACTCGGGGATCACGTTCTCCATCAACAAAAGGTTCTCCAACAACTGGATGCTCCACTTCGATTACACCTACAGCCAGACCAAAGGGAACCATACCAACAGCACGACGGCCTCATGGGGAGGGATCTTTTACGAATCGCCCAACAGACAGATCAATGCCAGCGGCTATCTACCCTATGACGCTCCCCACGCCGTCAACCTGTATGGGACGGTCGTCCTGCCTCTCAACATCGTCTTGACCCCGAGATTCTCCTACCAGAGCGGCTGGAATTGGACGCCGTACGTGAAGGTTTCCAGCGTTTCAGGGAGTCCCAGTGTCAACGTTACATCCAGGGGGTCGAGAAGGCTTCCGGCCCAGATCAGTTTTGATGTCCGGGCGGAAAAGGTCTTCGCTTTCAACCAAAAGATGAAGATCAGCTTGATCTTCGACGCGTTTAACATCTTCAACCGCGGCGTCGAAAATTATGTGGAATCCAGGGTGACCCTGGCCTCGTTCGGGAAAGCCACGGGGGTTTGCGAACCGAGGTTCTTCCGGGTCGGGATGAAGTTTTACTTCTGATCTTAAAGAGAGAAGAGGGAGAGACGGTTCTCTTCCTCTTCTTTTTATTAAAGGAGATTTTTATGAAAAATAAGTTAGGCCTCTGGGGAGTCTTCACAGCGGTCATCATCTTGTTATTCCTCTCGGGGTCCCTTAACGCCGACGAGAGGACGGACAAGGTCGACAAGCTCTTTGCCGAGTGGGACACGACCGTGACCCCCGGCTGCGCCCTGGCTGTCGTCAAGGACGGACAGATCATCTACGAGCGCGGCTACGGTATGGCGAAGATCGAGGACGGGCTGGCCATGACGCCCACCAAGATCTTCGACATAGGCTCGACCTCTAAGCAGTTCACCGCCACTTGCGTCGCCCTGTTGGTCAGGGACGGCAAGATCTCCCTAGACGACGACATCAGAAAGTATATTCCGGAGCTTCCTCGGTACGAGAAGACTATCACGATCAACCACCTCCTCCACCATACCAGCGGACTCCGCGACTACAACGCCCTCCTGGAGCTTTCGGGATTCAGGCCGGAATCCGATTCTCCCACGGTCGAAGAATCACTTGAGGTGATCTCCAGGCAAAAGAGGCTGAATTACCTGCCGGGAGAGGAATATTCCTACACAAACACCGGTTTCTTTTTACTGGGGCAGATCGTTGAACGGGTGAGCGGCAAGAGCCTGAATGAATTCGCCCAGGAGCGGATCTTTAGACCTCTGGGCATGCGGCACACGATCTTCCAGGACGACCACACCCAGATCGTCAAGGAGCGGGCCAGCGGCTACGACAAGACCGACAAAGGCTACAAGCTCGACATGAGCAACTGGGACGAGACCGGGGACGGCAACATCTACACGTCCGTCGAGGACCTGTATCTTTGGGACCAGGCTTTTTACAACAACAAGCTTGGCAAGGACCTGATGGACATGCTCCACACGGTGGGCGTTCTCAATAACGGGAAAAAGCTCGAATACGCGTTCGGGCTCGTCGTCGCCGAATACAAAGGGCTGAAGGTCGTCGAACACGGCGGGGCCTGGGCCGGGTTCCGGGCGGGCTTCGTCCGTTTCCCCGAGCAGAGATTTTCGGTCATCTGCCTGGCCAACCTGAGCTCCATGAACCCCTCGGGCCTGTGCTTCAAAGTGGCCGACATCTATCTGTCCGATCTACTTAAAGCCTCCCCAAAGGCCGACGTCAAGGCGGTCGAACCCGTCAAGCTGACCCCGCAGGAGCTTGAAGCCAAAGCGGGAAATTACCAGGACGACAAGTTCGGCATGTGGATCTCCCTTTCCGTCAAAGAGGACAAGCTGGAAATGGACGGCTTAGGGAAGCCGTTTCATTTCGCTCCCGTGAGCCCGGTTGTGTTTCGAGCAATCGACGCGCCGGAGGAGATCAGCCTGGAATTCGCTCCACCCGTCAAGGGGAAGGCTGTCCAAGCGACCGCCCGGATCGGTAATGATGAAACATTCACGCTGACCAAGGCCGCACCTCTTGCTCCCTTGACACCGATCAAGCTCCAGGAATTCGCCGGCCTTTACAAGAGCGAAGAGCTGCTCGGGTCGGAGTATCGCCTGGTCGTGGAAAAGGACGGCCTTTTCATCAAGTTCAGGAACGTGCCCAAAGACCCCCTCATCGCCAAGGCCCCCAACAAGTTTGCCCTGAGCCAATTCAATATCGAATTCGTTCGGAAGGGAAACAAAGTAACAGGCTTCGAACTAAGCGCCGGCCGCGCCGGGCACATCGTTTTCGTCAGGAAGTAGGGTTCTTTTTATCTGAAAAGAAGCGAATTAATCGGAATACGTCCCTAGGCGCTTTCGTCGGTTGCTGGGCGGACAACCGATCCTTTCATGCGATATCTGATGCGCTTGCCCTTCCCGGATGCGGGATGGTGCTTTCTCCGAGACTGCGTAAAAAAACGGACCGAACCTTATCGACCAATTCCTGAAGGTTTTCTTTGCTCACTCCGCCCATGGGAACCGGTGGTTTGATGGTCAGATCCACCCGGCCGGGGCGGATGAGAAGGCTTCCCTTATGAATGATTTGGAAGGCGCCTTTTTGGACGATCGGCAGAATATCCAGTCCCGTTTCCAGGGCCAGATGGAAGCCGCCCCGTTTGAAGGGCCCTAGTTTCCCGTCCAGAGTGCGCGTTCCCTCCGGCAGAATGGCGATGGAAAATTCCTTGCAGGTACGAACGAGGTCCGCGGCCTGTTGGATGCTCTCTCTTGCTTTCGAGCTGTTTTTACGGTCGATCGGGATCTGGCCGATGCGGCGGAGAACGGCACCATATAACGGCCAGCGGAAGTGGCTTTCTTCCTCAATCCCCCGGAGCGGACCTGGAAAGGAGGCATAGAAAACGAGGGGGTCGAAGATGTTGACGTGGTTCATCATCACGACGTATCGGAGGCCTGCTTTGACGTTCTCGCGTCCCCTTACCCTGAGACGAACACCGCTAACAAAGAGCAATAATCGGCAGCAGACTTTAATCAATCCTTCCAGGCGCTGGCCGCGAGTGAAGAGGGCGACCAGCAGGATCACGAGGCACCCCAGGACGAAGACGGGCAGAGCGATTACCCAGATGACGAACGACCGCAGCCTTTCGAAGACGCGCTTCATGCCAAGATGATCAGTTCCCGGGGCCAAACCTTCAGCCGGAGGGGAGTCTCGCCGAGGAGCTCGCCGTCGGCCATCAGTAGCTGGGGCGGATCGGCGTTGATGGAGATCTCGGCGGCCTTGATCACGTCCACCTTCGGATGGCCGGTGTGGGTCCCGGAGAACACCTTGCTGAAGATATCGATGATCTCGCGGCGGTTGACCTCGCGGAAAATTACGAGATCGGCCCGCCCGTCCGACGGGTCGGCGTCCGGGGCGATCTTCATCCGGCCGCCGGTAAATTTCGAATTCGAGATGACCATGGCGCTGTCGTTGATGGACCATTTCATGCCGTCCGCTTCGATGTCGATGCGGTTGTCCATGCCCTTGGCCAGCCTAAGAAGGACCGCCAGGCTGTAACCGAAGGATCCAAGGAACTTAAGCCGTTCATTGGTCAATTTCAGGATGTCGGCGATGAGACCGACTCCCAAGAGGTTTATGGAGAACCGGTGTTCGGTCCGTCCGTCCTGCCGGTACCAAAATTCCACCAGGTCGATGGTGTGGCGGCGCCCGGCAACGATGTTGTCGAGCGCTTGGTCGGCCGTGAGGGTGTCGAAGTCCCGGAGGAAGGAATTGCCGGTCCCGGCCGGGATGAGCCCGATCTCGGGCGTCCGGGGCGGCCGTCCTTCGGCATAGATGCCATTGATCACCTCGAAGGGCGTGCCGTCGCCGCCGAGGCAGATCACCCGCGCGAAACCCTCTTCAGCCGCCCGGCGGCCGATTTCCGAGGCGTGGCCAGGGTATTCGGAGGAGCAGATCTCGATCCCGGGGAACTCCTTGAGGATTCGGGGCTCGAGACGGCGGAAGCACTTAAACCCGCGCCCATGGCCGGCGGCGGGATTGACGACGAGCAGTGTTTTATCGTCGGTGCTCACACCTTGCTTATAACACGACTCTTGAGAAAATTCAACGCGGCCATTCCCTGCGGCCTGATCGTCACGGAACTCGTTTCCAACGCCATGAAACACGCGTTCCCCGGCAGCCGGAAGGGGACCATTCATATCTTATTGACATCTCCAAGCGGCGACGGTATATTCTCAGTGTGGTCAGAAGGGAAGATTCAAGGGGAGATTTATCGGCCAGGCGCGGCAATTCATCACGCCCCGGAAAAGGAAACTTCTATTGAAAACTAAAATAGGACGTTAACATGCTTAACATAATGAAGTTAGGCCTTTTATTATTAATAATCTTATTACTGGGGATAAATATTTTCTCTCAGCAGTGGCCAGAATTAGTAGAGATGGGAAAACCCACTGTAAAAATATCTATTTCTCCTGCGGAACCCACAGCTAAAGATATGATTACTATTACGGTCAATGCTCAGGATAATAGTGGAACAGGATTAAAAAGGATTATTATCCTGGTTAATGACAGGGAAGTTAACGTCTGTTTAATGTCCCCCTGTGTTTTTTTTGGAGGACCTTATCCTGAAGGGCCCTTGAAGTATGGAGCTAAGGTCTTTGATCACACAGACTGGGCGAGTGGACCCTGGACGGGATACCGGACAGTTTATGTGAAAAGGCCATCCCGCTCGGTAGGATTACCAAAGAGAATAATTAGTTTATTACCCTTAGCAGAAAACGTAAATACTAGATGGGCGAATGGTTATGGTGACCTTCCTTTTCCTGGAGAAGAGGATGATTTCGGAGGTTTCGCTTGCTATCGGTATGATGCTTTATTAGAAGATAATAAGGTCTATTCAAAAGTAATATTGACGCATCCTGAGTCACGAGATGAATATGGATTAGTTGTAGGAATATTTAAAATCGAAAATCTTCCTGAAAAAGCCACTTTTAAAACAACAATTGGATTTTTAAAGGAAGCGAATCAAACAATTGGCGCCGAGTTTAAAGTTTTCGTGAACAATGATCCATCCTTTTATACAGCCGAGCGCTGTTATTATGACGGCCGTTTGGATGATCTTGCTTTGTATCTGGGAAGGTATTCCGGTCAGGATGTTGAGATTGTCTTACAGGTTCATGTTTTGAATACATCAACTCAGGATTTGGCCGTATGGGTAGACCCAAGGATTGAATGGTAAGTAACTGGCCGGCGCCGTCAGTCCTCAGGACGGGGAATGACCCGGCGCGCCGGAGAGGGAAATAGCTCCGACGTCAAACGCCATGGTTATAGGCCCTGTCGATCCGCCCCGGACGCTCTTCCTCGAACTCACGAGCCACTGCAACATGCACTGCGCGTTCTGCCCGTCCGATCTCCTGCGCCGGCCGAAGGAGCATCTTTCGGAAGCGCGGCTGAGAAAGTTCCTCGACGAAATCCATGCCCTCAATATCCGCACTCCCGTCCTCCTCAATGTCCTCGGCGAGCCCCTCCTCAACAAGAAAGTCTATGAGGTCTTGGACCTGCTCGAGGCCGAAGGCCATCCGGTCACGCTGATCACCAATGTTTCTCTCCTCGGGGACCCGGAAGTCCGGCGGAATCTCCTCCGCCACGGTAATCTGACCCTGGCCCTCAGCTTCCAGACGGCGACGAAACGCTCCTACAGAATGCGCGGCTATGACCGTCTGCCCTTTAAGAGGTTCTACGGGACGGTATTCGAGGTCATCGAAGACAAGTTCCGGACGGGGAGTGCCGTCCGGCTCGAGGTCCACGTGGCTTCGAACTTCGTCGTCTCCCATGACCCGACCGTCCAAGCGGGACGCGGGTTCGACCTCTGGGCCAATTTTCCAAGCGACGGAGCGGAGCGGCGTTGGATAACCCGAACGCTCAAGCGGCTGGAGCGGCTGGCTGCGGTCCTTCAGAAGAAATATCCGGAAGCTTACGCCCGGGAGCGGGCGGCGGCGCTCGAGAAGTATAGGGAGCACATCGGGACGAAGATCGTTCTCGACCGGGCCGGTTTGCCGCCGGATTTCCACCGTCTCAAGGACGAGGTCTTCTGGGGATACATGGCTCTACCCAACGTCTTCCTCGTCTTCAAATCGCTCGAGCTCTGGACGCGCGACCGAGATTTCCTCAGGGCCGCCCTGCCGGCCGGAACGTTTGTTTACGTGGAAGAGCGCGAGGAACCGAGGACCTGCGTCATGGCCGACAACTTCGGCCTCCTGGCCAATGGTGAGTACGTCCTTTGCTGCCTCGACTATGAAGCTGAAATGGCCATCGGCAATATCGACTCGATGCCGGTGGGGGAGGCGCTCGGATCGGAAAAACGGACCGTTGTCCGCAAGAACGCGATGACCGAAAAGGTCTGTCGGCGGTGCAAAGGGAACGTCTTTATCTTCGACACGGCACCGCTCTCTTCACATACTAAGGAAATCGACCGGTTCGGCCTGGGCTGGTGGGAGTTCGAGCCCGGCTTATTTAGCTCGGGCGGGAGGTGGACGAAGGGGAGGTCGTGGGCTTATGTTTATGGCCGCATTGCGGCGCGGAGCCTTAAGCTGTCTTTCCTGTCGCCGTTCGAAGAGGCCTTGCCGCTGGAACTCGCCGTGTCCGTTTATGACCAACACACGGACGATTTTGCGCCGGCGGCGTCTTTCCCTTTCCGGGGCCGCAAAGACATCCCATCCGAATTCGTGGCCGCCATCGATTTCGTGCCGGGGAGACTTTATCGGATCCAGATCGATTCACCTGTATTCGTCCCCGACGAGGTCTCTCACAACGGCGACACCCGCCGCTTGGGCATCGCCGTCTTTTCGATGACGCT
>Ga0315275_10004546_pt1 | contig 12979 bp, 7 predicted proteins | sample YL17G03_0_MG_FD_205557 | JGI IMG/M metagenome (GOLD analysis project Ga0315275, IMG submission 205557) | Sediment microbial communities from Yellowstone Lake, YNP, Wyoming, USA - YL17G03_0 | ecosystem: Environmental > Aquatic > Freshwater > Lake > Sediment | place: USA: Wyoming | collected... | reverse complement strand
GACCGAGCTGAAGAACGTCTTGATGAATTCGTTGTCCGGCAGCGGATCGATGATCTCGTCGAACCGGCGCTTGACGCTTGACCAGATGGCGCGCTCGTGCACGTCCTCGCCCAGGCGCTGGCGCATGAGTTCGACGCTGCCCGTGACGTACTTGTCGTAGAGCTCGATGCGCTCCACCGCATCTTTCTGGCTGCCGCGCCAGTCGCGTTCCTCGAAGCGCTGTGGAGCGCGTCGCGTGATCGAGCGGAATTCCGCGTTGTAGTCCGCGAAGGCGTCGACCAGCAGCTGGGCGCAGTCGGCGACCAGCGTGTCGCGGGAGGAGGGCTGTGCGACGGACAGGTTCATCGTCGAAACGCTCCTTGCGTCGCCCAGCCCAGCCCGGATCCGCTCAGAGGTTGCGGATCAGCACGTCGCCGAATTCGCTGCACTTGACCTCGGTGGCGCCCGGCATGAGGCGCGCGAAGTCGTAAGTGACCGTCTTCTGGCCGATGCTCTTGTCCATCGCGGCGATGATGGCGTCTGCCGCCTCGGACCAGCCCATGTAGCGCAGCATCATCTCGCCCGACAGGATCACCGAGCCCGGGTTGACCTTGTCGAGGTTGGCGTACTTCGGCGCCGTGCCGTGCGTGGCTTCGAACACCGCGTGGCCCGTCATGTAGTTGACGTTGCCGCCCGGCGCGATGCCGATGCCGCCGACCTGCGCCGCGAGCGCGTCGGAGAGGTAGTCGCCGTTCAGGTTCATCGTCGCGATGACGTCGAACTCCTCGGGACGCGTCAGCACCTGCTGCAACGTGATGTCCGCGATGGCGTCCTTGATGATGACCTTGCCCGCGGCCTTCGCAGCGTCCTGCTCGGCGTTGGCGGCCTTCTCGCCCTTCGTGGCCTTGGTGCGCTCCCATTGGTCCCAGGTGTAGGTCTGGGTGGCGAATTCGCGTTCGGCGAGGGCATAGCACCAGTTACGGAACGCGCCTTCCGTGAACTTCATGATGTTGCCCTTGTGCACGATCGTCACGCTCTTGCGCTTGTTGACGATTGCGTACTCGATGGCGGCGCGGAAGAGGCGCTCGGTGCCTTCCTGCGAGACGGCCTTGATGCCTATGCCTGAGGTGTCCGGGAAACGGATCTTGCCGTAGAGCCTCGGGAAGGCTTCCTTGAACAACTGCTTGAACTTCTCGTTCTCGGGGCTGCCCTGCTCGAACTCGATGCCGGCGTAGATGTCCTCGGTGTTTTCACGGAAGATCACCATGTCCACCTTCTCCGGAGCCTTGACCGGGGAGGGCACGCCCTTGAACCAGCGCACCGGGCGCAGGCAGACGTAGAGGTCGAGCATCTGGCGCAGCGCGACGTTCAGCGAGCGGATGCCGCCGCCGATCGGTGTCGTGAGCGGGCCCTTGATCGACACCAGGTATTCGCGGCAGGCCTCGACGGTCTCGTCCGGCAGCCAGGTGTTGAAAAGATCGTTCGCCTTCTGGCCGGCGTAAACCTCCATCCAGTGGATCTTGCGCTTGCCGCCGTAAGCCTTGGCGACCGCGGCGTCGAGCACGCGCACCGAGGCGCGCCAGATGTCGGCGCCCGTGCCGTCGCCTTCGATGAACGGCACGATGGGCTGGTCGGGAACGACGAGTTTCCCATTCGAGATCGTGATTTTCTGGCCCTGCGGGGGCACGACGAGCTTGACCGCGGTGGACATCACCTGGCTCCGATGGGTCTGGTTTTGTTGAAAAACGGGGCTGAAATGCTAGCACAGCGGTCCCTTCGCCGGGACGGCACGTGCAGGTCAGTTCAGGGGCGCGAAGGCCGTGCGGACCGCCGGGATGGAGCCATTTTCGGTCCATGCGAACAGCAGGCCGTTCGCCACCTGGATCATTTGCGGAAAACCCGAGGAGCGGGCGACATTGGATGTCGCAATGTCCTTGACGACATCCGCTGCGCCGGTGTGGTTGAACGGCTGCGCGCGGATCACGGCACCGTTCGCGGTTTCGGCAAGCCAGCTGACCACGGCGCGCCCGTCTTGCAGCAGGACGACGTCGACGCGACCGACGACTTTGCCGCTGGCCACTTCGAGCGGCGCGCCGAACGTCCGCCCGCCGTCCGCGGAGAAAGCCACGCGTACGCGCGGCTGGTCCGGCGCGGTAAACCAGGCGACGGCCACTTCTTCCCCGCGCGCCGCCACGGCGGGTCCGTTGACCGGGCACGCGTCGATGCGCCACCCGTCGGCATGCACGGTGACCGGTGTCGTCCACACGCCGTTCTCGAGCCGTGCGGCCTGGATGTCGCGTGTCTCGTCCTCGCTGCGATTGCGGTAGACGACGAGCAGCGCCGTCCCGCTCACCGCCACATCGGTCTGGCAGCAGTCGCAAACGCGCGTGTCGATTTCGCTGCCGTCGATTGCGCCTGCGGGCGTCAGCACGGCGCCGCGCAACGTCATCGCGCCAGGCGCCGCAGCGTGATCGTCCGCGCCGTGATCGTGGCCTTCGCCCAGGGTCTTGCGTCCGTCGAGCCAAACGCCGTACGGACGGCCGCCGATGTTCGCGAACGAGACGAAGCCGTGCTCGGTGGCCGTGCCATCGTCGTGCGGCGAGTGCGGCTCGCTCCACGTGTGGCCACCGTCGGCGCTCAGCCTCGTCATCACGTCGTACGCATAGACGCCACCCGGTTTCTGCTGCAGCCAGTGCGCGGTCCAGGGCCCGTCATGCGCCGGGACGACGGATGGAAAGTCGGCCCAGTTGACGAACCAGTGCTTGCCCGCGGCGACTTCGAGCGGCGTGCCCCAGCGCTGCTCGCGTTGCCACTCGGCGTACCTCAGGCGGAACACGTCACCCGTGCCGGGCTCGAGCCAGCTCATCACGACGGTCTGGCCGTCGGCCGTCGAAGCGAGGTTCGGAAAACGCGCGCCGGTGGCGGCCGGGCTCGCGACGAACGTCGCCGCGCCCAGCCAGGGGCGGGGCTGCGCGGGCTCACGGCTGCATGCTGTCAGGAAGGTCAGGAAGGCCAGGAAGGCCAGGAAGGTCGGGAAAGTCGGGAAAGACAAGGAGGCGCGGGCCGCCGCCGTTGGAGTGCGAGTCATTGCAAGATTCTGGCACGCGGCTAAGGACTTGCCGCAAGTTTTGCCCGTTCCGTGCAGTCCGTGACTTGCCTCGCTTGCCTGAGCAGGGTACGTTTCAAGCACTTCTTGACCGAGTCCGCAATGCAACCCGCAGGCCTCCACTGGTTCCGTCGCAAACAGCGCACCCTGTCGCAGGTCGTGCTGGCGGCGTTCTGCCTGACGTGGTTGCAGTTTGCAGCGGCCCCGTGCGTCATGGCGCTCGACTCCGGGTCGGGGATGGCGGCCGCGGCGATGGCCGACCCGGCACAGTCTGTGGCGTCCATGCCGGACGGCATGTTGATGGCGCCGGGTGAGCACTGCCGGTATTGCCCGCCACCGCAGTCGGAACCGGGCGTCGACCAGGCTGTCTGTTCGTTCCCGCATGATCCACAAGTGGACTTGCGCGTGGGACTGGCCGCCGCCTTGCTGGTGCCACCGCCGACGCTCGTGCTGTTCGTCGCGGCCGCTGCGGCGCAGTCTGCATCGGACTCGATCACCGCGCGCGTCCCCGCTCCGGCGCCGTGCACGTCGCTCGCCGTCAGTTTCTGCCGATTCCTGAAATAGCCCACACTCCCGTCATCGTCTGACCGCCAGCGGCTCGTCCGTCGGCGCGCTGTGACCATCCGGAGTGCGTGCATGTTCCTGTCCCTCAATCGTTTCGCGGGCGTCTTGACGTTCGCACTGGCATTCGCCGGCGGGTGGTTGCCGTCGCAGGCCGCAGCCGCAGGCCTCACCCTGGCCGAATCCGAACGCATCGCCGTCGATCGCGACGCCATGCTGCGCGAGATGCGTGCGCAAGGCGCCGCAATGCGCGAGCGCGCGGTCATGGACGGGCAGTTGATGGATCCCCAGTTGCGGGTGGGCGCCGTCAACGTGCCGGTCGATTCCTTCAGCCTCGACGCCGAGGACATGACGATGCTCGAGGTGGGCGTCGTGCAGGAGTTCAAGCCGGGCCAGTCGCGCCAGCTGTCGCGTAAGCAGATGGAACAACTCGCCGCGGCCATGGATGCGACCGCGCTCGACCGCGAGCGGATCGTGCGGCGGGAAGTGCGCAAACTGTGGACGCAGCTGGCCTACGTGGGTGCAGCCAGGGCGCTGCTGGTTGATCAGACGAGCTGGGTCGAGCAGATGCGCCAGTCCGCCAAGGCGCGCTATGCCTCGGGCGAGGGCAAGCAGCTCGACATGCTGCAGGCGGGGCTCGACGCAGCGATGCTGCGCGAGCAACAGCTCGACCTCGATCGCGACGATGCGATGTACCGCTCGCAGCTGTCGTTCTGGCTCGGTGCCGACGAGGCTGCGCGCGTGCAGCCCACGGGCCTGTCACCGCGCGCCGATCTCGAACCGCTCGCGACGCTCGAGGCACGGCTCACGGAACATCCGGCGCAAGTCGATTACATGCGTCGCATCGACGCTGCCCACACGGCTGCGGACGTGGCGCGCGAGCTGCGCAAACCTGCCTGGATGCTCGACGTCAGCTATGGCTTCCGGCAAAACGCGCCGGACGGTATGTCGCGCCCCGACATGATGAGCGCGATGTTCACCGTGGGCCTGCCGCTCTTCCGCGGCGATCGCCAGGACCGCGCGGTCAGCGCCGCCAGGCTGGAAGCGCAGGGTCTCGATGAAAAGCATGACGATCACCAGCGCGAAATGCTGGCGATGCTGACGGAAGCGTGGAACACCGTGTACCGCACGGCCGAACTCGAGCGCTTCTACGAGACAGACTTGCTGCCGCTCGCCGACCAGTCGGTCACGGCAGCGCTGCTCGGCTGGAGTTCGAACCGGACCATGCTCGAGGAAGTCGTCATGGCTCGCCGGCTTGCGCTCGAAACGAAGATGAAGCACTTGCGCCTTGCCGCCGACCGCGCGCTGGCGCAGCACGATATCGACTATTTTGCAGGTGACGCACGATGAACCTCTCCCTGGACCGCCTTGCCGGCATGCTGCTGCTCGCATTCGTCCTCGGCGGCTGTTCGAAGCAGCAGCCGAGCGAGCCTCCGCGCACCGTCGACGACACACCGGCTGCGGCCTCCGGCAAACCGCTGTACTACCGCAATCCGATGGATCCCAATCGTCACTCACCGGTGCCGGCGAAGGATGAGATGGGCATGGACTACGTGCCGGTCTACGCCGAGGCCGTCGGCGGCGAGGTGCGCATCTCGCCGGCGGTCATGAACAATCTCGGCGTACGCACCGAGCCCGTGGTGCGCGGCAGCCTGCCGCGGCGGGGCGACGTCGTCGGTTACGTGCAGTTCGACGAACGCAAGGTGCAGCAGGTGCGCCCGCGCGCCGAGGGCTGGGTCGAAGGGCTCTCGGTGCGCGCGATGGGCGAGACGGTGCAGGCGGGGCAACTGCTCTTCACGCTCTATTCGCCGATGCTTGAGAGCGTGCAGCAGGAGTACCTCGACGCCCTCAAAATCGGCAACCGCGAACTGATCGATGCATCGCGTGATCGGTTGCGGGCGGTCGGGCTCGATGCGGGCACGGCATCGCGGCTCGCCAAGTCGGGTCGCGCAGCGGGCAGGGTTGCGTTCCATGCGCCGATTGCGGGTGTCATCACCGAGCTCGAGGCACGCGAGGGCGCGATGCTGACCCCCGCGATGTCGGCAATGACGATCACCGAACTCGGCAGTCTCTGGGTCGTCGCCGAGGTGCCCGAGTCGCAGTCGTCGTGGGTCAGGCAGGGCACTCGAGCCGAAGTGCGGTTTCCCTCGCAGCCAGGCGAGCCGATTCTCGGTCGCGTCGAGTACGTCTATCCGGAACTCAACATGGAGACGCGCACCGTGCGCGCCCGGATCCTGCTGGATGCGCCGCCGCAGGATGTCCGGCCCAACATGCTCGCAACCGTGAGCCTGGTGGCAGCCGACGGCGAGCCGGTGCTGCACATTCCGCGCAGCGCCGTGATCCGCAACGGCACGCGCGACCGAGTGGTGGTTGCGCTCGGGGACGGGCGGTTCAGCTCGCGCAACGTCGTTGCGGGCGCCGAAGGTGGTGACCGCATCGCGATCCGCGAGGGGCTGCAGGAAGGCGACCGGGTCGTCGTGGCCGCGCAGTTCCTGCTCGATTCGGAAGCGAACCTGGGCGCGGGACTCGATCGACTCGGCGACGGCTCGCCGGCGCCTGCGCCTGCTCCCTCCGCGCAGCCCGACCCGCATGCGGGACACTGAGGCACGCTCATGATCAACAAGATCATCCGTGCCTCGCTCGAGAACCGGGGGCTGGTGTTGCTGCTCACGGTCATGCTCGCGGCGATCGGCGTGCATGCGGTATGGCGCGCGCCCGTCGACGCGTTGCCCGACCTCTCGGACGTCCAGGTCATCGTGCGAACGCCCTATCCTGGCCAGGCGCCGCGCGTCGTCGAAGACCAGGTCACCTATCCGCTCACCACGGCGCTGCTCTCCGTGCCGGGCGCGACCACCGTGCGTGGCTACTCGTTCTACGGCGACTCGTTCGTCAACGTGCTGTTCGCCGATGGCACCGATCCGTACTGGGCGCGATCGCGCGTGCTCGAGTACCTGAGCCAGGCGACGGCCCGCCTGCCCGAGGGCGTGCGGCCGGCACTGGGACCCGATGCAACGGGCGTGGGCTGGATCTACCAGTACGCGCTCATCGACCGCACGGGCGCTCACGACCTCGCGCAGCTGCGCAGCCTGCAGGACTGGTTCCTCAAGTTCGAACTGCAGGCACTCGACGGCGTGGCCGAGGTCGCGACGATCGGCGGCATGGTGAAGCAGTACCAGGTGGTCGTCGATCCGCTGCGCCTGCGCGGCTACGGCATCCCGCTGATGATGGTCGAGAAGGCGATCCGCGAGGGCAACCAGGAGGTGGGCGGCTCGGTGGTCGAGATGGCCGAAGCCGAGTACATGGTGCGTGCCACGGGTTACGTCAAGAGCATCGACGACCTCAAGCGGATACCGGTGATGGCGACGAAAGGCGGCACGACGGTGCTGCTGGGCGACGTGGCGGAGGTGCGGCTCGGTCCCGAGATGCGCCGGGGCATCGGCGAACTCGACGGCGAGGGCGAGGCCGTCGGTGGCGTGGTGGTCATGCGCAACGGCGACAACGCGCGCGACACCATCGTCCGGGTGAAGGCGAAGCTCGATGAACTGCGCGCGGGACTGCCGGCAGGCGTCGAGATCGTCACGACGTACGATCGTTCGTCGCTGATCCAGCGGGCCGTCGACCACCTCAAGGGCAAGCTGCTCGACGAGTTCCTGGTCGTGGCGCTGGTCTGCTTCGTCTTCCTGTTCCACGTGCGTTCGGGGCTGATCGTCGTGATCGTCACGCCGATCGCCGTGGCGTCGGCGTTCATCGTGATGAACGCGCAGGGCATCAACGCCAACATCATGTCGCTCGGCGGCATCGCGATCGCGATCGGGACGCTGGTGGATGCGGCGATCGTGATGATCGAGAACGTGCACAAGAAGCTCGAGCACGAGCCGAACGAATCGCGGCGCATGGAAGCGATCTACGAAGGCTGCCGCGAAGTCGGGCCGTCGCTCTTCTTCTCGCTGATGATCGTCGCGCTGTCGTTCCTGCCCGTGTTCACCCTCGAAGCGCAGGAAGGGCGCATGTTCGCGCCACTCGCGTACACCAAGACCTATGCGATGGTGGCGGCGTCGCTGCTTTCGATCACGCTCGTGCCGGTGCTGATCTGGTACCTGGTGCGTGGACGAATCCGGCCCGAGAATGCGAATCCGGTGAACCGCGCAGCGGCGGCGGCGTACAAGCCGGTGCTGGAGGTCGCGCTGCGTCACCCGTGGGCCGTCACTGCGGGCGCCACCTTGCTGATCCTCGCGACACTGTGGCCCGCCTCGCGGCTCGGCACCGAGTTCATGCCGGAGCTCGACGAAGGCGACCTGCTCTACATGCCGACCACGATGCCCGGCCTCTCGACCGACGCCGCGCGTTCCCTGCTGCAGCAGACGGACCGCCTGATCAAGACGGTGCCCGAGGTCGAGCGTGTCTTCGGCAAGGCCGGTCGCGCGGAGAGTGCTACCGATCCGGCGCCGATCGAGATGTTCGAAACGACGATCATGCTCAAGCCACGCGACCAGTGGCGAAAGGGCATGACGCCGGAGAAGCTAAAGGCCGAGCTCGACGCGCTGGTGAAATTCCCCGGCGTGTCGAACGCCTGGGGCTATCCGATCAAGACCCGCATCGACATGCTCGCGACCGGCATCCGCACGCCGGTCGGCATCAAGATCATGGGTCCGGACCTGGCGACGATCCAGCAGCTCGGGCAGAAGATCGAGACGATCATGAAGGCCGTGCCGGGGACGACGTCCGTTTACGCCGAACGAACGGCCACGGGGCGTTACGTCGACATCGACATCGATCGCGTGGCGGCCGGGCGCTATGGGCTCAACATCAAGGACGTGCAGGATATCGTCGGCAGCGCGGTCGGTGGCATGACCGTCAGCTACACGGTGGAAGGCCTCGAGCGCTACCCGATCAACCTGCGCTATCCGCAGGATTTCCGCGATTCACTCGAGAAGCTGCGGCAGTTGCCGATCGTGGCGCCCACGGGCGCGAACGTGACGCTGCAGGACGTCGCGCGGGTCGAGATCGCGGACGGGCCCGGCATGATCCGCAGCGAGAACGCGCGCCCGTCGGGCTGGGTCTTCGTCGACATGAAGGATCGCGACCTGGGTGGCTACGTGAGCGACGCCAAGGCCCGCATCGCCAGTGACCTCGTGCTGCCGGCGGGGTACAGCCTGAGCTGGTCCGGCCAATACGAATACCTCGCGCGTGCGGCCGAGCGCCTGAAGCTCGTCGTGCCGCTCACGCTCGGCATCATCGTCCTGCTGCTCTATCTGAATTTCCGCAATGCACGTGATGTCGGCCTGATCCTGTTCACGTTGCCATTCGCGCTCGTTGGCGGCGTCTGGCTGCTGTACCTGCTCGACTACGATCTCTCGATCGCGGCGGCCGTCGGCTTCATCGCGCTGGCGGGGGTCGCGACGGAGACCGGCGTGGTCATGGTCATGTACCTCGAGCACGCCTGGGCCGAGCGCAAGGCGCGGGCGGCGGCCGAATCCCGCGAGCCGACTCGCGCGGAGTTGCGGGAGGCGATCGTCGAAGGCGCGCTGCTGCGGCTGCGGCCGAAGCTGATGACGGTCATTACCATCATCGTCGGCCTGCTGCCGATCATGTGGGGCTCCGGCACCGGCGCGGCCGTCATGCGACGCATCGCGGCGCCGATGGTCGGGGGCATGGTGTCGGCCACCGTGCTGACGCTGGTGATCATCCCGTCGCTGTACCTGCTCCTGAATGGCCGCAAGCTGCGGGAAGAGCCGGGCTGACCGCGCGGGCTTCACGATTGCGGAGCACGGGACTCGCTGGCACGTTCCGCAGGGCAAAAGTACCGTTCGGGAGGGCAGTCCACATGCATAATCCTTCCTTATGCGAAGAAGCCCGGTCCTGACTGTGATTGGTCGGCTGAGTTTGCCCGCAGTAGCAGTTGGTCTTGCCCTGAGCAGCGACTTGGCGGAGGCGTCGGAAGTAGCGACTTTGCAGGAGATCGTTGTAACGGGCGAGCGCCTGCAGCGACCTTTGTCGGAGACAGCGTCGAGCGTCGTTGTAACGACCGGGAAAATGATCGAGGCACTCGCAGGTGCCGATCGCGTAGAGCAGCTGCTGTCTCTCGTGCCCAACGTGCAGTATGGCTCTGGGGGAGCAGGGCCGACGATCCGCGGGCAGGATTCGACTGGCGTCCTGCGTGATCTGCCTGCGTTTCTCGGGGGGACGCGACCCCGGGTAACACTGCAGGTCGATGGACGTGCGGTCAGTTTCAATGAATTCGTCTTTGGCCTCGCGTCCGTATGGGACGTCGATCAGGTCGAAGTGTATCGAAGCCCGCAGACCACGACGCAGGGGCGCAATTCGATCGGCGGGGCGATCTTCATAGAGACCCGCGATCCTGAATATGCCTGGGAAGGGCGTGTGCGCGTGCTGGGTGGCAACTATGACACCTGGCAGGGATCGGCCGTCGTTTCCGGCCCGCTTGTTGCGGATCAGCTTGCATTCCGGATTGCGGGCGACCTCAGGACGAGCCGCCCCACAAGCGATATCGCAGACTTCGTCGTTGGCGCCAGCCCGGACCAGGATGATTACGGCATGATCCGGGTCAAGCTCCTTGCCGAGCCAAAGGCCGTGCCGGGCATGCGACTGCTGACAACCTATGCTCACGTCGATTCGACGATGCCGCAGATCGAGGGCGTACGATTTCCCTTTGAGGCGCGCCGGGATCCCGCGCCCACCTATGGTGTGTTTTCTACCAACGTGGATTCGCTGACCGGCGTGCTTGATTACGAGCTGGCGCCAACATTGGGATCAAAGACGACGCTCTCCTGGGGCGATGCATCTATTGAGCGGTTTGCCCCGCCAGGCCTCGGGCAGACACAGACGCATTCCAGGGACTTCTCGGCCGAGTCACTCCTGAACTGGATCCCGACGCAATCGGTGCAGTTGCTCGGCGGCGTCCATTACCTTGGTTCACACCTTGATCAGTTCATCAACCTGTCCGCCGTACTGGGGGAGGGCAACTTTACTGACCGGCAGGAGAGCCTCGGTCTGTTCGGCGAAGTGACGTATCAACCGTCGTCCAGGCTTTCACTGACTGTTGGCCTTAGACATGAGCGCGACAGCCAGGACCGGCAGGGATTGCTCGGCGCGCCCGGGACCGGCTTCCCGATCGACTTCAACGAAACGTTCGAGGCCTGGCTGCCCAAGATTTCTGCCGCATACAACATCACAGGCGACTTCAAGGTCGGCGTACTGGTCCAGCGCGCGTTCAATCCCGGTGGTACCACCCTCAACTTCGACACTGGTGAACAGGACGAGTTTGGCGCTGAAGCTCTCTGGAACTACGAGGTGTTCGCACGAGCGTCGTTCGCTGGGGGTCGCGGTACGCTGGGTGCGAACCTGTTCTACAACGATATCAGCGACGCTCAGCGTGCCCGGAGGCGCGCATACACGGTGCCGGGCGGTGCGACGGCTTTCTGGGCTGAAATCAGCAACGTGCCTGTTGCCGAGAGCCATGGTCTCGAGGTGGAGTTGGGGTGGTCCGTCGGAACGCGACTATCGCTGCGTGCAGGCCTCGGCCTGCTCGACACCCGGATAGTCGAAACGACGAATCCAGCGGACCCGCTGCGCAACAATGAGTTCCAGCGATCACCGGCCTTGACCGCTTCCGCCGCAATCGACTGGCGGCCAACCGACCGGTGGCGCCTGTCCACCCAGGTCCGTCACAACTCCGACTATTTCAGCGACGACGCCAATACCCCATCGCTGCGCATCACCGGGACCACCGTCCTGGACGCGCGCGCCAGTTACGAGAAGGGACGCTGGTCGGTGTTCGGCTATGTCCGGAATGCCTTTGACACGTTTTATCTGACGGAGCTCTTCTCGCCCATTTATGGCACCGCGGGCAATCCGAGGGAGTTCGGATTCGGTGTCGAGGCCCGACTTTAGCCGCGAGGCATGCCTTCATCCGGCGGGACGCCACGCCCGCGCCAGAATTCTGTCAGGCCAATGGCATCGCAGAGTGACAAGAATCGGGGGCCCGCTCGCAGCGACTTGGTCGCTGGCGTGAACAGCCACTGCGTCTGCCGCCAAAGCGGATCGCTCGCGGGGCTCGGGCCTTGTCCCGAGTCGGTCTGCGTTACCAACCCGCCTCGTTGCAAGAGCAACCCATCGATAATCGAGTAAGCGGCGTCAACCTCCTCCAGCGCCCCCATGATCAGGATGGCGTGCACGCTGAGCCCCGGGCTTAGCGGTGCTGCTGCCACGTTGGCCGCGCGTGCCTTGGCGATGTCTCGAGGATCACGTGTTTCCAGTGCAGTGAGCGAAACATCCCACACTGCAACCGCGGTGGGTGTGATCATGAGGGACGTGGTCGCCTGATCCCCGACCAGAATGCGGGCCGCCTGGATTTGACCGGTAAAGGCAGAGATGAGCAGCCGAGCGTTCCACACCGAGGGATGCGCTGGCCACAGCTCGCGTGCCCGGGCGATGACCCTGTCAGCCTCAAGCGGCCTGCCCATGATCCAGTGCTTAAGCGCCTTGCGAAAGAGCGGACTGGGACGCAACGGGTCGAGGGAGACAGTACGCTCATTGAGGTCCCAGGATTCCTGGGAGTAACCGGAGGCCTGCAGCAGTGCCACCAGGCCATCCAGCGCCGCAGTGTTGTCAGGAGCGATGGCCAGCACATCGCGCAGCTTCCTTTCCGTAGTCAGCCAGTCATCCAGCTTTCGCTGCAACATGGCCAGTACTGCGAGCGCATTGGGTTCACGCTCATCCAGTGCGAGCGCGCGCCGTGCGGCCTGTTCGCTTTCCTGGAACGTGCTGCCGGCGGACCGGGATGGAGAACTGTCGGCAACATAGCTTTTTGCAAGGGCTAGCAGGCCCCAGGCCGCGGCATCGTCCGGCCTGATCGTCACTGCTTCCTGGAAAATCTCGACACCCTGTGTGTTGCTCTCGGGCAGGCCCATGCGCAGCGCCTGCTTGCCGCGATCCAGTAGTTCGAGATAGCGCGGGTCGGGCCGCGGTCGGAATGCCGTCCACACCCCGAAAGCGACTGCGCCCGTTGCCGCAAGTGCACCACCGATAATCCAGCGACGCGTTGTCTTCACCGGAACGGGATCGACTGGCTCCGGCGTGGCCTCGACTGGAGCGGGAACAGATTCGGGCTCTGAAAGCGGCCTGGCACTGGTGGCAGCACCGCCCGTCAACCGGTAACCGATGCGGGGGATGGTCTCGATTCCAAACCCGGCACCGGTCTCGCGCGCAATGCGCCGGACCTCGGCGACCGCCCGATTGATCGAGTCGTCACCGACGATCATTCCTTTCCAGCAGATGCGCAACAGGTCGTCACGGGTCAGGACGGCACCACCG
>Ga0315275_10004545_pt1 | contig 12980 bp, 16 predicted proteins | sample YL17G03_0_MG_FD_205557 | JGI IMG/M metagenome (GOLD analysis project Ga0315275, IMG submission 205557) | Sediment microbial communities from Yellowstone Lake, YNP, Wyoming, USA - YL17G03_0 | ecosystem: Environmental > Aquatic > Freshwater > Lake > Sediment | place: USA: Wyoming | collected... | reverse complement strand
CTCCACCTTTACAAGGCCCTGCTTGAGCATCACCACAAAGTCGGCATGGCCGGCCAGGACACCCATCTCCCCCTGCCAGGCCGGCAGGATCACCATGTCGGCCTCGTCCGAGTAGACTACCCCGTCCCTCGTCAGCACTTCCAGGTTCACTCAGCCGCTCCCAGTTTCCTGGCGTTCTCCACGACGTCATCTACAGGACCGCACATGAAGCACGCCTGCTCCGGCACCTTGTCCATGTCTCCGCTAATGATCTCCTTGAAGCCGCGGATGGTCTCCGCAAGCGGCACGTACTTGCCCTTCTGCCCCGTGAAGGTCTCAGCCACGAAGAACGGCTGGGAGCAGAAGCGCTGCACTTTCCTTGCCCGGGAGACTATCATCTTGTCCTCATCGGAGAGCTCGTCCACACCCAGGATCGCGATGATGTCCTGAAGCTCCTTGTACCTCTGGAGCACCTTCTGGACCCCTCGCGCGACCTCGTAGTGCTCCTTGCCCACGATGCCCGGCTGGAGTATGGACGAACTGGATTCAAGTGGATCCATCGCGGGGTAGATGCCCAACTCCGAGATCTGCCGCGACAGAACCACCGACGCGTCGAGGTGGCTAAACACCGTGGACACCCCGGGATCGGTCAGATCGTCGGCGGGCACGTAGATGGCCTGCACCGATGTTATGGAGCCGACCTTTGTGGAGGTTATTCTCTCTTCCAACGCGCCTATGTCGGTCGCCAACGTGGGCTGATAGCCTACGGCCGAAGGCACTCTTCCGAGCAGCGTGGATACCTCGCTGCCGGCCAGCACGTATCTGAAGATGTTGTCCAGGAAGAAGAGCACGTCCTGGCTCTGGTCCCTGAAATACTCGGCCATGGTAACCGCCGTAAGACCCACTCTCAGCCTTGACCCGGGCGGCTCGTTCATCTGGCCGTAGACCAGCACCGTCTTGCTCAAGACCCCGGATTCCTTCATCTGGAGATAGAGGTCGTTGCCTTCCCGGGTCCTCTCCCCGATCCCACCGAAGACCGAGATGCCGCCGTGCTCGGCGGCGATATTTCGAATCAGCTCCATCACGATCACGGTCTTGCCGACTCCGGCACCGCCGAAGAGCCCGATCTTACCGCCCCGGGGGAAAGGGGCGAGCAGGTCTATCACTTTTATGCCCGTCTCAAAGATCTTGATCTCCACGTCCTGCTGGACAAGCGACGGGGGATCCCGGTGGATGGGATAGGTCTGCTTGGTCTGGACCGGGCCCAGGTAGTCTATGGGCTCACCGAGGACGTTCATCAGTCTTCCCTGGGTCTCGGGACCGACGGGCACCCTTATGTAGTCACCGGTCTGCTCCACCACCGAGTCTCGCGCAAGGCCCTCGGTGGGACCCAGGGCAATCGTCCTGACGACGTCGTCGCCGAGGTGGGCCATCACCTCAACCACCAGATCGCCGACCTTCAGCGCATGATACAGAGGAGGCAGCGAGCCCTCCTCGAACAGCACGTCCACCACGGGTCCTATCACCTGAACGACTCTTCCTTTGGTCATTGGCCGTTTTCCTCTAGGCTGCTTGTTACGTTATCGTCTCCGCTGCTCCGACAATGTCGGTCAGCTCCCGGGTTATCGCCGTCTGTCTCGCCTTGTTCATCACCAGTGTCAAGAGCGCTATCACATCGTCAGTGTTCTTGGTAGCGCGCTGCATCATGAACATCCTCGCGGCGTGCTCGCTCACGGCCGATTCCACAATGCCGCTCCATATCTCCGCCCGGATAAGCCTGGGCAGGATCTCAGCGATGATCGCGCCAGGCACCGGTTCATAGGAGTAGTTCATGTAGTTCCGTCCGGCCTCAGGCGCCCGCGCCGCGGGGAGGATCTTCTTCACCCTGGGAATGTGCCGCGAGATCGACGCGAACTCCGTCATGACCAGATAGACCTCGGACACCACCTTGGCGGCGTAAAGCTCGATTACCTTGCTGCTCACTTCCTCGGTAGAGCCCACCGTAAGCTGCGCGGGTAAGCCGGTGTAACTCATCACAATCTCGTAGCCGCGCTTGGCCAGGAAGTCCGCGCCCTTTTTGCCAAAGACGATGAACTTGACCTTTTCCCTGCCGACCCTGCCGGCGAAATCCACGGCAGTCTGTATCGCCCTGGTGTTGTAGCCACCACAGAGCCCCCTGTCGGAGGTCACGAGGATTGTGAGAACATAGCCCTCGGCGTTCTGCTCGAGCAAAGGATGGGTAGCCTCGGGCCGGGAGCTCACCAGATCATTGGCCATTTGGCCCAAGGCCGCCGCGTAGGGCCTGGAATTGGTCAACGTGCCCTTGGCCCTGAAGAGCCGCGCGGCTGCGATCTTCTCCATGGCGCTCGTGATGCGCTTGATGTTCTCGACCGTGCGGATGCGCTTCCTTAAGTCCCTAATGTTTGGCATTGAGGTAGGCCTGCTTTGCCTCCGTCACCAGCTGCTTGAGCGTAGCCCTGGTATCATCATCAATCGGTTTGCTCTTGATCGTCGCCCCAAGCTGCGGGTACTTCTCGTCCATGTAGGCATAAAGCGCCGTCTCGAAGTCCCTAATCTTATCAGTGGGGATATCGTCGAGATGACCGTTGACGCCCGCGTAAACAATCAGGATCTCCTTTTCCACGGGCACGGGCTTCGACTCATCCTGCTTCATGGCCTCGGTCAGCTTCTCGCCCCGCAGGAGCTGGTTCCGGCTCGCCGCGTCGAGATCGGCCCCGAACTGGGCGAAGGTCGAAAGCCCCCGGTACTGGGCGAGATCGAGCCGGAGCATCCCGGCAACCTGCTTCATGGACTTGAGCTGGGCCGACCCGCCTACCCGCGAGACCGAAAGGCCGATGTTAATCGCCGGGCGTATTCCCGAATAGAAAAGGCTGGTCTCGAGATATATCTGCCCGTCGGTGATCGATATGACATTGGTCGGAATGTAAGCCGATATGTCGCCCGCCTGGGTCTCAATCAAGGGAAGTGCCGTGATCGACCCTGCACCCTTCTCGTCGCTCAACTTCACGGCACGCTCCAGGAGGCGCGAGTGCAAGTAGAAGATGTCTCCCGGATAGGCCTCCCTGCCGGGCGGACGCCTCAAGAGCAGTGCCAACTGCCGGTAGGCAACGGCGTGCTTGGAAAGGTCGTCATATACTATCAGGACGTCCTTGCCCTTCCACATGAATTCCTCGGCCATCGCGCACCCGGCGTAGGGGGCGATGTACTGGAGCGGCGCTGGATCGTTGGCCGTCGCAGATACCACAATCGTGTAGGCCATAGCCCCGTGGCGCTCCAGCTTCTCTATGGTCTTGGCAACCGCGGCCTGCTTCTGGCCGATGGCCACGTAGACGCAGATCACATTCTCATGCTTCTGATTCATTATGGCATCGATCGCAATTGCGGACTTGCCCGTCTGGTGGTCGCCGATGATAAGTTCCCGCTGGCCCCGGCCTATGGGGATCATGGCGTCGACCGCCTTGATGCCGGTCTGAAGGGGCACCTTGACCGGCTGCCGGTCCACAACGCCCGCCGCAATCACTTCTATGGGCCTGAAATTGGTGGCCTCCACCTTGCCCTTGCCGTCCAGGGGCTCACCGATTGGGCTCACGACGCGCCCTATGAGGGCATCACCGCACGGAACCTGGAGCACCTTACCTGTCCGCTTGACCTCGTCCCCTTCCTTGATCCCTGCGTCGCTGCCCAGGATGATCACGCCCACGGACTCCCGCTCAAGGTTAAAGACCATGCCGGAGGTGCGGTCTGCGAACTCCACCAGCTCCCCGTTCATCACCCGGTCCATCCCATATATCTTCGCTATGCCGTCACCGACCTGAATCACATAGCCGGTTTCCTCAACGTTCACCGCCGACTCGAAACCCTCGAGCTGTTTCTTGATTATCCCGATTATCTCATCCGCTTTCATGAGGAGACCAACCTCTCTTTCACCATCTTGAGCTCCGTTCTTAGCGTGTTGTCGATGACTTTGTCTCCTATCCTGACCCAGACTCCACCGAGCACCTCGGGATCGGCCTCGGCCTCGAGGTCGACCTGCTTGCCCGTCAGCTCATCGAGGGCCCGTTGCAGCCTGGCCTTGCTCTCTTCGCTTAGTTCGGCTGCGGTCCTGACCGTCGCCTTGACCACACCGAGCTCCCGCCTGGCCATGGCGCTGAACTGCGAATGGATCTCACCGGCCAGGTTCAGGTTCTTGGTCCCAACCAGAATCTTCATCAGCCTGCGCACCACCTCGGTCTCGCAGGCCATCCTCAGGAATTCCTCTTTTCTCGCGATGGGTATGAGCGGGTGCAAGAAAAAGAAGCCCACCCGGCGCTCGCCGGCCATCAGGCCGACGATGCTGCCGAGATCCTGCTGGATTCTCACCAGACCGCCGGTCTTCCTGGCGGACCTGAGGAGCGCCACGGCAAAGTGATAGGACGCGTCGCTACCCATGCTTGAGCCCGTCTATGAACTCGTTGAGCATTCTCTCCCTGGTGCCCTGGTCCACCGACTGCTTGAGGAGTTTCTCCGCAATCAAGACCGCGAGATCAACGGTTTCCTTCCTCATCTGAGTCATCGCAAGGTCCCGCTCTACCGCTATCTCGGCCTTGGCGTTCTCGAGAAACACCTTGGCCTGTGCCTGCGCGGCCTTGAGAATCTCATCCCGCCCGGTGTGGCCGTCGGCTGTAGCGGCGTCCAGGATCTTCTTGGCCCGGCCATCTATCTCGGAAAGCTCTGCCTGGTATTGCCGCTTGATCCGTTCCACTTCCTCCCTGCCCCCCCTGGCATCCTCGATGTCCTTGCTGATATCGCTCCTGCGCTTCTCGATCATCTGCGTGAGGGGCCCCCAGAAGAACCTCCACAATATGAACAAGGCCACCATGAACGAAGCGATCTGGGCCAGCAGCAACCACGGGTTTATCTCTATCATAGGATCACCAGAATCTTCCTGTCGTTAGGGTCCCGGCAAGTTCAAAGCCATGCCGTCTCTGCCCTCGACTCACCCGACGATATACTGCACGAACGGGTTCGCGTAGATCAGAATCAGCGCGATAACCAGTACGTAGATGGTCAACGACTCAATGAATGCCAGACCGATCATCGATACGGTGAGGATCTGGCTTGCGGATTCGGGCTGCCTTGCGATGCTTTCAACGGCTCTCGCCACCGCATTGCCCTGGGCAATTCCGCAGCCCGTAGCCGCGATTGCGAGTCCGAGCACCGAAGCCACGCAGACCGCAGTGAAGAACCACCCCGAACCGCCGGACGCTGCCGCATGACCGCCATCTCCGGCTGCCGCGGGCTCTCCCGCTGCCATGGCAAACCCCGCAAGTCCTGCAAGAGCCGCAACCAGAACCAAGAACAACAAGCACGTCCTCATTGCTACTGCCTCCTTCCGTGGTCTTCCACTTCTTCGTGAACCTCGATCGCACTGCCTATATAGAATACCGCCAGGATCGTGAAGATGAATGCCTGTATGAAACTTATGAGCATTCCCAGAAGATATATGAACGGCAGGACCAGGAACGGTCCGGCCGTAAGGACCTTCTGCATCATGCTCTTGGAGGGCAGGAAGATCACCACCAGCATGGCCAGCACGCCCAGGAGGACCTCCTTGGCCATCATGTTCCCGAAGAGCCTGAACGACAGCGAAAGCGGCCTGGCCAGGTGGCTTATCATCTCGATGATGAACATGAAGGGCTTTAGCCACCAGGGCACCTCGCCGGTCATGTGCTTGAGATAGCCCAAGAGCCCCTGTTTCCTGATCCCGAAATAGTGAGTGCTCAGGAACACAACTATGGCCAGCGATGCGGTCACATTGATGTTGCTGGTGGGCGCCGTAAGCCCCGGTACCAGCCCCATCAGGTTGCCGACGAAGATGAATAGGAAAAGCCCGATGAAGAGGGGGTAATACCGCTTGCCTTCGCTTCCCGCAATGGAGTCCACCAGGCCGTAGACGAATTCCAGCCCCATCTCCAGGACGCCCTGGAGCTTCCGCGGGACGGCCGACAGTCTCCTTGTCGCAAAGAAGGACGTCACCATCATCAGTACGATGGCCAGCCAGCTCATCAGCAGCGGCTGCGGTATGCCGATGTTGATCCTAACTGCTTCCGGAAGCTCCGTCATTGCTCTTGGTTCTCCACACGACCGAGATTACAAGGCCCACCGAGAGACCGACAAGAAGGCCGAGAGGGCTGCCCCACCCAAACTTCAGGAAGATATACACGAGCGCGCCGAGGATAAGATAGCGCACCGCGAAGGAAAGAAGAAACGCGAAGGCGGCGAACCTCCTGGTCTTGATAGTCATGTGCTTGAGGACAAAGTACAGCAGGAACAGGTTGAGGCAGCCGACAAGCGCTCCGTAGACTAGTCCTTTGACGAACAATCCCTGTTTCCCCGCCTTACACTTCTGAAGATGTTGACAAAACCCGCCGTTATGCCGAGCACCAGGAACACCAACGTGAGAAACGGCTTGGTGTGTAATACCCTGTCCAGCCACAGGCCGATTGCAAGGCCGATGAACGTTGAGAAGACAAGCCCCAGTCCCAGGGCGCTAAGGCCCACCAGTTCCCTGGACTCCCGCAATTGCTTCTTCAGGCTCATCGGAGCCGAAGTATATGAGTTCGGACCTCACGCTGCAAGCTTTTGTATCGGCAGGAAATGAGGGCGCCTAAACAAAAAGGGACGCTTCCCACGTCCCTCCCTGTGTGCAGAACCCCACCCCATCCGAAGATGCCAGGCGGGGCTCCGGCTTGTGCCTAACCTAATCCTTCACGTTGAATCGGAATGGTATAACTACCCAGACCGACACGGGTTGATCATGCTGAATGGCAGGCTTGAAGACCCACTGCATGCTCGCGTTCACGGCCTCATCGTAGAAGATCTCAGGGCCTTCGACGGGCACAGCCTTCTTGACTTTGCCCTCCTTATCCACCAGCGCTTTGATGTAAACCGTACCTTCCACTTCCGCGCGCCGCGCCATCTCCGGATAACTTGGCTTCACCTGAACAATCGCCACAGGCTCGATCTCGACCGCGACAAATTCGTCAAACCCGGGTTCAACATCGGGAATCCCAGTCACGACCAGCGAGTCCGATCCGGTACCCATGTTTGTGACAGCCGACATCTGCGACATTTCCGACTGGGTCGCGATCGTGGCATCCTCGGAGACCTCGGTCTCAGGCACAGGCACGGGGATTCCGACGGAAGGCCGCGCAGCCTGCATCGCGACCGCTATGGCCGGCGGAGCCGCCTGCTCGGCTATCGACGGGGGTGGTCCCAGCTCTTGATAGGTCTTGAACTTCACAACTCGGTCCGCCGGGGTCTCTTGGCTGGCTGCGAATCTGCCAAGGAAGTAGCTTCCCAGCGCCGCGACGTGTATGCCCACCGAGATCAAAAGGGCCACGGTCAAGTATTTCTGGAACTCCCTCTTCAGCTCGGACGCTCCGTAGGGGAATAGGTCGAGAAAATCGTTGAAAGTTGCGATTTTCTTCATAGGACCTTCTCCACCTCCTTGATGTCCTGCTCCAGCATAGGCGCCAGGCTGAAGCGAGTGACGCTGGCGAGCTGGATTTCATCCAAGATGTCCACCATGTAGTGATACTTGGCCTTCCTATCGATCTTGATCAGAGTGATCAGCTTTGCATTGGAGCTATTCTTCCCCTGCATCAGGGCGCGCAACTCACTGAAGGCCACCTTCTGCGGGCGCTCAATCCCGATATTCCAGAAAATGCCGCCGTCCTCCATGATGCGCAGCGTCAGCAGGTTGTTCTCGGCCACCTCCACCTGCACGTCCTTGGGCGGCAGGTTTATCTCCATGGTCTGAGGCGCGCTGAAGACCGTCGTAAGCATGAAGAAAGTCAGCAGCAAGAATGCGACGTCCACCATCGGGGTCATGTCCATGCGTACACCCACCCGCCTCATCTTGCGCCGTTTCTTGCCCTTGCGCCTATCGGAGCGCGGGGCAACTTCACCTACGGCACCCATTTTCTACCTCCTCAAGTATCAACTTGTGGTCTCTAGGTTAGTGACCAAGTTGAAACGGGTGATGTTGACCTTCTCAAGAACGTCCATCACATCCATTATGATCCCGTACTCGGCGTCCCTGTCGCACTTGAGAACGGTTCTCAGCCTGGGGTTCTTGACGCGGGCCTGGATCAGCTTCTGCTCCAAATCCGCCCTGTCAACCGGTAGATCCAGTCGGAGCTTATTCTCCTCTCCGAAGATTATGACACGCAGATTCTGGGAGTCCACACCCATGAAAATGCGTCCCTCCTTATTGACACTCACGGTGATGACGTCGGACTCCGGCAACTTGATCGCCGAGTGGGAGTCCGGCAGGATCATCTCCACCTCCGTAGGAGGCCGGAACTGGGTAGTCAACATGAAGAAGGTCAAGAGGAGAAAAGCCACGTCAACCATGGGTGTCATATCGATCCTGACACCCACTCGACCTTTCTTTGGCTTCTTGGGCATGTTTCTCGCCTCTCCTCTCTCTTACTTCTCGTACTTGCTTGTCAGCGTCTGCATGATGCTGTAAGCCGCCTCGTCGATGGTGTACGTGAAATCATCGACCCGGGTCACGAAGTAGTTGTAGGCGACGATGCCGGCAATAGCGGCGAAGAGCCCGCCGGCGGTATTGATCAACGCCTCGGAAATGCCGATCGACAGCTGGATCGCATCGGGTGCACCCGCATGGGCGAGAGCCTGGAAGGCTCGGATCATGCCGATCACGGTTCCCAGCAGCCCGACCATGGTCGCGATCGACGCGATTGTCGAAAGAGCCACAAGATTCTGCTCCAAGAGCGGCACTTCAAGCATGGTGGCCTCTTCGATTGCGCGCTGAGTCTCGGACATCACCTTCTCAGGCGAGACGCCACCGGTATTGACCTTCTGGTAGCGGTCCAGCCCGGCCCGGATGATGTTGGCAGCCGAGCCGCGCTGCTTGTCGCAAGTTGCTAAGGCATCGGCGACTTTGCCCTCGTTAAGCTGCTCGTGAACCTTTCTGAGGAACGCGATGAGAGGGCCCGTGCCCTTCGCCTTGTTGAGCGAGAGAAGACGCTCGATGATGAAGGTGATCACCAGGATGGACAGCGTCAGGAGCAGCGGCACCAGAGGCCCGCCCGTGTACACTCGGCCCATCATGTTCGTGGGGTCCCTACGGGCTGTGCCGTCCTTGAAGTTGCTCGGCGCCCCGAAGACGAACTGCCAAATGGCCACTGAGACCACAAGGGCAATGATTAGAACGACCATTACAAATAAGCCCTGCTTCATTACCAAAACCTCCTATCCTGTGACAACGGCTTAATGAAGCGCGAAGCCAGCCAATGCTTCCTTAAGGTTGGGGTGAATGTCAAACACCGCGGTCAGCTTCGTGATCACGAACACGTTCTCGAGTCTGTCGCTCAGCCCGCAGAGTTTGATCTTCCCCCCTCTCTGGGAGTAGTCGTTGTAACCGGCTATCAACGCACCGATCCCAGTACTGTTTATATAATTAACTTTGCCCAGATCGACAACTGCCCGAGCGTTGCCCTCCTTTCTCAACTCCTCAAATGCCTTTCTCAGTTCATCGGTCTCTTTGTCGCCAATCAAAGAGCCTTGGGGATGCAGAACGGCTACCTCTCCATCAGCAAGCTTTTCGACTTTCACAGCTTGTCTACCTCCATTCGGGCATGCTCACTCAAGAATCTTGACCCTCTTCTGTGCCTCTTTGTTGCTCGGATCAAGCTGCAGAACCCGCCTGTACTCGACCAACGCCTGGTCACCCTGGTGATTCAGGAGAAAGGCCTGGGCCAGCCAGAGGTGCGCCTGGGCGTCTCCCGACTCCAGAGCCACCGACCGCTGCAAATAGGAGATGGCCGACGGATATTGCTTCTTCATCAAATGGTAGAAGCCGATGTAGCGACGCGACGCGGCATCGGTCGAATCCAGCTTGGCGACTACCATGTACTCATTCTTGGCCTGCTCCAGATCATCCAGCATTGCGTAGCTCTGGGCCAGCCAGAGATGCCCCTGCAAGTCATCGGGTCTAAGCTCCACCCCCTTACGGAAAGCCTTGACGGCTTCAGCGTACTTCTGCAGCCGAATATAGCTGAACCCCATGTTCAGGTATGCGCCCACAGACTGAGAGTCGGCCTGGGCCTTCTTCTCGTAATGGACTATGGCCTCGGGGTAGCGCTGTTCGTTGTAAAGCAGCGTCCCGATGTCGAAGTGCAGGTCGAGAGTCGAGTCCATGGCCACCGCCTTCTCGAGCGCAGTGATCGCACTGGCATTCTGCTTGAGGGCCTGGTAGCTCCTGCCCCAATCAAGGTACTCCCTGGCGCTCAGGGTATCAAGCGCGGCAAGCCGGCCATAGGCCTCGGCCGCCTTGGCGTAATCCCTGGTGCCATAATACAGCTGGGTCAGGAGCCGAGTCAATTCGACACTGGTGCTGTCGACCTCGGCCGCCGCCTCCGCGTTCTCAATTGCCTCGGGGAACCGACTGCCACGGGGTTCAGCGCGGTAATAGAGGTTGGCTATCTGGTAGTAGGCATCCCGATACGAGGGGTCCATCTGGACGATTATCTTGTACTCCGCAAGAGCATCGTTGAACTGCTGACTCTTGTACAACAACCTTGCCAGCTCGTAACGAATGTCTATCAGGGTCGAATCCAGCTCCACCGCCTTGCGGTAGTTCTCGATCGCGACCGAGTTGACCTTCTGCCTGGAATAGGCCTCCCCGAGGGCGATGTAAGTCTTCACGTCTTTGGCATCAGCCTCGCGCGCATGCATCAGATAGACAATGGCGGAGTTGAGCGAGTCCGAGGCCATCTCGGCTTGCCCGAGGCCATAGTAGAACCTGGACTTGTAACTCTTCTTGCCCACGGCTAGGCCGGCCTGGAAGACCTGCTCGGCCTCCACGAACATGTTCTTCTCGAGATAGAGATTGCCGAGCGACCAGGTGTACTCAGCATTCTTGGAATCGCGCTGATACGCCTTCTTGAGAAAGACCAGCGCGGAGTCAGAGTTGCCCGTATTCCAGAGCGCCATGCCCAGGTAGTAGTTTGCTTCCTTCGAATCGGGGGACTTGACGAGTTCGCTCTGGAGAAGCGGAATCGCGTCCGTGTAGTTCTTGTTCTTGTAGGCGGCCACGCCCTTCTGCAGGTTTTTTTCCTGCGCAAGGACCGGCACGGCAGTCACGAGGAGAAGAACGCTGGTGCAGAGCAGAAGTCGCTTCATATGTCCCCTCTTGAGTCTCACTTTCCTCAATCGAGCTGGATCAACTTGACCGGCATGGTTACCGGCACCAATCCGGAATTCAAGAATATCTTCTGCCCGGGCGCGCTGGTCATAAACGAGATCAACCCTGACGCCAGGCCATACGCCCCCGCCGTAGTCAAGGCATAAGCAGTCTCGACCAGGGGATAAGCCCCCTGGTAAACCGACGCCTGATGAATGTCAATAAAGTCAGCCGAGCTGTCCCTCGCAACCGCCACGGTCTTGACCTCGCGAGAGAGCCAGTTCATGCCGACGAAGCCGATCGCCGAAGGATCGCCACTGATCGCACTCGTGAGGTCGCGGCTTGTCGGCACCACTCGGAGGTCGGGGGAAAGCCCGGCATCGATGCCCAGGGTCCCCAGAAAGACCTCAGCGGTCCCGGAATTCCTCGAAAGGCTTATCGGTGTGATCTTGCCACCCGTACCGCCCACCTCCTCCCACCTGGTGATCCCACCTGTGTAGATGTCTCGAAGTTGGGCAAGATTCAGCCTTTCCACCCTATTCTCCACGTTGACCACAACCGCTATCCCGATCTTGGCGAGCGCGAAGGAGCTGTATGAGAACTTGGCCGCATCGAGAGACTTCTTCTCCTCGGGCTCCAGGTTCCGCGAGAGCACCACCATCTTGGTCTCCCCGTTGACGAACTTGACCAGGGCCTCCCGCGAGGTAGTACTGTCGCACGTTATGGCGGCCTTGGTGTAGAGGCGCATGAACTCGGCGATTTCCTTCTGGACCACAGGGGCCACCGATTCGGCCGAGACCAGACTCAAGGTCCCGCTGGTCGGGGACTCGGTGTTCTTAGGCTTCCCGCATCCACCCACGGCCAGGCCCGCAAGCAGCAGGCCCAAGAGAAGATAACTGGGGCTTCTCACAGGCGCTCACCTGCTTTCCTCTCCGGCCGTATGGTCACAATCCGGAGGATGCCATACAGGATGAAGATGATCCCGGCCAAGATGCGGAAATGCGGGTTTATGAACCTCAGCTGGAAATAGCCGGCGACAAGTATGATCCCTATGACGATGAAAGCCGCCCGGATGGCGACGTTTAGCACTCGCAGGACCCTGTGAATGTTCATCCCGACCAACCCCGCTCACGGCCGGCAGGCCGAAGGCCCCAAGAGATCGGAGCCTCTCATCCCGACCACTCCCCCTATGAGGTACCATGGAGCGCCTGCCCCACTATACACAAGGGCCTATCAAACGCCCAGTGAGCAGTTTGCGCCCATACGAAATCCGCCCAGCGTTTGCGCAACTATAATTACTTTTTGGCCAAAACTCAAGAAGAATCTTGGTGCTCTCGGAGCCCCGGGATGGCCCGGACGGGCCGCCGGCGCTACCCGCTAGGGCTTGCTGCTCCTGGCACTCCAGGCCTTGCTCAGCGAGAGCACAATGCCCAGGACCGCGGCCTCCCACACCCCTCACTTGAACACCAACTCGCCGTAGTCCCTCGGATCGTAACCCGTGGGAACTTGCCAGTCGGCCGCCGTATCGAGGCGTTTCTGCTTGCGTCTGAAATTGACGGCCCACGCCTTGCCGGCCTTTCCGTGGGCGTCCAGTCCGGCAAGCTGGATCTTGGCTTCGATCGACCAGTAGTCCTTGCCCCGGCGGGTCTTGACCTTGTACTTGCCGTCCCACTTAGGGTCGGCTTTGGTGGCCACCCCGCCGGAGACGGTTATCTTCTGGTCGAAGACCGTTCCGAGGGGGTTGAAGTAGATCTGGTAGACCGGCCCGTCAGCCGTCTTCGGCTCG
>Ga0315275_10004544_pt1 | contig 12980 bp, 4 predicted proteins | sample YL17G03_0_MG_FD_205557 | JGI IMG/M metagenome (GOLD analysis project Ga0315275, IMG submission 205557) | Sediment microbial communities from Yellowstone Lake, YNP, Wyoming, USA - YL17G03_0 | ecosystem: Environmental > Aquatic > Freshwater > Lake > Sediment | place: USA: Wyoming | collected... | reverse complement strand
GCATAGATGCCCGCTGAAGAATTCGTGGACGGGATGTCCACGGTGTCCTTTACGCTCACCAACGTGTCCGGGCCGTCCCCCGAACCCTCCACCACGTAGCAGTCCGAGGTCAAGATGCCGTTGTAGCCCGAATTCGTGATGTAGTTCCCTCGGCTGAACAGCGCTGCCGTGGACCCGCACACGCTCAGGGCGTCGTTCTGTGTGTTGGAGATCCTGGCATGCTGCACGGTGTAGCGCCCGGCGTAGAGCGCGGCGCCGTGCGAGAAGGCCGCGGGCGATACGTCCGTCCAGATGACTCCCGTACTGTCCACGACGAGCGAGTCCAGCACGGCCGTGCGCAGTGTGTCCACGAGGAAGCCGGACCCGCCGACGTGCCGGACGGTGTCCGCCAGCGACGTCACACTGTCGACCGCGTGCCAGTTCGACACACGGATGCCGGCCGATTGCCTGCCGTCCCATGGCCCGTAGTAGTAGTCGGGGCTCCGCACGTCGCGCACGGCGTTGTGATCGAAGGCCACCTGCGGGGCGCTGACGAGGATTCCGATTCCCCCGACCCGCGCCACGCGGTTGCCGGTCACCGCCACCTGGCCGCCCGTCTGGAACACCGCGATGCCGGCGCACTTCGCGTCGGTCACGGTGTTGGACGCCACCAGGGTGTGCGCCGCTTCATCGACCACGATGCCGCCGTATGCGCCCGGGCTCGTATAGCAGTAGGAGTAGCTCGGGTTGGCCGTATCGCCTTGGACGGTGGCGTGCTGGATGACCACTGAATCGGCCGTCTCGATCCAGATGCCCCGGTCCACGGAGCCGCGCACGTCGATGCCGTCGAGGTACACGCTGCCGGTATCATAGGGCATGTCGCCCAACTGCACACCCGCGGGCGGCACGCCGCCCGGAGGCATGGACGGTGTACTGCGGAAGTAGAGCGACGGGTAGCTGCCCTCCCCGCTGATGAGGGAATCGATCCGGAGATTGCGCCCGACGAACGAATGGGCGTACGCCTCGATCCCCCCGCCAACAACGCGGAAGTTCTCGATCCGGAGCAGGCCCACGCGGGAACCGAGGTTCAGCGCCGGCCCCTCGTTGTAGTACTGTGCCCCTCGAGGGTCGATGACGGGACGGTTTAGTGAGTCGCCGCGCAGGAACACCGAGAGGTCGGAACTCACGGCCTCCGGATAGATGCCGGGAGCCACGTTGATGGTGTCGAGGTCGCGGGCTGCGTTGAGCGCGTCCTGGATGTACGCGAACGGCAGGCGCCGGTCGCCGGCCTGCTGCTCGTACGACGTCTGCCCGGCGCGCACGATGTCCACATACCACTGCGTGCGATGGGCGATCACATGGACGACGGCCGATGCGCGGTACCCCACGCCGACCTCGGCCGAGATGACGGCCCAGCCGGAGTCGCGCGCGAAGACGCGGAACGCGCCGGTGTAGTCCACGAGCAACGACGCCACCGCGGGATTGCTGCTGCTCCAGCGGATGTCGCTCGCGGCGACGGGGGTTCCCGCGCTGTCGCGGGCCGTCACCGTCAGGTTGAAGGTCTGCATTCCCTGGAGTTCCAGGGTGTCCGGCGTGATGCGGAGCACGACACCCGTCCCCGCCCCGCACACTCCTCCCGCCGCGGCCCGGCCGATGCGGTACCCCGAGACGGGGAGGCCTACCGCGTACGACATGATGATGAGGGCGTCCCGCGACGTGACGTGCCCATCGCCGTCCACGTCGGCGAGGCCGGGCCGCATGATGACGTAAGTCAGATTGTACGTCGGGTCGGTGTAGGTCGTGTCCAGCGCGATCCCGACGACTCGTGACAGCGCGATGAGGGCGTCGCGGCTGTTCGCATTGCCGTCGAGGTCCACGTCGCCCCAGAAGCCGAGGGACGGGCACACGGTCGCCGGCTGGATCGGCTGGAGGAGGGGCAGCAGGTTGGTGAACGGCATCCCCGCGGCCGACATCTCGTCGAAACTGAGCGTCAGCGACGCCGAAGCGGTGTCGGGGTTTGGCATGTAGAAGCGCACGATGAACAGTGTGACGACCGGACCGGGGGCACCCGCCGGCAGGATGGCGGTGAACCGCACGACTCCGTAGGAGCTGCTGTCCGTGTTCACCAGCGGCGCGGCGAAGGTGCCCGGGAGCACGCTGCCGACCTCGAGCGCGCTCGGGTCGAAGCGGATCGCGCCGCGATAGCTGCCGAGGCTCACGCCCGGCGCGCCGCTCAGGTCCACCGTCACGGGCACGTCGATGCTCTGGCCCGGCCTGGCCAGCAGCTGCCCGCCGATCCGCGCGACCACGGTCTGGGCGCGGGCGAGGCCGGTCGCGCCGGCGACGAGCGCTGCCGCCAGGAGCGACCTGATCCACCACCGGCGGGCGCTCACGGGGTCCTCCGGAACGAGGGTTGGTTGTCGGAGTCGGAGGGTCCTGGCGCCGTGAGCCGCACGAGTGTGCCCGTGGGACCGCCCTTGAGCAGCCAGAGGCTCGGACCCTGGTAGCCCATTGCCATACTGAAGACGATACCCGCTGGACCCCAGTCGAAACTCTGAATCCCGTCGATGGTCACGAGTGACGCCGGCGTGCCGCCGCCCGCCGGGACGCTCCAGATGGGGCCGGAGCTCGAGGGCTGGTACGCGACCAGTGTATCCAGAGGCGACCAGCGCACTAGACCAACGCCGGTCACGCCCAGTGGTACCACCGTGTGCGCCGAATCCATCGTCACGGTGCTCACGGAGTAGCCCAAACTCCAGTCCAGGTACGCAAGCCTGCCGCCGTCCCGGCTCCAGGCGACCGTACCGGACCGCAGCGCGACGGCGCCGACCTGGAACTGGTTCGCGCCCGAGGAGTCCATCGTGAAGAGAATCGGGGGCCCGCCGTTCTGCCAGAGGTACGCGAGCTTCGTCCCATCCGGAGACCAGTCGGGTGCCGTACGTTGCGTCGCCTCCGGCCCGGTGAGTAGGCGGCGGGTATTCCCGTCCAGGCCCACGAGGCAGACCTGGGGGACCGTCGGATCGTAGCACTGGAACGCCACCGTGGTGCCAGCGGCGTTAAGGCGTGGCCACGCGTCCGAGGGGTCCGTCGTCAGTTGCACCGGGACGGTCAAGAGCGAGTCGAGACGAAAGACGCCGCCGCCCGAGGCCTGCGATCGCTGGAAGACGACCGTCTCGCCCGGTGCCGAGAGCCCGGGGCAGGCGTCCGGGATCGCCACGCCGAGCCGATTCCACGGGTAGATTGGCAGGGCGATGGCGGCGCTCAGCATCATCAGTGCATCGCGCGAGTTGGTGAGGCCGTCGTCATCCACGTCACCGAAACCGAGGCTGAACCCGCTCACCGGAAGACCCACGGCGGCCGAGAGGGTGATCAGCGCATCACGCGAGTCCACCCGGCCGTTCCCGTCCACGTCGCCCCAGGTGCTGGTCGCGTGGCAGACCTGGGCAGCGTAAGACCGCGCCCCACCAGAAACGGCAGCGATGCCGGGGTAGGACGGCGAGGCCAGGGAATCCACCTGCACCCACATATACCCGCCGTCGGGCGCGCCGGCGGCGAGCTTGATCCGCAAGCGGAAGAGCTGCTCCTGGTATCCGCCGACTCCTCCGGACGCCGTCACCGTGAAGCGGCCGCTCGCAGGGGATGTGGCCGACAGGGTCGCGAGTCCCGGTGACGTGGGCTCGACGCCGATGGAATCGATCCGAGTCGGATCGTAGACGAAGGTGAGTTGGGCGTACGTGAGACAGTAGTAGTCATAGAAGTAGTAGGGGGCGAAGTAGCAGCCGGAGTAGTTGTACACCGGGTTGTACGCCGAGACCGGGACACTGATCGTCGTGCCCGAGAGCGCCGCGACGGCGGTGTCGCCGGAGTTCCCGATGTAGATCTGGACCTGAGCCTCGCCCCGGCCCGCGGACAGCAGCAGGCCGGCGGCCAGCAGTAGAGCGATCAGGAGGCGCTTCATGGCCGCACCCCCTGGCTGCGCGGTGCCCGTGGCGACGACGACGTCCGTCGGGCCCGGATCAGTGCTTCGGCGCGAACCCGCGCTTCAGCCCGGTCGCGCAACTGCTGCAGCCGTGTAGCCGCATGGGCTTCGCGCGTCGCCCGGTCCCGCTCTTCGGCCGCGCGGCGCTCGGCGGATGGACCGGTCCCTGCGGCCGAGCGGGATGCCGAAGCGGCCGGCAGCACCCGCCGCACCTTGGGCGTGTGCAGGCGCTCGCCGCCTCGGATCTTGGCGTCGAACGGACCGGTCGAGATGACGGTACGAGCCAGCGGCGCGACACGAACCTGCGCGGCGAACCGCGGGGCCGGCGCCGGGAGCGACGGGACAGCATCGTTCGGCAAATCCCGGAACGGCCACCAGTTCACGCTGACGTCCACCGTGTCGCCGGCGCCGCTGCAGCCTTCAGGGCAATTGGTGGGTCCGGACGCGTCGCCCCACCAGTTGTCAAAGGCATCGAAGCCGCACTCCCAGCCCGGCACGCGGACGCCGTAGAGGTTGCCCGCGATGTTGTTGCCCGTCGCCGAGGCATCGCAGTCCCAGTTGATGCGGAGCGCCTCCCTGCGGGCACCCGTGAACAGGTTGCGGGTGATGGTGACCGGCCCGTTGTTGAAGAACGGTTGCTGCGTCAGGCCGCTCGAATCGATGTCGGCCACGACGTTCGAGTCGACCGAGACCGAGGTTCCGTAGTGGCCGATGACGATGCCGTTGCCGGCGATGTGGCGGATGACGTTGCCGGCGAGGCGTGCGAAGTTCTGCAGGCTGCCGAACACGCCGATGGCGCCGAAATCCTCCCCGTACCACGGGTATGCGCCGCTCGGGAGATTCAGGTTCTCCACTCGGTTGCCCACGATCTCCAGGCTGTCGACGTACTCCGCGTGGATGCCCCACACCGTCCCACCCGTGACGTGGTTCGAGTCGATGACGACCGTGGGGACGTTGGAGTCAGGGCAGCCGCCGTACGACGGGCAACTCGCCACGTCGATGAGGCCGTAGGACTGCTGGCCCGTAGCCGCGCCGGACACTGTGTTGCGCGTGATGTGGGCCGACACGATGCCCGTGACACCGATGCCCACCTGGCCGCTCGCCGGGACCGACACCGTGTTGCCGGCAATGCTGTCGTTGCGCAGCTGGTTGCCCCCCTGCGACGTGACCAGCCCCGCGTAGCAGCCATCCACTTGATTGTCCAGCGCCCTAAAGTGCGCGTCTCGCAGTTCGATGCCGACCGCCGATGTCGCGCCCGCACCGGTGCAGCCGACGACGTTGCGGCGCACGTCGAGAACCGTCTGCAGGGTGTCGGGATAGGAATACCCGCCCTCGGCGTAGATGCCGCTCGAGGTGACACCGGAGATGGCGTTGTCCGCGACGGTGACGGCGGCGGTGCTGTCGTAGTTGTAGAGCTCCAAGCCATAGTCGGTGTCGCTGATCCGATTGCGGGTCACCGAGATCGGCTTGGGGGTATCCGTGTAGATCGCCTCGTACCCGTTCACGAACGTGTTGCTGTCCGCCACGAGTGCGCCATCGTACGACTCGACGGCCGTGTAGAAACCGCTGAAGGTGGTGTTCCGTACCGTGAGGCCGCTGGAATCCGGGGCGGGGGAGTGGTACGGGTACCACTGGATGGGGTACTCGACGTGCTGGAACAGGGAATTCGTGATGCTCGTGCTCGAGTCGCTGTTGGGGACGTACACGCCTTCATAGAGGTTCACGGCAGTCAGCCGGTCGACCGTCAGGCGCGTTCCGCCCCCATAGTAGCCGGACAGGAGACCGCTGGCATTCAAGTCGTCGCGCGGATCGCCGAAGATTCCCACGTTGTCGATCCCCAGGACGGCGCCCGCCGATGACGGATACACCTGCAAAACGTAGCTGCGGACGTCGCGGAACGTCGAGTTGGACACCCGGACCAGCGGCGTGTAGTCGATGTCGCCGTACTGGAATCCGACCGCCAGGACGGAGTCGACGACCACGCTGTCCAGGTCGCTCGCGTAGAGCCACCGCCAGTGCTGCTCGTCAGGCGGCGCGACGATGGAGTCCCCGATCATCGACAGGTACCCGCCACCGGACGACATGACGTTCAGTACCACGGCCTCGGTACCGGGAGTGGTGAAGGAGCTGTGGGCGAACACTACTTGGCGGAGCGTCGTCGACAGGTACACTAGGTCGTTGTTCGAGCGCGCCAGCCGGCTCGCTTCGACCACGACGGCCTGGGACGTGGGTGCCCCGTCTTGCGGCGCCCGCTGCGGTGGTGTCGGAACGCCGGCAAGCGGTGTCCGCCCGGTGGGACGCGAGACGACCCGCGCAGGGGGAGCGCATTCGCTACAGTCGTAGTAGTTGGAGAGGTATATCGCCGAATAGCCGGCATCGTGGAGCACGGACCGGCGGACGGTGAGGCTGTCGATCAGCATCCCGGTATCGTAGACGCCGTACGCAAAGTCGGAGATCTCGCTGTCCTCGATCGTGAGCGTGTCCACGACCGCGTACACCTCTACCCCCTTGCCGGAATACCCTTCGCCTTGCGGCCTGGGGCCGACCATCCGCGACCGCTCGACACGCACGCAACCCGCATGCGCCTCCACGGATATGCCGTACCCCACGTGGCTGACGCGCACCCCGCGCAGAAGCGCACAACTCGGCCCCGCCACGATGAACGCCGTGCCGAAGCCCGTGATGTCGAGGTTGTGGATCTCGACCGACCCCGGACCGTCGAGGACGACGCCGTCGCCGCCGGAGGAGCTTGCGATCGCCGGCCGGGAGCCGTCCGCCGCCGTGTCCCCGATCACGACCATCGGGCGACTGATATTCAGCCCCCCGTCGCCGTCAACAGTGAGGTCGTAGACCCCGACCCGCACGCGCACAGTGTCGCCGGCCTGCGCGAAGTGCACGCCTTCGTTGAGGGTTCCGAAGGGCAGGGCCGGTGTCCCGAGGCGGTTGGTCGCCCCCGCCGCCTGCGCGTCCACCCAGTGCGTCGTCCGCCGGGCGACGACGCGGACGGTGGTCTGCGCCGAGTCACGCGTGCCCCACAGCACGGTCACGATGGCGGTCCCTGTATCCCTCGCCCCGGCACTTCCGTCGGCCATCACGCCGAGGATCGCGGGCCGATCAGTCCGCCAGGTGACATCGGTGATGGCCTGCAGTCCGCCGGAGGCATCGCCGGCGCGCGCCTCGAACCGCACCGTCTGACCGACCACCAGCGGCAGCGTGTCGAGGCCCGCCGGCGCGATGGTCAACGCGCGCGCCCCGTTGGGGGCACACGCTCCACCGGCCACCCGCAGCACGCGGAAGGCGCTGACGTCCACGCCGACGGCGTTGGACAGGATGATCAGCGCGTCGCGGGCGTTGGCTGTCCCGTTCCCGTCCACGTCGCCGAGGCTGATGTCGAAGACGCTGACGTCGAGACCCACCGCGTTGGAGAGCGCGATCAGGGCATCACGGCTGTTGGCGTTCCCGTCGCCGTCGATGTCGCCCCAGCGGCCCCGGGCGGGGCAGTAGGTCCCGTTGACGACCACGGCGCTCGGCAGTAGGTCCGCGAAATTGCCGGCCGCGTAGAGTTCGGTAACGCTGAGCAATAATGTCGTCGTGTCCTGCACGAGCGGTGTCATCCGGGCGGTGGCGAGCGTCACCCGCCCGGTCGCGCCAGCGGGGTTCACGCCGGCAATCCGGGCGATCCCGAACGCGAGCGAGTCGGGGTTCACTTGCGTGGACCCGAAGCTGCCGTCGGTGCCCCAGACGAAACGCAGTTTCGTCGTATCCCACTGGATACGGAGCGCGAACGACCCGAGGCGCTCCGCTCGCGCACTCATGTCCACGACGAACGGCACGTCGATCGGGAGCCCGACCAGCGACGAGAGGTCCGAGCCGGGGCCGACCGGGATCTGCTGTGCCGCAGCTCGGCTCGGCGCCACGAGCGTTCCCAACGCGACGAGGACGATCAGGAGCCGCTTCATGGGCGCACCCCCGCGGGCTGGGTTCTGTTCACGGGCGTGGGTCGCTCGGTGGAATGTGTGCCCGTGCGCACCGGGAGCGCACTCGCCCGAGGCGCGCCGCGGAAGGCGGGCGCCGACGGCGCGAGCAACGCCGGAATCGGCGGAGCGCCGACCACAAGCGCCGGGACGTACGGCGTGAAGGTGACGAGCGCGTTCACGCTGTCACCGCCCGCCACCACCGTGTCGCAGCCCAGGCAACGGGGACCGGTCGCGCGACCCCAGTACGAGCTGTCCGCGAGGACAGGAGAACCGCTCAACTTCATGAGAGCAAAGAATGTGTTGCCGGTGAAGTTGGAGCGGCGGAAGACCGTGGTGTCGGGCCTCACGAAGGAGGCGCCGTACCCCCCGTTGCGGACGACCGTGTTGTACGCCGCCTGCACCGGCCCGGCGTCGAAGAGGAATCCGCTGTTGGTATTGTCGGCGACCGTGTTGTAGGTCAGGGACGCCTGCGTGATCGTCCCCGAGAAGTACATCCCGAGTCCGCGAATTCCCTGCACGGTATTCGAGTCCACCCGCGCGTAGCCGATCCTGGAGTAGCCGGTTCCCCCGCCCGTCACCTGGATCCCCTGCCCGAGGCCGCGCTGGATCGTATTGCCGGCGATGGTCACCGAGTCATAGGCGTTCTGGACGGAGTACCCCACGCCGTAGACGGAGATCGACGCGCCGCCGTACAGGGTGTCCCGCACGATCGTGTTGCCGCCGATGCGCAGCCACTGCGGAGTGTAGTCGCTCCACGAGTACACGCCGTCGCTGAAGCCGGCGATCGCGTTGCGCGTCACCACGCCGGAGACCCCCCTCAGGAGGATGCCGTAGCCTCCCCCAAGCCCGCTGATCGCGTTGCTGTCGATGGCCACGGTGCCGCTGTTCCGGGCGTCGACGGCGGCGAAACCCCCGTGCGAGAAGGTATTCCCGAAGACCGTCACCCGACCCGAGTTCAGGAAGTTCACGCCGGTGGAGGCGGAATCGATCAGCGAACCGCGCAGCGTCAAGCTGGCCACGTTGGCTTCCACGCCGGTGCCGGTGGTCCGCAGCACCGAACGGCTGATCACCAGGGTGTCGCCGCTCAGGCCGCTCCCTGGCATGGTCGCGTACACGAGGATCGGCGCCCCGGTGAACGTACTCGAATCCACCACGGTGCGGCTGCCCTCGCCCCACACGAGTACCCACACGCCGGTAGCGGCATCGTTGGCCACAGTGAGCCCGTACAGGGTCGTCCGGCCGACGGGACTATTGAGCACGATGTTCCCGCCCGGTGTGCCCGCTGGGTATACCGCGTCCTGGAGATTGCGGACGAAGCCGCTCCGCGCCGCGAAGACCACGCGGCACGAGCGGCAGATCAGCCCGCCGAACCGGTTGTCGTGGAACGCGGAGGAGTCCACGTGCAGGGAATCCGCCCCGCTCACGTCCACGGCGAAGGGCCCTCCGTACCCGGAGTAGTCGGGCGAGGCCGCGGTGTTGCTCTCGTCCACGAACACCAGTGATACGATGCGAACCTGATCCGCCTGCACGGCGGACGCGGGGACTTGACTGAACACGGACCGGCGCACACCGAGGAACCCGATGTTCACCGCACGCAGCGCCGTGCCCTGGAACGAACTACTGTCGACAGTGACCTGGACCGTGCTGTCGGGCCCGTCGAACCCCACGTGCGCCCCGTTGCTGCTCGCGAACGCCGAGTACTCGATGGCCACCCGCCGCGTCAGTGCGAAGGTGACCGTCCAGTCTCCAGCCGAAGGCCAGTTGGGGCTATCGAGGACGCTCACGTGGCTCCACAGGACCGAGTCGGCACCGGCGAGCGCGAAGGCGGGCCGGCCGTTCTGGTGAATGGTCGTGTGGGAGATCCGCGCCGTGGCCGAACCCCCGCCGAGCAGGACCCCCACCGCCGCAGGCATCGTGTCCCCCGGCAGGTCCCCCGCCGGGCCCACACCACTGATATCCGCGCTATCGAGGACGAAGGTCTGGCCAACGATCGCCCACAGCGCCGCATCGTTGGCGCCTCGCACCATGAAGTGGTCGAAGAACGCGACACGGGCGCTGTCCACCCGGAAGCCCGCCGTGGCCACGGAGACGCTGTCGGCGACGAGGCTGTCCGCCCTCGCCACCTGGATCGCGTGCACCTCGCCCCCACCGGGGCCGCCCTGACCCACCAGGTCCACCGATACCGCGTGCAACCCCACGACCGGCACATTGTCCACTTCGATGCCGCGGAGAACCGCACCCTGCACCAGCACGTTGTCGAACGTCGCCTGCTCGACCTGGTGCACGGCGATCCCGACGTCGCGGCTGCGGACGACGCTGATCCGCCGGAGAGCGACGGCGCCGGTCCCGTCGCCCGCGACGACCACGCCGCCGAACGAGTCCTCAATCCACAGGCGGTCGAGGCGCACGCTGCCACTCGAGAGCCCGTCCACGAGAACCGCCGGGCCCGTCGGGTTGCGGATGACGGTCCGCCCCGCCGCCGTCGAGTCACCGATGAGCGTCAGCGGCATCGAAATCTCGACGCCCTCACCATAGGTGGCTGGCGCGACGATCACCGTGTCGTTCTCGGTGGCCGAGTTTGTCGCCTGGTGGATCGCACTGAACGGATAGGTGCTCGAGCCCAGTTCCGTGCCGCCGTTGAGTGCGGCGACGGCCGGGTTCACGTACCAGACGTGGCGGGTATCCGACACCGTCACGGTGACGCTGTCCTTGAGGCCCGGCGCCGCGTTCGCGAACACCTGGGCCGTCCCGGGGCCAACGCCGACGAGGTAGCCTGTGGCGTCCGTCCTGACCACCGCCGTGTCCGCTGAGGTCCACACCAGCCCGATGCCCGGCACCACGGCCCCGCTGCTGTCCCGCACAGTGGCGGAGAGCGGGAAGCGGTCGCCCGTGACGACGGCTGCGCCGCCCGGCAGGATCTGGACTGACGCCGCCGCCTGCACGGCGCACGCGCCCCCGTTCAGTCGCGACACCTGGAAACCCGTGACCGGGAGCCCGACCACGTACGACAGCACGATCAGCGCGTCGCGCGTGTCCACGCGGCCGTTGCCGTCCACATCGCCGTTGACTGTCGTGTACGGCGTGATCGGCAGGCCGACCGCGCTGGTCACGATCGCGAGCGCGTCGGCGCTGGTAACGGTGCCACTGCCGTCGAGGTCCCCGAACACTCCAGTGGACACGCAGAGCATCGATGAGGTGACGGTGCCGATGGGCAGGAGGTCCGCGAAGGTGCCGGCGCGAATCAGTTCCTGGAGGTTCACCCGGAGGGTGTCGGTCGCGCCGACAGCGCCGACCACCGAGAAGATGGCGTTGACGAGGACCGGCTGCCCGGTGGCGCCGGCGGGATTGGCGAGGGCGAAACGGAGGCTGCCCGCCGCCGAATCGGCATTGACCACGGCAGCGCCGAGGCTGCCCGCGCTGGTGCCGCGGTAGGCGAGGACGCTCGGGTGCCAGAGCAGGCGGGCGGTGATGGAGCCCAGGGAGGCCCCGCCACTACCCGAGAGATCCGCCACGATCGGCACCGTGACCTGTGCCCCGGGCAACAGGGCCATCGAACCGGTGCTCGGTCCGACGACCACCGTCTGTGCCTCGGCACGAACAGCCAGGCACGCCCCCGCCAGAGCAAGGGCGACGCTGAGGCTCGCCTTCACGCCATGCCTCCCATGCACGAGAGAGCTAGTGCCCCGCCGTCCGGCTCAGGAAGATCTGCCGGTTGACCTGTAGCTGCGGCGCGAGGTTCGTCAGCGACATCGCCGCCGACAACTCCTCCATCTGGAGCGCCAGATCCGACGCATAGTCGGCGCTCTTCACCTCGAACGTGCCGTCGTACAGCACGAGGTTCGTGAAGCCGGTCGGCGCGGCGCCCGCGAAGCGGATCTCGCCTGTGGGCGCCCCCGCCGGGTTCGACACACGGAGCCCGTCACTGATCGCGTTCTCGGCCCGGAAGGTGAGCCGCGCCGGGTTGAAGCGCAGCCGGCCGGTGAAGCTGCCCAGCTTGTAGTTCTGCTGGGTGCCGACCTGGACCTCCACCCGCACGCGGACCGTCTGCCCGGGGCGGGCGCTGAGGTTGTCCACTGAGATAAAGGCCGCCACGCCCTGAACCAGCGGGGGCTTGGGGCCGGTGCTCTGCGCGGGCTGGTCCTGACAGGCCGTCAGCGCGAGACCGAGAACGACGAGTCGCAAGGCATGCATCGTGACATCCTCCCTGGGTTGCGGCCGGAGCCGCGGATGTGAACGCGCTACTACTGCACGCGGACGGCGCCCGAGAGCACGAGAGCGGCGGGGGCGCGCGTCAGCATCTGCGTAAACGTCGGCGAGATGCCCGACAGATCGGTCAATGTGAGTGCCAGCGCCGAATTGCCGGCGGCGCTGGCGGTCAGCCAGATCGCGGCCAGGCCCACAGGCTGCGCCGACGATCCGCTCGCGTCGACGGCGCCGAACTGCAACTGGCCGGTCACGGCATCGCCGGTGTTCGCGGTGAAGAGGCCGGTCATCGAGACGGCCCCGATGCTCTGGAAGCCGGCGACGGCCGGGGCCCAGGCGAGCTGAGCGGTGAAGCTCCCCAGTTTCTCACCCGGGACGGCTCGGAGATCCACGCCGGTCAGGACTCCGAGCGAGTCGCCCACGGCCGCCGAGGCGAAACTGCGCCCGTTCGTGACGAGGTAGGCTACCGCCTGTCCGCTCGCCGGCACCGCGACGAGTAGTGAGTCGAGAACAGTACCGGACGGTCCGGGGGCCGATGCGACCAGGATGGTGGTCCCGGCGGAGATGCCGGTCACCAGACCTGTCAGGCTGTCCACGCTCGCTACGCCAGGTGCGCGCGACACGAACCGCAGGCCCGTCGGGGTGACCGGGCCGCCTGAACCGTCCTTGCCCGCCACCTGGAGCCGCACCGTGTCCGCCGGCAGCATCACTCGGAAGCCGGGCGTCACCTGGATCGCCACGAGCGGCGCCGGCCGCAGGTCGAACGTCACGGCGACGGTTCGCGGCGAATTGCTCGCTACGCCGGAGGTGACGGGCACCGTCGCGGTGTACGTGCCGGCCAC
>Ga0315275_10004543_pt1 | contig 12982 bp, 9 predicted proteins | sample YL17G03_0_MG_FD_205557 | JGI IMG/M metagenome (GOLD analysis project Ga0315275, IMG submission 205557) | Sediment microbial communities from Yellowstone Lake, YNP, Wyoming, USA - YL17G03_0 | ecosystem: Environmental > Aquatic > Freshwater > Lake > Sediment | place: USA: Wyoming | collected... | reverse complement strand
CTGTACGGAATTCAGCCGGTTCCAGGATGGCGGGAAACTGTCACCTTGAACAAAAAGGATTTGAATCCGCTGGACAGACAGGCCGTGGGCAGACATCTTAAAGGCGCACGTACAGGCAGCGATGTCCTGGCCATCAGCGCCTCGGCATCCCCTCTCTTTTTGACTATTCCGTATCTGTTAAATAAAGAAAATATGAATGCACTTACCATAACCGTCATGTATGCGGAGGTTGCAGTTCTGGTAGCGGGAATCAACGGCGTCTGCAAGAGTCTTGTTCACCGTAAACGGCCGTATCTGTACGTAAACAACCTCTTTGAAAGATCTCCCAGAAACAAGTCTTCGGCTTCGTCTTTTTATTCCCTGCACTCGACATTTGCGTTCGGCTCCATGGTGTTTCTATCAACGGTTATAGGGGACCTGTATGATTCCTTCCTCAAATACGCAATCCTGGCGGGTTCCTTATCGGTTGCCGGGTTAACCGGCTATTTCAGATTCGCCGCCGGACTCCATTTTCCCACGGATATTATAGTTGGAGGAGCCATCGGCAGCGTTATCGGCTATCTTGTTCCGGCGATACACAAGATTCGATCTGATAATTTCACCATGTCGGTTGTCGTCGGAAGGGGCTATGGCCTACAATTCGGGATACGATTTTAGCAATAGGAGATGTATTTATACAAGAAGGGAAGAGAGCGGAGACCGGTGTCCCCGTCATCGGAAGTTGCAGCCGATTTCTTTAAAAGACTCGTTATATTTATTTTTTCAGTATTCGTTCGTAATAATCATTCTTGTATCTTCTCGCTTTCTTTATAAACGCCCGGAAACGTAACGTAAGATTCATATATTGTGACGCAAGGTTGTTCGTTTCGTCAGGATCGCTGCCGAGATTGTACAGCTCTTCAATCTGATCGGCTGTTCTGCAGATATATTTCCAGTTTCCGTCAACGACCCCCATATAGTCGTCCTTCCAGGAGGTATGCAGGAGCGCGCACTGTTCCCGGTGAGAAGCGAAGATCGGTATTCCTTCCTGTTCGAAGCTTCGTTCAATTCCCAGTATGTCCAGAATTGTAGGCAGTATATCGACATGCCTGGTAATGCCGTCATAGTAGGCCGGAGATGTGAATATTTTTTTGTTGTAAATCAGGAAGGGGACATGCACGTTCTCATCGTAGATATACAGCGGATGGTTGTAATTCATTTTATGCTGATAGAACGCCTCGCCATGATCGGCGAACAGGAAGAGCAGCGTATCGTCCATAAGGGATTCCCGCTCAAGCTCGCGAATGAGCATGCCGAGTGAAGCATCCGCATAATGAAGTGAATTCAGGTAGTTGAGCCAGTTTTTTTTTCGGTAGTCAACGTCATCGGGTATGTCGCCGGTAATTTGAAATTTTTTATCCGGTATGGCATAGGGATGATGCGGATTTACCGGCATAAAGATTAAGAGGTATGGCTTCGCGGCGTTATTTTTGATAAATTCTATGCCGGGTCTGATCATGGCCCGCTCATCCACCCCCCATCCCACCTGCTGGTTGTACGGCTTCACCTTTATCAGCTGATTGTAATCGATTATCGCGTCAAATTTTCTGTTTTTCAAGAACCGTTGCTGTCCTGCATAGCCGAGACCGCCGGTGTGGATCAGACATGTCCGGTATCCATGGCCCTTGAGAATTTCAGGCAAAGTCTGCAGTTTTATATCCGGATATTTTTGTATCAACATATCTTTAGAATTCAGGTCGTAGGCGGACGCAAGGACCGATATCAATGCATTGGCTGAAAGAGGGTAATTCGCATAGTGATTCCGGAAGTTGATGCTGTTTTTTTCAAGCCGGTGCCAGGAATCGATGACATAGTTTCCGTTTATTTTTTTTTCATAATATTTATAGGGGGTAGATTCAAAAAAATAGAGTATGATATTATACTTTTTAAAGCGGGGGATGCTGTCCTGTCGCCGGTATCTGATGGCATTCATCATCGAATCGGTGTTGAGTTTGTAAGAAAAAGGTTTATGCCCGGCGTCTGTCTCGGCTATGCCGCCAGGGGAGATGGAGGTTTCACCAGTTACCAGGTTGTATACGGGATTCATCGAAAATTCATGCAGTATCGACATGTTTTTTTTTGTCTGATCCTTTTTGTATCGGGCATTGAATGTATCGGCAGGGATTGCCGGATCCGTCATCATGCCTGCCAGCAGAAACATAAGAAGCAGGGCCGGCGGAAGGAGCCTCGGCAGTTTAATGGATAACAGGTTTGACTGCATGTACACTTTCCCGGGAACGAGAGTCAGTTCCAGCCGCCACAGCATAAAATTCATCAAAGCGACAATGAATGACGACAGGGGGAACAATAGATAGAATTCAGTTGAAAATTCAGCACGGGCGGAATCGATAACGTTGCCCAAGCCGGTAAACTGTTCCCTTGCGGCAAAATTGGTCTGGAAAGTGGTTTCATAAACCCGGAAGAATTCAATGCTGAACAGGATAAAGAATAGTAAAGTGATATAAAGAATTAAAAGCAGCGCATGCCTGATTTTTCCAGTTTTGCTGAATGAGATAATCACAATAAAAAATATGAGCATGGTGAAGAAAACGGTCAAGGTGTCGTAGTGCAGGCAGATGGAGAGATATTCCCGGATGCCCTTGATTTGAAGGTCCGGATATAAAGACTGTATAAGATAATAAATTCTGATCCTGTATCCGAAAAATAACAGGAAGATAAAGATCCAATGGACAGCGATCAGCAGCAGGCTGTCATCATAACATGATATAATTTTGTCCCGGATGAATTTCATGACTCGAATGTGATCATGCTCAATTGCACGATAGAAGAAACAGGGGCGTGATCCAGATGCCACGACCGTACTGTTTCTGATACAGAAAATGAGATCCTTTCTCGGGTCAAGTACTTTGTTTCCAGGGGTTAAAGTTCCGTTGTAACTTCACAAGAAGCGCCGGGTGTTTTATTATCAGCTGCATTGTGTCTATTATTTGAATTTTTTTTAAACCCCCATGTTCCACTGTGTCCATGCCTGTTTACTATGGTACGCGCCCCATGGGGGAAAGGGGTTTTACCATTGAACACGCAACCGCTCTATTCTTTTAATGTAATAAATAGGTATAATTCATGCGGAGAGCGCTATTTAAAGGCATATATAACCATGGAGCTGGTGACGGCAAAATTGCCGAAGTGGATTTTGCCGGCATAATGATATGCCGCGATCCGAAGCCATTTTCGGTAATCCCAAAACGACTTAAAGGAGTATTTTGATTTCTTGAGTTTGGGCAGGAGTCCGAATTCAACCGGGTAATATACCTTTATTTTGCCAAAACCGCTTTTTCGTAAAATCCTTAGCAGGCTTTTTCTGGAAAAATATGACAGGTGCCCGGGCATGAAATAGGCGTATTTCCTCCCGAAGATTTTCGCCTGCAAACCGTCCATATTCGCCGTTTGGATCACCAGCAGTCCGCCGTTCCGGAGGAGCCTGTGACACTCGCTGAGTGCAAAAGCTGGATCAGGCAGGTGCTCTAATAGCTCTATCATGGAAATCACCGAAAAGTAATTTTCCGGGAAGCGGTGGTCCGCAAGCGTTCCCGCATGTATCATATCCCCGAATATTGATTTTGCATGACCTGCAGCGAATGAGGAAATTTCTATTCCATGGGGGACAAAGTACTTTGACGCTGACTTCAGAAAGCCGCCGAATGAACAGCCTACATCAAGAAGATTACCTTTTTTAACGTATGTTCTTATGACGCGTATTCTCTTATCCCACACGTGGGAGAAGTATTCTGATGCTTCCCGTTCGTCATGATATGAATATTCAGCGTTACCCGTATAATAGCTGCTGCCGTATAATTTGATGATAACGCTGTTTTTAAATCGGGGATTCATGAATATAAATCCGCATGTTTTACATCTGTCCACGGTAAATGGGGGAATGTACGACAGTATCTCGTATAGGAAATTCAGGCTCGTGCCGTTGCAGACGGGGCATGAGGGTAATCTCCGGGCGTACATATCGTCGGTTTCGGATTTATTAATTACGGACTGTTTCATTTGATTGCATGCACTACCCAATGCGAGATCATTGCTCTGGTGTCGCCGACGAGCGTCCTTTCCATGAGCCCGAATTCGAACTTTCCGAACGCAGAAAATGCCCGAGTCAGTTCATCTTCGCTGTAAAATGATACGATAGTTCCGTTGATGTCATTGAGATTCGTGGCCCACGTGTTATTGCCGAGATGCTTTCCCGTTTTTAAATAGGTATCTCTGCTGGTGCGCAATGTTGCAAACAAATGACCATCTGGCACTAATACCCGCACTATTTCTCCCAGCATCAGGGGAAGTGTTTCCTTGCGGTTGTAGTGAAGTGAGCCCCATGCTATTACAAAATCAGCAGAACCGTCCTTTATGGGTATATGTCTGTTATCGCCGGCCACCAGGAACCCGTTAAAACGCTTTTTCGATAACAGAAGGGCGTTGAAGCTTGAATCCAGGCCGATGATCCTGCCGATTCGAAGTTCATTCAAGAGTTTCAAATGCCTGCCGCTGCCGCAGCCGAGGTCGATTGCGGTGAGGGGCGCATTTTTTTCATACCCGGAGATGTTTTTTTTCAGCAGGCGCACCAGGTTTTCATCCGGATACCGGATGTCCGATTTATCGCTCATATAGTGGTTATTCCAGCTGCTGTCCACGGTCAAGGTTTGATCCTGATATTGAAATTCTCTGCCGCTTTTTTGGAAATTGAAATTGCTTTCTCGACCGTGGGGGCTGTGACTATCACGACGCCAAGGCGGTCCAGGTTTGTGACCGGATCATTGATCCGGGAGCCGATTTCTTTGAATATCCGTGAAAAAATAGTTCCCCGTTCCTTCCGGGGGCCATTCGGGTTGCACGAGGCAAGGACGCCTTTTTCTCCGGTTATGTACCGCACCGCTACGGCGTTATTTGATGTACAGGCCGTCGCCGGAATCCTGAAATTTCTACCGGTTATGGACTTTATAGCTTCACCGATAAAATTGTACCCGGTACTGGCCGGTATGAGTATGTCGGGGATGAACTCGCCGCCAAATTCCGGGACCGCCTCTATGAGATATAGTTCTTCGTCCTCAGTTACTATGAATTCCATGATAAGGGGCGAATTGATGATTGAAAAAGCGGCAGCGACCTTTTGCCCTATGCTATCAATTTTTGCGGAAAGATGGCTGAATTTCGAGGGTGTTGTATGAATTATATCGATGAAATAGGGCGGGTATGTGGTTTTTTTATCTGTTATCTCGACAAGGTGAAATTTTTTATTGTGGATGATACCCGCGGTGATAATTTCATCACCTGGCATGAATTTTTCAAGGATATATTCTTCCGAGTTTTCCTGCGCTGACAAAAAATTTTGCAGCTCGGTCAGATTTTTGACAAGCCGTACATTAAATTTAGCGTGGCCTGAATTCGGTTTGACGATTATCGGGTATTGTTCTTTTGGGATTCTTTCCAATTTTGTTTTAACGGGAAAAGGGTGCAATGGCGGAGTATTGATGCCATGTTCGATGAATACCGACTTCATTTTTTTTTTGTTGATAAAGTGACGGCTGACTGAATATGGCAAAAAGGGGATATTGAATTTTTCTGTTAGATAACTGGTTGTAACAATGGCCGGTCCGTAGGATTTGGTCATTATCCCAACAATGTCGCCATCGACTAGAAGCTCGCGCAATTTTTTATATAAAGCATCACGATTTTCAATGGATTCCTGTATTTTTAGATCACAGGAATAAAAGCCCGGCGCCGCGGTGTTATTATCCACTCCGATAACATGAAATTTAAGTTTTTTTGCCTCGAGTATTAAAGGAATTTGATTTAATCCCGAACCTATTGAGACAAAAAAGTTTAATTGTTGAGTTTTTTTCTTTTTCAAGAGCATAATCTTAGTTGCAAGAATTTTCCGGTACCGTCAACAAGATTTCATCATATACCGTTTTGTTCTCTGACGGTATGCTTTCTTTTTTATTATTATTGGATATTTGCATAATTTAAAAATCGGTATGTTCAAATAAATAATAAATATGTATATTATCAATATGTGCGATAAATCATAGTATTTTATAGTTTACAATTTTAGATTATAATTTTAACACATACTTTAATATCGCCGGAGCAGGAAGGGCGCCTTAACGATTAATTCGCAAGGGAATATGATGCAGTGTGAACGGTGTAAAAATATCGAAGCTACAATACATCTTACTGAAATAATCAAAGATGTTAAATCCGAAGTACATCTGTGCGAAAGCTGCGCTCGGGGGATCGGTGTAAACTCCAAGCTGTCCAATTTTTCATTGTCCATTCCCGAGTTGCTCTCCTTCCTTGACCTCAACGAAGTTGAAGATTGCGTTGACGGGGGAATGTGCAAGTCATGCGGGTTAACGTTTATGGACTTCAGCCGCGAAGGTAAACTGGGCTGTCCCGACTGCTATAAGTATCTCAATGATTCATTAAAATCGGTAATACTCGGGTTCCATGGCGCGACCCGGCACATCGGCAAGCATCCAAACAACACCATGGCTGGCGATAGAGATGCATACGTTAAGCCGGTGCAGGTGATCAGCGAGAAAAAGTCCATCGAAGAATTGAAGAGACAGCTCAATAAGGCGGTATTTGAGGAACGCTATGAGGAAGCTGCGGTTATTCGAGATAAGATACGAGAAATAGAGTAGCGTGAGGGGAAACTGCATTGTTTGAAGAGGCATTACAGCGGTCGGGATTCTGGACTTCCTTCGGGCCATTCAGCCATATCGTGCTTTCCAGCAGGCTGCGCCTTGCAAGGAACATGCAGTCCGTATTGTTCCCGGGCAGAATGCTCGGCGAGGAACTCTATCCTGTGCGGGAGGCACTGGAGCGGTTTTCCAGCGAATCGATCTACGGGAACACCATCAATATCATCGATCTTAGAAATATCGACGGCAATGAAAAAAGGTATTTGAGAGAACGGAATATTATCACCTACGAGATGGAGGTATCGGATAACAGCCTGGTTGCAGTCAGTTATGTTGATGATTTTTCGATTCTGGTGAATGAAGAAGACCATTTCCGCATACAGGTTATTCGGCCCGGCCTTCAGCTGCCGGAGGCGTATAAAATCGCCGACAAGGTTGATACGGAGCTGAATAGATTTGTTCCTTATGCCTTCTCTGACGAGCTGGGATACCTGACTGCATGCACGTCAAATCTCGGAACCGGACTCAAGGTATCCGTTCTGCTTCATCTTCCGGTTACAACATTGAAGAACCGGGTGAAGGAGCTTATTCCGGATGAAAAGAAGAACAGCGTTGAGATAAAGGGCACTTCCAGCCATATGAATAAACCGCTGGGGAGCTTGTATCAACTATCCAACAGAATTTCCATAGGATTATCGGAGATCGATATTATTGAGATGGTTGACGAAATACTCGGCAGAATACTTGAAATCGAGGACGCGGGAAGGGACGAATTTGTTTCCGAATCACGGCTTGAACTTGAAGATAGGATCTGGCGCTCATTCGGAACGCTGATTTGCTCCAGGAGGATAAGCTACGTTGAATCCATGGAACACCTCTCAAACGTCCGGCTTGGTATTATCCTTGCGGTTATGAAAAATATTGATATAAAGATGATTAATGATTTAATGGTCAATATCCAGTGGGCTCATCTTCAGAGGAACTGCGGATTGCTCTTCAAGAGCACCAATGAGTCTGATGAGTGCCGGGCTGATTACATGCGTAGAATTCTTGGTTCTTTCGAGGTCAGATAATGTTTGAGTTTACAAAGCGTTCGAAAAAAGTACTTGAACTGATGTCCCAGAGCGAGGGGAAGCGGTTAAGTGCTGATATGCTGGAGCCGGATCATATAATGATTTCACTGCTCAAGGATGAGGAATCAGTCGCAGCGCGCATAATGAAGAATCTCGGCATCAATTTCGAGCGGTTCATACAGGAAATTGAGCAATCGGTACGGAGAAGCAGCTCATCCATAATTCTGGGGAAGGTGCCGTTAAGCTCCAATTATAAACGGATCATAGAAATGTCGAAAGAAGAGGCGCGGAAGCTCAAGAATTCTTATATCGGTACGGAACACCTGCTCCTCGCCATCTTCAGAGATGGGACCTGTTCCGGCATTGATACGCTCATTCGGGCCGGCATAGATTACAATGTCATCAAGCATGAGATACTCCGGGTTCTGGGCGTCAAGGTCAACAACGAGAAGCAGAACAAGCTGAAAACAGCAAAACCGCCGGCGCTTGAGGAATTTGCCCGCGATCTGACCAGAATGGCTGCCGAGAACATGCTTGATCCGGTAATAGGACGCGAAGAAGAGATCACCCGCGTTATACGTATTCTCTCTCGAAAGAGAAAAAACAATCCCATCCTGATCGGCGAGGCCGGCGTGGGCAAAACCGCGATCGTAGAGGGCCTTGCGCAGAGGATAGTAAAAAAGGAGGTCCCGGAGCCTTTACACGACAAACGGGTTCTTTCCCTGGACATGGCCGCTATCGTAGCCGGGACCAAATATCGCGGCGAATTCGAAGAGCGGCTCAAAAGGGTTGTCAAAGAAATCATTGATGAGCGAAATATAATTATTTTTATCGATGAGGTGCATACCCTCATCGGTGCCGGAGCAGCCGAGGGTGCGATAGATGCCGCGAACATACTGAAACCGGCTCTTGCGCGGGGCGAGCTTCAGTGTATCGGAGCCACAACCCTGAACGAATACAAGATGTATGTGGAAAGAGATACCGCGCTCGTTCGTAGATTCCAGTCGATCCTCGTGGATGAACCCGATGTAGAGGAAACGATAAAGATACTTACCGGCCTCAAGGAACGGTTTGAGACGCACCACAAGGTCAGATTTTTACAGGAATCCCTGGAAAAGGCGGCACATCTTGCCGACCGTTATATCAACGACCGCTGCCTTCCTGACAAGGCCATCGACATAATCGACGAGGCTGGAGCCATGGCAAGGCTTGAAAATTTTGACATGCCCGAGGATATCATAGCACTGGAGGCGGAGATTGAAGGTCTCGTCGCAAGGAAGAATGAGCTCGTGCTGTCGCAGGAATACGAGCAGGCTGCCGCAGTTCGCGATCTTATCCAGAACAAGAGGGAGATCTTAACCGCAAAACTGAATAACTGGCACGAGAAAAAGAATGAATATGAAATCATGGTCACAACCGATCAGATCGCGCTGGTAGTTTCCGAGAACACCGGCATTCCGGTCAATAGCATCGAAGAGTCAGAATCCGATAAGCTCATGAGAATGGAGGAGGTAATCCACGGGCGTATCATTGGACAGGATGAGGCGATCAGGGCCGTGAGCCGCGCTATCCGGCGCTCGAGAATCGGGCTTGGGAATCCCAACAGGCCGATGGGCGCCTTCATTTTTCTCGGCCCTACCGGCGTGGGCAAGACTGAACTGGCAAAGGCGCTGACCGAATTTTTATTTGACGACGAACGGAACCTCGTCCGGATCGATATGTCGGAGTACATGGAGAAGCACTCGGTGTCCCGGCTCATCGGCGCTCCGCCCGGATATATCGGCTATGAAGACGGAGGGCAGCTTACGGAGAAAATCAAGAGAAGGCCCTATTCTGTAATTTTGCTCGATGAGATCGAGAAGGCCCATCCCGACGTATTCAACATACTCCTTCAGGTTTTTGAAGAGGGAGAGTTGACGGACGGCATGGGGACGACCGTCAGCTTCAGGGACACGATCATCATCATGACTTCAAACATCGGAAACCGCGAGTATCAAAAAACCGCCAAGATGGGGTTTGCCAACGCCGAGGTATCTGCGAATGGTGTCAATGAAAAGGTGAGCGATGAATTAAAAAAGCTTTTCAGCCCTGAATTTTTAAACCGGATCGATGAAGTGGTCTATTTTCATAAACTTGAAAAAAATCATATTAAGCAGATAGTCGATTTGATGCTTGCAATGATAAATGAAAAATTGTGGGAAAGAAAGATCGAACTGGTATTTTTGCCGAGCGTTAAAAAGTATATCATCGAAAAGGGATATAATGAAAATTTCGGGGCCAGGAATCTAAGGCGTGTCATTCAGAATGAAATAGAAGACGCATTGGCGAGCGAGCTCCTGCAAGGCAATATCCATGAATCCGCAAAATTGAAGGTAACCCTGAAGGGAAAATCCATATCTTTCAAACCGCTTGGTCCGCTGGCGCTCAATGGCGATGATAGTGAGCATGATGATGATCTGATGGAAAATAAGACCGTGGAAATTAAAGGCATATGAACAGATATGGGATATACTATAGCAGAAAAGATTTTTAACACTCACCGCGTTGATAATCCAACAAAAGAAATCCATGTCCTTTCGCTTGACGCTGTTTTCTGCCATGAGGTGACAACGCCGATTGCGATATGCGATCTCATGTCCAAGGCCAAGGACCGCGTATTTGATCCGAAGAAGATTAAGGCGGTTATTGACCACGTGACGCCGGCAAAGGACACTAAAACAGCGCAGCAGGGCAAGATTCTCCGGGAATGGGCGAGGCGGCATAAGATCGAGTACTTTTTCGACATAGGTCATAACGGCGTGTGCCACGCAATTTTCCCGGAGAAAGGATTTGTCCGCCCCGGCTATACGGTCATCATGGGTGATTCGCATACCTGCACTCACGGGGCATTCGGCGCTTTTGCCGCCGGCGTCGGATCAACCGATCTCGAGGTTGCCATTCTGAAAGGGGTATGCGCCTTTAACACCCCGCGGACGATGAAAATACATATAACCGGAATGCTGCCTCAAGGCGTGTACGCCAAGGATGTGATCCTTTCAATAATAGCGAAAATAGGCGTCAACGGTGCAACGAATCTGGTCATCGAATTTACCGGTCCGGTGATCGGAGCAATGAGCATGGAATCTCGCATGACCCTGTGCAATATGGCGGTTGAAGCCGGTGCAACGAGCGGCATCTGCTACCCTGACATGACTACCGTGGAATATCTGTGGGATTTCATAAAGGCGGAGTATACGACCGGAGAAGAAGCGCTTAAGGATTATTCGAAATGGATATCCGATCCCGACGCAGAGTATGAGAAGGTTATAAACCTTGATGTCACCAACCTCGAGCCGCTCGTTACCTTCGGGTACAGGCCCGATCAGGTTAAAACCGTCCGCGAAATGGAAGGAACCCGGGTCGACCAGGTATATATCGGTTCCTGCACCAACGGAAGGATAGAAGATCTTCGCATTGCAGCGCAGGTGCTCAGGGGCAAAGCGGTGAACCCGAAGGTGCGGGCGATCGTTTCGCCGGCAACAACGGGAATTTACAGGACCGCGCTGGATGAGGGAATTATAAAGATATTCATGGACGCCGGGTTCTGCGTAACAAATCCCACCTGCGGCGCCTGTCTCGGCATGAGCAGCGGGGTGCTTGCGCCCGGCGAGGTGTGCGCGTCCACGACCAACCGGAATTTCCAGGGGCGGATGGGCGAGGGCGGCATGGTTCATCTCGTAAGCCCGGCAACCGCCGCCGCGACCGCGATCGAGGGCGCAATCACAAACTCCGAAATCTATCACGGGAAGGGAACATGAAAAATTTTAAAGGAAAAGTTCTCTTCCTCAGCAGATCGGACATCAATACCGACGAGATAATCCCGGCTCATTATCTTACGGAAATAAACAAGGAGGCGCTGGCTCCGTATCTGCTTGAAGGTCTCAGGCTCGATGACTTTGACCATACGAGGGACATTCAGGGGAAGAGCGTCATAATAACGCGATCGAATTTCGGATGCGGCTCCTCACGGGAACACGCTCCATGGGCTCTCGAGATGAACGGCATAAATCTTGTCATAGCAGAGGGCTTTGCCCGTATATTCCGCCAGAACATGTACAATTGCGGCATGATGGCCGTTGAGCTTCCGGCCGAAACGATTGACCGGCTTTTCAAGCAGGGGGCTGGCAGAGACGTTGAAATAGACAATGACTTTGAGAAGAGCCAGTTTATCGTCACAATAAACGGGGAGGAGGAGCGCATTGATTATACCATAAGCGATTTTGACAGAACACTCGTCCTTGCAGGAGGCTGGCTGGAATACGCAGATTCGAAATATTAGTCCAGCCGCTGTAAGTTTTTACTCTCAGTCATATCCCCGTTCATAATAAAAGGAATCATATACCAATCACCCCGCAGATATTTGTCCATTACCAGCTGCGAAGGGGCTGGCAAGTCCTGAATAAACGCCTTTGTGAATTCAAGGCCGATGTTCAAAGGGCTGGCGTTTAAATTCATATCAAAATTTCCGGTAATTTTCAGTCGTATGTTGTTGGAATTGAATATAAAGGACTTCATCTGATAGGCGGTACCCTTGATATCGATGTTGCCGTATATTTTATTGAATTCCAGGTCCCGCAGCTTGTATCTCAATTCAGAAAGAAAAATCCCCAGGCCGTTCTGAATGCCGGTATCAACCAGCTTTCCTCTATCTACCGTAAATTCCACATTCCCCTTTGCCGTCTGCAATATGTTATCGCTGAGCTCGAAATCGATTTTAGAATTTCCCTGTATAATGCCGAAGAATCTATTGCGTATTTTTTGATTCGGGTATATTATATCCTGCGCCTGCAGATTGTCAAAATTGAGCGTCAACGACGCCTGTGCCGGCCCCTGAGGGATGCGTATGGTTCCGTTTCCGGTCACCCGGCCGTTTGCATACAGGAATTGAAATCCTTGTATGATGAGACTGTTCCCTGACAGGTCGTAATTGAGCTGAACACTGGATACTTTATAAGGTTGGCAGAGTAATTGGTTTATATTAATACTACCTGAAATATGCATCGGTACATTAAAAGGCTCGTCGGACGAGGAAAATTTATTCTTTGCCGAATCGATACTAACAGCATCCGAGCTGACATTGATAAATAATTTTGACAATGAGCGATCTGTAGACGCAATGGAAAGCAGGCAGGGGCTGGCATAAAGTTTGAAAGGAATGTCAGT
>Ga0315275_10004539_pt1 | contig 12986 bp, 8 predicted proteins | sample YL17G03_0_MG_FD_205557 | JGI IMG/M metagenome (GOLD analysis project Ga0315275, IMG submission 205557) | Sediment microbial communities from Yellowstone Lake, YNP, Wyoming, USA - YL17G03_0 | ecosystem: Environmental > Aquatic > Freshwater > Lake > Sediment | place: USA: Wyoming | collected... | reverse complement strand
TATTATTTGACATAAAATGATTTAGGTCTTTCATATAATTAGTGATTATCATGAAAACAAAACTATTCCTTTTATTATTATCTGTGTCCGTAGCATCATGTACTACCAAAACTTCTAATAGTCTGACAGGTCAGGAAGAGTCAGCTTTGCGGCAAGCTATCAAAAACGATACTTTATTTGCTTCATGGGTCGAGGATACTTCTAATGCCATTAAAATCTATAAGCAATATAAGGTCAATGTTATGAAGTCGGATTCCTTATGGGAAAGTGATCAACAGAGATTAAAAAAAATAGATGATTTTGGCTATACAAGTAAATTTGAATTAATTCCTCTTGTCGAGAATTTATATGGAGATACAACCTTCAGAAAAGCCGAAGGAGTATCTTACCTAATCCAAACTGATCATTCGACAATACTTTTTGATACAGGTATTGATAATGATTCTACAATGTGTGTCCTTCGCTACAATCTTGATAAACTGGGAATTGATATCAGCAAAATAGATGCCATTTTTATATCACATAACCACGGAGATCATCAAAATAACTGGAAGTGGATTAATGACAAGACTTTTGTAACAACAGAAAATGAGAGCATTCTTCAAAGTATAAAAATATATGTACCCAGGAACGATCTTAATCTTAAAATACCTACTGTTTTTTCAAAAGATCCTGTTAAACTAAGTGAAGGAGTTTACACAACGGGGATTATTGGGGCACCAATGTTCTTTTCATTCTCTCAGGAACAAGGATTAATGATTAATGTTAAAGATAAAGGAATTGTAATCGTTTCAGGTTGCGGACATCAGACTGTTGAAAAAATACTTTTACGATGCGAAAGAATATCAAATATGCCAATATACGGTCTTCTTGGGGGATTGCATTTCCCTGTTGATGGTGATTCAGAAAAATATATGGGTTATTATATTACTGGCAAGCTACCCTGGGTACCTTTTACCCTGAACGATGTAAATAAAAAAATCGGATTAATTAAAAAACGAAATTTAAAATTAGTCGGCCTATCAACGCATGATAGTTCACCAAAAGCTGTTGAAGCATTTAAAACAACCTTTTCAAAAGAATATCAAGATTTAAGAGTAGGTGAGTGGATTGTGCTAGAATGATATTAGGGATAAATAGTTTAGTAGTATTTCACTTAAAGAATCTTCCAGACATTCTATCAAAACACCTCTTTTTCGTCCAAAACCTGGCACCAAACTGGTACCAAATAAGAAAGAAACACCTACAATTTGATTTTGTTCAAAATCCGTCCTTTTCTGACCACTTCAAAATCAGGTCTGATAACACAAAACATACATTTATAAACAACGAGGTTTAACTCCTGGTTCATGTGGTCAATTCATTCTGCCCAGTTATGGTCACGGGCATTGGATTTTCCTGCTGAGCCATACTGCATTTTATTTATTATTATTTTGAAATGGTTCCCCTCAGCTTTAACAACTCAAGAACCACTGAAAATTGGCAGTTTTAACTCCATTCCCATAATCCGTCGAAAGAGGGATTTTGGGGAGTGGCTTTTTAATTTGTATGTAACTTAATTAAATAATAACTTTATAAAATGGATACAAAAATCAAGACTGACCAGGAAACCATTACCCTTGCATTGGCAGAAGTAATAGCTTCATTTGATATAACTAAAGTCGCTGATATATTGAAAGATGATGGAGAATATCCTATTCAAGATGAAAAGAATGAGATTATCCCTACAATCAAAAGCAACTTCCTTAATTGGATGGAGAAATGTCTTGATGAATTCTTATTTGTCAACTAAGGCAGAACTATGTTGATTTATGACATCAACTATATCTCACAAACTCTTACCCAATTATGAAAAATCGAATACTAGTCCACATCTGGTCTTTCCTCGTTGTTCTTACCTGCGTGAATTCGCCTGCCCAGATCAGGCAGAACCCTTCATTCGCAGATCCTGAAAATACTGAACTTCACCGTTTTAGTGAAGTTTCTATCTCACCGGATGGGAATCAGATAGTCTATGTTGGCATGACTCGAGCTGATCACTCCAATGTGAATCAGATATATGTAGTAAATCTGGCTGATAACAAATTAACTCCCATTTTGATTGGCAATAAAGAACCAATTAGACCTGGAAGTCAGTACAATATAGTTTGGTCCCCCGATGGCAAACAAATCGCCTTCTTCGGCTCTGAAAAATCCGGGCAACAATCTGTGTTTCTTACCAATGTTCTTACCAACTCTGTTAGCAGAATATGTTTCTTTAAGGGCAATGCGGGATCCCTTCAGTGGTCTCCTGATGGGAAAGATTTAGCCTTTCTATTTACGGAAAATGCCTTAGGGCCAGTCGGGCCTCTCGCAGCAGCCGTTCGTGATACAGGTGTAATAGAAGATAATATTCTGGTACAGCGAATTGCCATAATCAGTCTTGCTTCATCCCAATTACACAAGGTCTCTCCCCCTGATCTTTATATATTTGAATACCAATGGTCTCCGGATGGAAAATCATTTGCAGCAATTGCAGCGCATCCCCCGGGGGATAATAATTGGTACATTGCGGATCTTTATCGTATTGAAGCCTCAACAGGAGGATCACACAAATTGCTTGTTCCGGAGATGCAGATTGCTGCTCCACGCTGGTCACCAGATGGTTCACAGATTGCATTTATCGGGGGATTAATGAGTGATCAGATCTTGCCAAATGGAGATGTATATGTTCTTCCAGCCGGAGGTGGTCACCCGAGAAATCTGACCCCCGGAATGGGAATGTCTGCATCCTGGATTCACTGGGAACCCAGCTCACAAAATATACTTTTTCATGCAGTAGATTCTGGAGCTACAACCATTGCCTCAGTCAACATTTCTTCTGCAAAGCTTAACTGCCTATGGCATGGTTTAGAATCCATCTATGCTAATTCTTCTGATAAAGTTTCCTATGCTAATGACGGAAAATCATCTGCTGTTATAAAAGAATCTTTTGATAATCCGCCGGAGATTTGGATCGGGAAGAAAGGTGCATGGCACCAAATTACTCGCATGAATGAAAATGTGCGTAGGAAATGGGGGCCTGCTTTAAGTTTACGCTGGCAAAGCGATTCACTCATCATTCAGGGATGGCTGATTCTGCCTCAAAACTATGACTCCGCTCATAGCTATCCTATGATAGTTAATATTCATGGAGGCCCGGCTGGCGCTGTTCAGCCAACATGGCTGGATGAAATATCTTTGGTAAATGTATTATCTAATGCAGGATATATTGTTTTTTCTCCAAACTTTCGTGGAAGCAGTGGTTGCGGCGAATCATTTATCAGAGCCAATGTTCGTGACTTCGGTTATGGTGATCTCCACGATATTCTAAATGGATTAGAAACTGTATCAAAACGCTATAATATAGATACCCTGAGAGTTGGAATTTCAGGATGGAGTTATGGCGGGTATATGGCAATGTGGGCCGTTACTCAGACTACTCATTTCAGAGCTGCCATCAGCGGAGCAGGCATCTCAAACTGGCTTAGCTACTATGGGCAGAATTCCATCGCCCGCTGGTCCACCTCATATTTTGGCGGAACAGTTCATGATGTTCCCAACATTTATGCAAGAAGCTCACCCATCAATTTCATTAAACAGGCAAAAACACCGACACTAATTATTGTTGGCGAAGGGGATAAAGAATGTCCATCGCCGCAATCGTACGAATTCTGGAGAGGGTTGCAGTATGTAGGAGTAAAAACAAAACTAATTGTTTATCCTGATGCAGGACACGGCATTTCCGATAAACAATATCAGGATTACTGTCGTCAAAGTTTAAATTGGTTCAACGAGAATATGCAATGAAACCACCTTTCTACAGTTTTGTGATATCCTGCGAATAAAAATATAAACTAAGCCATAGATGTTTGGGTTGCTCCATTAAATCAAATCAGAAATATTATATGTCAATTATCCATCAGACAGCGAACAGATAATGTCTTAACCCCCTATAAGTTGGACAATTCCTTCAACTTCCTGTCACCTGAAACGAAGTGTGAAATCCGTCCTTCTTTGACCACTTCAAAAGAAGGTCTGAAAACCCGTAACATACATAACAAAACAAATAGGATTTAACTCCGGTTTTTGGTAGTCAATTTTAGATGACTATATACGGTTTAGGCACCAGTCTATCCAGTTATTTTTTTAATTCTGTAAAACTATTTGCATCATTAGGATCGCCCTTACCATTATAAATTGCTATGGATGGATATGGGAATACCGGTCTGGTCATTGTAACTTTATTTTTCTCACTTTTCGTAACTATTACTTTTTCAGGAGGATTCCCATTCTCAACCCAATCACGTAAGTATTCTAACCAGTCAGTATTTGTCGGACCAACATCACCCATACCACAATGTCCTCCGCCTGGAAGCAGGAACAGGCGAATGTATCCCTCTACTTCTTTATCTGAACGTTTAACATCGTTATAATAGTGAATAGTTTTAAAAGCGGTAACAGAAAGGTCAGCCCAGCCTTGATTAATAATCATTTTACCGCCGTTCTTCTTGAATTCTTTGTAATCGGTTGAGTTTGAATTCAAAAATGAGGTGGCATATTTTGTGTCCTTAAATAAATTTGAATAATTGTATTTATAAAGATCCCACTCAGGATCATTGAAAACAAAGTATTTGAAAAACTGAGCACCAAAGGCTCCGAACCACGTCTTTTGCCCAAATTTTATAATAGATGTGTCAGTCGTTAAATGAGGTAAATACCATCCGGGCTCACTACCCAGAGGAAATCCAGGGTAAATTACAGACTCATTGACAGATACTCCTTCATAAAAAGTCTTTATTACTCCGATCTGATCCTTTGTAAAACAATCATCAGATGGCAATCCCTCATGACAAACCGGAAGTATCGAATAATCAATAGTGTAAGCGCCAGGATCATTAATGATATTATCCCTTATGCCGTCCAGACCATCAAATTTATTCATTATAATTTTCTCGAGCAGTTTCATCTTTCCGGAAGTTAGAACGCCATCTCCATTCTTATTATTAACCGGGAACTGCGCCTTGTAGTTATCAATACATTCCAATGATAGCCCTGCCCAGTCAATTACTGGTCCGCTGCAGATAATGCCGTCAAAATCATCAGGATATTTCTGAGCCTCCATGAGAGCTTGTCCTCCTCCGCGCGAACACCCTGAAAAGTAGGAATACCGTGGTTTTGAACCATAATAATGAGCAATAATGACCTTTGATACCTCAGCTGTTCTGTGAACAGCAAGAAATCCAAAATTCACCTGTCGCTCAATGTTATTTAGAGCCCATGTTCCATCAATATTTGTTCCCTCATGTCCTGTATCCGTTCCAACTGTGGCAAAACCCTGGTTTACGCGCCATGCTTCTCCATTTTGAATTGACCCTACAAAACCACCTCCTCCTCCCATGATGAACCTTGAATTCCAGGCTTCCGGGAGTCTAAGTCCAAACTTTATTTCGCTCCCTATAACTCCTATTACCCTACAATACTTGATTTCATTTCCAACAATATCTGCAGACAGAATGCGAAGGTCAGGAAGATCAAGATTTAACAATTCCTTACATTCCATGCAGGGTTTTAGGGTATCTTTGCTAACAGTTTGAGACCATGTTTTACCCTGATTAATAAAAGAAAGAATTAAAACGATTGGGAATAAAGCTAGATTTTTCATAATGGTGATTTTTAGTGAAAAGCTTTAACAAACTCAGTAACCCATCTATCATGTTTAATATCTTTCTGACGGAAGGAGATGAAGATGTCGTAATTATATCCTTCTATTATGCTTGGCATCTAAGTTCTATTTCTTTAAGAATCAAATTTATACTATAATAAGGCTAAATGCAAAAATATGTTTACCAAGTCAAGCTGGGATATAGTAGTCCAGATTTGGAGGGTTAAGTTATATGATCAAAAAAATGGTGTCAACTCCCACTGACCTTTGTTTAAATTTAAACAGATTGTCTGTAAGTATTAATGAAATATAAGGACCAGCTTTCACCAGGTTAATTCTGGTCATCTCTGGAAGAGTTTATAAGGATTATTTGGGAAAAGGTTGGCTGAAGTTAATCTACTAGTGGCGACCTTAAAACAATGTAAAAATGGTGAGTGTTAAATAATCTGAAAGTTCCGTCCTTCTTCGACCACTTCAAAATCCGGTCAGGTAACACTTAACATACATAACTAAACAACAAGATATATTGTCCTGAAATTTATTGACACAAATGAATAAATTTAATTTACCTCGATAGCTTATTAATGACCAAATAATTTGTTATTAAAATAAAATTGACTTTGGCTAAATCATTGTTTAAATTTGGTATTATGAACAAGTAAAATCATGAAGAAAAATCTAATGCTGCTAATTTCGCTAACTGCATTGTTATTTATTACTGGATGTACCTCTTCCTACAAAGAGAAAGAAACTCCAGCTCCTTTAATTGATATGAAATTATTTTTCCAGAATGGGGAGAAAACAAATTTCCAGATCTCCCCTGATGGCAATTACTACTCCTATCTTGCCAGCTATAAGGATATGACGAATGTGTATGTTCATAAAGCCGGGGACACAGATGCTATTCGTGTTACTAACGATACTCTGCGAAGTATCTGGAATTATTTCTGGAAGGGGAATCGACTCATTTATTTACAGGATGTCGGAGGTGATGAGAATTACCAGTTATTTTCGGTAACTGCCATCGGTGATGATCTCAAGGCGCTCACTTCTTTTCCCGGGTATTGCACCAGGATGTTAGATAGGTTGCGTTTCATCCCTGGTAAAGAAAAAGAATTGCTAGTGGGAATTAATTTAAGAGACAAACAGTATTTCGATCCTTATCTAATCAATGTAGAGACAGGACAACTTAAATTGATGTACGAAAACAAACAAAATTTTGATTCCTGGTATATCGATAATGACGGCGTGATAAGAATGGTTGCCAGAACAGACGGAACCAATATTTCTTACATGTATCGAAATACCGATAGAGATACTTTTAATTTGTTGACTACTACATCATTCAAAGACCAGTTCCTTCCAAGATCATTCGATGCCAGCAATAAGAATATTTATGTTTTATCGAATATCGGAAGAGATAAGGTAGCTTTAGTTGAATATGACCCCATTGCTAACAAGGAAGTTAGAGAACTTTATGCAAATCATGATTATGATTTAACAAGCGTGTTTTATGATAAAAAGAAAAAAGTACTTGCAAGCGTTTCATGGACAGGTGAAAAGCAAGAAGATCATTATTTTGACAATGAATGGGAAACCATAAATGTTGGATTAAAACAACAATTTAAAGGGTATGAGGTAGGATTTTGGTCATGGAGTGATGACATGAAAAAAGGAATTGTATATATTTTTAGCGATAGGCTTCCAGGCAAATATTATGTGTACGATTTCGCATCAAAAGAAACAGAAGAAGTCGCCAATCCATTTCCATGGATTAATGAAGGTGATATGGCTTATATGAAGCCCATAGTTTATACTTCGAGAGATGGATTAACCATTCATGGGTATCTTACTTTGCCAAAAGGTATTAAAGCAAAAAAATTACCGATAGTGGTTAATCCTCACGGAGGTCCTTGGTACAGAGATGGATGGTATTTTAATTCTGAAGTACAGTTTTTAGCCAATAGAGGCTATGCTGTATTCCAGATGAATTTCAGGGGGAGCACCGGGTATGGTAAAAAGTTTTGGGAAGCATCTTTTAAAGAATGGGGTAAAAAAATGCAGGATGATATTACTGATGGAGTAGAATACTTGAAGAAAGTAGGCATTGCCGATCCTGAACGCATAGCGATTTACGGAGGTAGCTATGGCGGATATGCTGCTTTAGCTGGTGTTACTTTCACACCCGATTTATATGCCTGTGCAGTAGATTATGTAGGCGTGGCTAATCTATTCACTTATAATGATTCGATTCCACAATACTGGAAGCCATATTTAGACCAAGAATACGAAATGGTTGGGGACCCTAAAAAAGATAGTTTGTTAATGGCAGAGGCATCACCTGTACTCCATGTAGATAAGATAAAAGTACCTTTATTTGTAGCTGCCGGAGCCAATGATCCAAGAGTAAATAAAGCAGAAAGTGACCAAATGGTAAATGCACTTAAAAGCAGAGGAATCGAAGTTGAATATATGGTTAAGGAAAATGAAGGACATGGATTTCTAAACCAGAATAACCAATTTGATTTTTATGGTGCGATGGAAATATTTCTTGATAAACATTTGAAGCCCGACAAGCATTAGGAGAATAGAAAAATCCTGAATTCCAAAAATAACGGCACACAATAACGGATGCTGCTATGAAAAACACTATCCTGGGCGTATTCAAATTTAAATAAAAATCTCTTATAAACTTCTTCAATATAAATCTTATAAAATCAGGCTGCTATATGTGGTCAGTAACATTATTTTACTCGTAATCACACAAACCTCCTGTAACCTGAAACGAAGCTATAACTTGGACTTACTTTTTTGATAAGAATTTCCGTTTATTTTCTTCTGTCAAAACACCCCATTTTTGTCCAAAACCTGGCGAGAACCTGGCGCATAGAGAAAAGTGTGAGTGTGAGAGTGAGGTTTGAGAAAACAAAACGAGAGTGTTCGCAGCCTCACAGGCTCTCGCTAAAAAAAGAGATTGACTAAGTGTGTGTGTGAGTTATGAGAAAAAAGAGTGAGAGAGGGTGCGAGAGCGAACGAACTCACTCTTTTTTAAGTTGGCCCAGCTGGGATCGAACCAGCAACCACCTGATTATGTGTGGGTTAAGATGACACTTCTAGTGTAAGTATAGATTTATACTGGTTTGTATTCATACTATTTGTCATAGTTTTCCCAAATTCTGGCACCAAAACTGGAACCAACAAAAAGACACCTGCAAATGGTCTTGTTAGTGTCTGATTTGGTTCAAACTTGAAACTTGACTAAATATTTGTTGAATTTAATGGCATTTTTGAAAAACTATTTTTAAAATAGAAATAAAAAGGAATTCCCATTATTGTCAGTGAAAGTCCTATTAAGGATTGTTCTGGATAATTCCAGATTTGAATAATTGTCAGGACAATGGCACAAACAACGAAAATAATTGGAGCAAATGGATATCCAAAAACCTTTTCTTTGATAGTTCCATTAATTTTTAGTTTAATAAGTGCCACTCCTAACATGCCATAAAATATATATCCAATAAAGATGACCAGGTCTGTCAGCTGATTAAAAGATCCTGAAAAAATTAGAATGCAAGTCCAGACCATGGAATAAATTAGTGCATTTACTGGAGTTTTAAAACGACTGTTTACTCTTGACGCACTTCTGAAAAAGAATCCTTCCTGAGCCATTCTGAAATATTTTCTGGGCAAGCTTATTATATTACTGTTAATTGCACCCAGAGTGCAGACCATAACAAGTATTAATACAAAATTTATTCCAGCTTTTCCTAATAAAACTTCGGCCACTCTTAATGCAGCAACATCATTATCGTTGAGTAAAGCTATTGCAGGAAGAGATAATACATGAATAAAGATAAAATTTATGAGAATATAGATAATTATAGTTAATCCAATCCCAAATGACAAAGCAAGAGGCATATTCCTTTTTGGATTAATGACCTCCCCAGTGACATTGGCAGCATAAGTCCAACCTTCATACGCCCATAGAGCGGCGATTAAAAGGAAGAAAAAATTACTAATAAAAGAAAACCCATTGTCTGTGGTAGCTTCAAAAACTATTTCTGGTGTTGTACTATAACTTTGACCTGGTAAAATAAATCCTAATAAAATTATTAATAAGATCCCCAAAATCTTTACTGAAGTTATTATGTTATTGGTCATACCGCTTTCCTTCGTACCAATCGCATTGATTAATGTAAGGAAGACAACCGTTATTATGGCAACTATTTTGATCCCAAAATCCCTGAAAGGGAAAATCTGATTCCCAATTGAAAATGCTTCCAACGAATGTAATGGATTCGGTATCGGGATTAAATGATTGACTGAGTCAGCAAATAAAAATGCGATTGCGGCACTCGCTCCCGTCCCGATAATCATGAAATCAGCCCAGCCCGAAATAAATGAGAAAAATTTTCCAAAAGCGATTTTAAAATATTCATAGGTCCCACCTGATTCTTCAGTGAGTGATGCAAGTCCACCAACAGTAAATGCCCCTAAAATACTTATAACACCTCCAATAAGCCAAGCCATAAGTATCCAGTATTCGTTAAGGTTGGTCTTGGCCATGGGAATTATCTTTTGAAATATTCCGCTTCCTACGAGCATTCCGACCACAAGAAGTGTTACAGTTATTAAGCCAAATTCTCTTACTAAAGTCTTTGGTTCAGCATCATTTTTTTCCACAGAATCGAGTCTATTTAATAAAGTTAAAAGATCTTCTATTGGCTAGTTTTTCTACTACAATCACTACAAATATAAAATCAGGTATTCTTAAGCAATTTAAACAATAATTGCCGACTTCACTGAACTTATTATTTGTTATTTTAAGTATTGATTATGACAGGAATGGACACTCTAAAGGAAGTCCATTTTTCATTGAAAAATTCCAAATCCTGGCACCAAACTGGCACCGAGCCGAGCGTTAAAAAATTGCCCAGTGGGCAATTTTAGCGAAGGAGTCAGACTGCCGCGGAGGCAAAAGCAGTATAACCAAGACTTTCGATTGTTCTAGCTCCTTGAAAGTGTGAGTGTGAGAGCGAGTGAGAGAAAAAAGAGTGAGTTCGTTCGCTCTCGCTCCCGCTCTTATTCTTTTTCATGTGGGCCCAGCTGGGATCGAACCAGCGACCCCCTGATTATGAGTCAGGTGCTCTAACCATCTGAGCTATGGGCCCTAAAACGGATTGCAATATTAACAATTTGTTGTTAATAATCCAAAAACATTTGCAGTGTTTACAGTAATGATAATCTACGCCGACAAAAGAGTCGGCATGATTTGTAATAAGAAGAAATTTAATAATTAATCAGGGCTAATTCAGACTCCTGAGGTTTGTCAGTGCATCTGGAACTGCCTTCAGAATCCCGCCTACAATAGAACATGTTTCCAGTTCATCACAGTCTCCGCAGGTGTTGTATCCTTTGGCATTAACGCATTTCCGTATTTCACACATACTGCAATGGCTGAACTTTGGACCGTCTTCCCTGCAACCTGTACAATTTATCATTTCGGGAGTAATGTCGGGATTAAAAGCAACTCTCCATTTTTCAGCAGTTGCTTTTCTCAGCTCATCATCGTTATTAATTGTAGCAATCCTCGCATCACAGGTGGCACAGTTCAGTCCGCAACAAGAGATAAGTTTTTCCATCTTTTTAACTTTTAAGAATCTTTAATTTACTGATAACATTCTGACTAGTTTTTAATCAGCATTAGTTTATCAAGTTAATAATTCTTGTGGATTGATTAAGAATCGGGCGCGAATTTTTCAAAATAAGATGTAATATTACTGATGTGTTGAACCGGATTTCCTTATGAGAATAAAATTACTGTATCTCCTGTTTTTCTTATTCTTATCGGTGTTGTTAATTCATGGATGCCATAAGGAGATCTATGATGCCGTAGATCCCGAAAAAGTATACAGACTCAATTAAAGCTCCGGCAGTTTTCGCAGGCACTTCAGGAAATCCTGTTTTTGTTACATACAGCAGGAAAAACAAATTCTGGGGAGGATTTATCACCGGGGTCTCCGGTGTTACATTTGAAAATACCAGCTCTTCTTCAATTAATGACAACTTTCTGATATCATAAAAGAAGAATTCTATTTTTCGAGAAGAGCTTTAAGGTTATTGAGACCGCCTTCCAGATCCTTGCCAAGCATGGCATCCATATCCATAAACAGAAATGAAATGTTCATAGGGTATTTAAGCTTACCATAGATGCCCCATTTCACTTTTGAAACACTGTCATTGACGCTTTCAAACGACATGAATGCCTTATCTGTGGATTTCATGGGTTCAAAAAACCGGATCTCATAATCAATTCTGTTGGCCTCGTCAATACCTGTGATCTCCTGTTCACCGCTGCCTGCTTCCTTGTTGGGGCTGTCCCATGCAGATACGAAACCAACTGTCCCGTCTGTACCATGGAATTCGGTTTTCATGGTGGGATCAATTTTGGCCCAGACACTGTACTTGTTCTGATTTTTCAGAAATTTTGCATAATCAAACACGACCTGTTTTGGTCGGTTCAGAGTAATGGCCCGTTCAACGGAATAATCCTTCTTGACAAAGGCTGCTGCAATTAAAACAATTACTATAGGCATCAAAAGAAGGAGTCCGGCAATCTTAAAGATCTTTTTCATGTTTAAATAATTCTTATGTTATTCCAGGTGATAAAATATCATACAGTATATTGAGGCTAAACAATCAATTTAATAATAAGTTCGTTCTGTTATTCTTTAAATTCAGCTCCTTTAATTGGTAATAGTGATCCTTCCCTTCAATCTTCTTAACCCTACCTCCGTCTCCTCCCCTTAAAGTTAAGGGGAGGAGTGAAAATACAGTATATCTAAGACTTACACACTTCCTCTTAGCCTTAAGGGGAAGGGTTGGGGTTAGGGTTATTAAAATCTAAGGGGATGGGATGGGGTTAGGGTTTAAAAACCAGGAATAAAGAATATGTCCCTTTTGTGACACCCTCGTATGGCCAAACAAAAGATTCCAAGCCACGCAGGGCTTAATAAGATTAAATCGAAGAATTTTGATGTATCCGAATATTTTTTCAGAAATTTATGATCTCAAAATATTTTGATTATTCTTGTCTCAAATATTTATCATTAAACAATTCCAGCCATGAAAAACGACAATCGCCGTGAATTCCTTAAAAAGAGCCTCCTTGGCATTTCAGGTGCGGCCCTGATACCAGGGACCATAAAAGCCAATCCTTCTTTCGCTTTCTTAAATTCCCCGCAGGAATTACCTGTCCGCGTGCTGGGCAAAACGGGAATCAAAACACCGCTTATCAGTTTTG
>Ga0315275_10004538_pt1 | contig 12987 bp, 11 predicted proteins | sample YL17G03_0_MG_FD_205557 | JGI IMG/M metagenome (GOLD analysis project Ga0315275, IMG submission 205557) | Sediment microbial communities from Yellowstone Lake, YNP, Wyoming, USA - YL17G03_0 | ecosystem: Environmental > Aquatic > Freshwater > Lake > Sediment | place: USA: Wyoming | collected... | reverse complement strand
CGATGTCACCGATGTCGAATCGCACAAGGGGGAACCATGAATTACCGAAGGTAGTGACAAAGATGCGGCCTACACCGGCATAGGTCTCCACCCTGTCCCTGAGAGGGGCAAAATCCACCCGACAGAATTCCGTATTCTGGTGGAGCCGGCCATGTTCGCACTCCATGAACACGTACCCGGCCTCTGTAGAGCCATAGGAACTGGCTATCGGCGAGCGGAAGACCCGCCGGATGGCTTTCAACTGGAGTGCAGAGGGGAACTCGTAGGTAAGGGTAATGAGCGGCGGCTGGTAGACCGCCGCCCCCGTCTTCCAGGCGAACCGGGCCAAACGGGCTATCAGCGACGGATTAGCCTCCAGAACCGCCGGATGGTAATCGGCGAGTTCGGCAAGAATCCGGCCCTCGTGATCCTCCGGCCATTCCGCTGTGGTCCCGAACTCGTTGAGGAAGAGGAACCTACCGAGCATCCGGTGCTCTCGGTCGATGGGTCCGCCTTCCGACCGGGGGCCGACGGACAGGGCGCTCGCGAGGATTGCCTCAGGGTGCATTCCCGTAGCTACGCGCGCGGCGATCATGTTCAGCTTCCATGATGCACGCTCTGAATCGTTCCACCACTGCTGATTCCAGATGTTCTCCAACGCTTCGTCTGCGGTACCGCTCGTGCTTACGAAGCTCACCTCCCCGCGTGCGAGTGCGGCGCCAAGGTCGAGCCCCACAGGCACAACACCGTGGGGAAAATGGGCCCTAATATCCTCCTTGGTAAGCACGGGAAGGGAATTGTAGCGGGCGTCGACATCATGCCGCCCGCCCGGGTCAAGCGCCTTCCAGGATTCGTATATCGGGGTGCGGCCGAGTGCAGTCTCAAGCGTTTCAAGGCACCGGTTCTCGTAGTCGAGCCGCGCACCCACAGTCGTCTGCGAATAGATTTTCTCCATTGTAAGTTCGTCCCTGGTCTCCGTGAATGATAAAGAACAAGGCGATTGATAAATGCTCGGAGCGCTGGTTCCCATTTAGGCGGGTCGGAGCCACTTGCCATGTGGCCCAATTCATTGTCAATCTCAAATCAGGCCGCATTTTCGTATTATCTGTACTTTTGTACTTTCATGAGTTTCATGTAAAATCATAAAACACGCATCTTAAAACCACAAATGAGTTGTTTATCAAATGAAATATGGCAGGATCAAAAATCACGACTTCTGGAAGTCAGTAAGGAAGCGGACCAATATATTGGGGAGGCTTTTGGACCCCTAAAAGCGTGGATTTCTTGCCAATCGTAGATCCCCGAAATGAATAGGGAAATGTCTCTATTTGATCTTCAAACCGTAAGTTTTGGGCTTCGAAAAGCGCCACAAATATAGATAGTGTGCCAAGTCGACACCAGAAATGAGAACCGACAGCTTGGGACCTGCTGCAAGATGGTTTCTGATGCAACCAGATTGTCTCCCTATTTATTATTCCTATGTTTCATAAAATTAACTTGCTTCCCTGAACAATTAACTTTCCATCGACTTCTACCACGACGTCCCTAATAACTATGTCACTATGAATAAGTGTTTTGTGCTTAGCCATCCAAGATCCTTCAAAGGCCCGGGCAATACCGAAACCTACATGACAATTGCCCAAGGCTTTTTTCTCTTCCTGTGTCGTACCGTCATTTTGAGAGTTAGGGTTGATTCCCAATGCAACCTCCCCGATCACATCAGCATCCTCAATGCTCGATAATATATCTCGCAGTTTTTGGGCCTCTACACAGGAACCGTTAACAGAGATAATTCTCCCTTCCTTCACGATGACTTCGATTGGAGAACTGGCGAAACCAATATATTCGATAGGTCCATCGACCATAAGTCGCCCATTAGCGGAGTGTTCGCTTGGTGCAAAAAATACTTCACCGTCCGGGAATGCTGCCTCTTCTCCGGGGTGTTCCGCCCAACCGGTCTCTATCCGCACAAATGGGCCAGGGAAGCCCGGCATATTTTCAGGCTTGGGAACATCAGCCACAAAATCGGTTCCTTTTGAGGTCTTAATCGTCAAACGGTTTCCCTGCTCAAGGGTAGCCTTAAGTTTGTGGGCTGTCTTCCGGATCTCCTCATAATTGGCCAAGGCGCCCCCACGCATTAAACTTTCAAATGTGCGGAAGGCCATGGAATAATAACGTATACGTTTCTCTTTAAAAACGAGCTTGGTCTGAATGGGAGCCATTGAAGGTGCGAAGCTGGTTCGAGTCAGACCTATGACAACGTCAGCACCTTCAAAAGCCTTTTCTATGGCTTTAGGTAGCTGGTTGGACAGTTCGGGTTGACCTCGGCGGCTGGGCATGACAGAAATAGAATATTCACAACCAAGGCTCCTAGCTGCGCTGGCCAGAGCGTAAACCATGGCTGGATCTGTCTCGGTATCAGCAATAAGGAGCACTTCTTCCTGAGGCTTAACCGCTAATAGTTTTCTAATGATTAAGTCACTCGTTTTTGCCAGATCAATAAGGTAGGCCGAATTGAACATTATCCTCTCCTTTCCTGGTAATGGAACCCTGGATGGTCTCCCATCGGTTATCAAAAGACCAGTTTGCCATCGGATAGCAATGTCATCTTGTCTGTTTTTACCGTTGCCTCATAAACAACCATATCCAAATGGATCATGGCAGCTACCGTGCCACCGTAGGAGCCTGTGTTCCGACCGATAGCAATGTGTACGTTCCCGAGGCGCTTCTTTTCCTCTTCAAACTTTCCGTTACGCAGACAGTTGGGGTTGAGGCCAATTCCAATCTCGGCAAAATTGTCCACATCTTTCACTCGATCGACAATATCCTGAAGTTGAACGGCGGCGGCCTCGTCCCCCTCGATCTTTACCAATCGGCCTTTCTTAAAGTGAAGGCATAAGGGGGTGGCCGGTTGGCCGATGTGAGCAATGGGACCGTCCACCACGACGACTCCTTCGGCCGTGCCTTCCATGGGACCCTGGGAAACCTCTCCATCGGAGAAGGCTGCTTCCTCACCTGGTTCCCGGGCGAATCCCGCTTCGATGAACGGAGGCGCAGTACTCAATTTCGCCTTCAGGTTTGTCCCTTTGGGGGTCAGAACCTCGATGGTCTCCCCTTTCATCCAGGCATCTCTAAGCTTGATGCCTGTTTCCAATATTTTCTCATAGTCGGCGGTGGCACCGCCCTTCGTGAAGATATCCAAATCTCTTAGGACCATTGAAAGCTGTCTCAGGCCCCTTTCCTTTCTTAAACGCCGGATGGTGGGCGAATAGCACGCGGCTCCACTTCCCCGGGTCAGGCCGATGACTACATCTGCCGCTTCCAGACCTTTCTCTATGAAATTGGTCATAGAAAGCGAACGCTCCGCCGGTCGGGTCGGCATGATGGCAATGGTATATTCCGCCCCAACGCTCTGAATGACACCTGACAGGGCCTGGAGCATTTCCATATCCGTCTCAGGATCGGCCACCATGACGACCTCCTCTCCTGGTTTGACAGCCAGAAGTCTACGGACAATAAGGTCGGCACTCTTGATGGCGTCAATGACTCGATTGTGACTCATGGGGTACCCCTTTCTTAAAAATGGTGGAATCAATCGACAAAAAAACAGGCTACCTCGCTGCCACAGGACTTTCGCTCAAGAGGGGGTTCCTCGCACCGGCAAACTTCTTGGGCCATGAAACACCGGGTATGGAAGCGACAGCCAGGTGGAATGTTCTTAGGGCTCGGGATCTCACCTGGGAGCACGGCTCGTTCCCGTTTGGCTCTCGGGTCCGGAAGGTTCACTCCGGCAAGGAGGGCCCTGGAATAAGGATGAGAGGGACTCCCAATGATCGTCTCTGTGTCGCCTATCTCGACAATTTTCCCCAGATACATGATGGCAGTGCGGTCGCAGACATAACGAATGAGGGAGAGGTCATGAGAAATGAACATGCCGGCAAGGCCGAGTGTTTCCGTCAGACGTCGAAAAAGCCGGAGCAGGCCGGCCCGAATGGATACGTCCAGCATGGAAACAGGTTCATCAGCCACCAGAAAGATCGGTTCCAAAACGATGGCCCTGGCGATGGCAACGCGCTGCCTTTGACCGCCACTCAATTCATGAGGATACTTGGTGTAGAACTTTTCCGCGGGCCTGAGCTCCGAGCGTTCAAGGGCCTGGCGAACTCGCTGTTCCCGTATTATCCGGTCGCCGAGGCCGTGGATCTCCAAAGGCTCACAGACAGTCTTAAAGATGGTGAAACGCGGATTGAGAGATTCATAGGGGTCCTGGAAAATCATCTGGGCTTGGCGGCGGAAATTCAGCAGAGACTTCCCTTCGTAACCGGAGATGTCCTCTCCCTGGAAAAGAATCTTACCCGCTGTTGGTCTGTGGAGGCGTACGAGAATCGTGCCCGTAGTGGTTTTGCCTGAGCCGCTTTCTCCAGCCAGTCCCAAGATGCTGCCCCTTTCCAGTGAGAAACTGATCCCGTCGACTGCTTTGATATGTTTCTTGTCCCGTCCGGCCAGGGAGGAGAACAGGCTCTGGTTGACGGGAAAGTATTTTTTCAGGTTGGAGACTTCAAGGATTGCTTCTGCCATGGGCTCTTCGATTCCTCAGGCTGCCTCATCCCGGAGCCAGGTTTCAAACCTTCTTGCTCGTTCCCGAATCTCGGCCACGTCCACGTGGCGGTGGCAGGCACTGAAATGGCCAGGCCCCACTTCGCTTAGAGCCGGTTCCTCTTTTAAACATCGAGGAAGAGAAAAAGGGCACCGGGCAGCAAAGCGGCATCCCCCAACAGGGTCCATCAGGGAAGGCGGAAATCCGGGGATCGAGATGAGCTCCCTTTTGGGACCTTTTACGCTGGGAAAGGCATTTTGCAGTCCGAGGGTATAGGGATTATAGGGATCATAGAAGATGGCCTCGGTTTCGGCGTATTCCATGATTTTACCCGCATACATGACAATCATTCGCCTGCATGTCTCGGCAACCACAGCGATATCGTGAGTGATGAGGATGAAGGCGTGGTTAAGCCTACTCAAGAGCTCCTTGATCTGATGGATGATCTGGTCTTGAACTAACACGTCCAGGGCTGTGGTCGGCTCGTCGGCGATGATAAGATCGGGTTCCAGCATCAGGGCCATGGCGATGACGACGCGTTGTTTCATGCCGCCGCTGAACTGATGGGGGTAATCGAAGGCCCTATCGTAATTGAGTCCCACCAGTCCGAAGACCTCAGCCATCCGGTTCCGGGCAATGGCCTTCGATACGTTACGGTGATAGATCATTGGTTCCATGACTTGGTCACCCACCCGATGGACCGGATCCAGGGCATTCATCGCACTCTGAGAGATCAGGGCTATCTCCTCCCATCGGATTTTGCGAATCTCTTTCCAGTCGAGTTTCATTAGGTCACGGCCCTTAAACCGGATTTCGCCGCGGACCAACGCTTTCTTCTCAGGAAGGAGTCTCATTACCGCCTTTGCAACAGTTGTCTTGCCGCAGCCCGATTCGCCAACGAGTCCCAGGGTGTCCCCGGCATCCAGGGAGAGACTGACCCTGTCTACGGCTCTGGCCAGGCCGTTTCGGGAACGGTAATTAATTTCAAGGTTCCTGATTTCCAGCAGGCTCAAGGCATTTTCCCGTCTATTACTCAGTTGCCAAAATGCGACTAATCATTCTTCAGCCTCGGATTGACCACCTTTTCATATGCCAGGCCTATCAAAAAGGTGCTCATGACCAGGAGCACGATACAGAATCCGGGCGGTAGATACCACCACCAGGCCTCTCTGAACATCTGTGCGGCGAAGACCTGATGAATCATTTGGCCCCAGCTGACGTCATCTGGGTCGCCAAATCCTAGAAAGCTGATACTTGCCTCGGCAATAACGGCCCACCCGACAGCGAAAGAAAGATAAAGAAAAGTCATCGGTAGGACGTTCGGGGCAATGTGCCGATACATGATTCTCAAGTCAGACGCTCCAGCTACTTGGGCCGACTTTATATAGGCCCTTTCCTTGACGGTGAGGACCTGGGAGCGGATGACCCGGGAGGTAGTCCGCCAAAAAAGAACAACGATCACAATCACAATGTTCCATGCCCCCCTGCCCATTAGAGTCATTAACACCAGCGCCATGGGTAAGAAGGGAATTCCGTAGGCAATATCCGTGATCCGCATGATGACCTCGTCGATCCACCCGCCCTTATACCCGGCGATCAGACCCAGGTTGCCACCAACCAATACAACCATTAAAGCAGAAACCAGGCCCACCACAACAGCCGTTCTGGCGCCGGTCAAGGTCTGGCTGAAAACGTCATGGCCGTAGCGGGTCAGGCCAAATAAGTGCTTGGCTGACGGGGACTTGTCCTGCGGTACAAAACCGGATTTTTCCACACTCACTTCAAAACTTCCGTAAGGGGCGATATGGGGCCCGATGATCGCCAGGAGCACAAAAGCAAGGAGGATGATCAGCCCCGCGATACTGAGCTTCTCCCCCCGAAAAATTTCTTTTTGCTCACGGTAAAATCTCTTAAGACCGGAGAGGGTTCCGAGAAACCTTCTCGTTTGCACAGTTCACCCTCCATGCTTAGCCGATTTCGACTCGGGGGTCGAGGATTCGGTATAATACGTCGGTCAGGAAATTCCCAAAAATAACGACGGCTCCCATAAAAAGAAAGGCGGCCTGAACCACCGGGTAGTCGAGTCCACTGACAGCATCGACTAATTCGCGGCCCATCCCCGGCCACGAGAAGACTTTCTCGAGAAGCACCTGCCCACCGATGGCGAAGCCCACCATGAGGGGAGCAATGGTGATGACAGGTAGTAGGGCATTGCGTAGGGCATAGCGGAACATGATCCGGGTGTCGGACAGGCCCTTGGCCTGGGCCAACTCGATGAAGTCCTCCTTCAGGATGTCAAGGATACTGTTCCGGGTAACGAGCATAGGCGTGGCCAGGTAAAACAAAGTCATGGTGAAAACGGGCAGAATCAGGTGGTGGACGAAATCCCAGTTGAAATATTTATCCCAGAATCCGGAGTAGATTGCGCCCGGAGTGAGCATCAGCCCGATGGGAAACCATTTGAGTCCGTAGCCAAAGATCACAAGAAGAATCATCCCCGTCCAGAACTCCGGAGCTGATCGGAAGGCGAGAAATAACGTAACCCCTGCAGCATCTATGGCTGTGCCCCGTTTCCAGGCCAGAAAGGTCCCGATTCCCACGCCGAGAAAAAAGGCGAGGCACATGGAGATACCCATGAGAAAGAGGGTATTCCAGATCTTGTCCCTGAGCATCCCTATGACCTCATGATTGGTACGGATGGAAACGCCGAATTCACCCTTGAGAAGATTGTTGAGGTATACGACATACTGGACCAATTTGGGCTTGTCCAGGCCGTGCATCTCCTTGAGCATTTTCTGGGATACCGGATCCAGGGCTGCCCCAACGAACATGGCTGTAGGATCAGCCGGAACGATGCGGAAAAGGAAAAAGACAACCGTGATCAAGACCCACAGGGTGATGATCATGAGAAAAATTCTCTTCAGGAGAAATCTTCCGCTCACAGGAGACCCACCTTACCGATACTCCGTCTCGACGCGGGAGAAGGCGACGCACCTCCTCCCAGCGAATAAGGTTACTTTTTACCCCATGTCTTGGGCTGTTTCGGGTAATTATCGGTTGTGTCGATAAAGCGCTTGTCCTTCTCCGGAGCCGGATAATAGAGGTTGCCCTGATCATCCCATTCATAGCCGGCCTTGATTAGTTCCTGTTTGGCCTTTTCCATGTCAAAAGGCCAGGCAGGCAGTTTGTTGTTGTGCCAGAATTTGTTTTCGGGAGAGATCATTGCCCCGGCCGGGACGGCGTTGCCATTCAGGACCTGATTGATCATTGGCTGGATTGGCACTGCGTAGGAAAGGGCGCGCCGGAAATGAACGTCATTTAACGGCTCCCAGCGCGTATTGTATTCAAGGGTGAGGACGCCGAAGGAGACAGGAGCCACTACGGTCATGTCTGAATTTTTGCGCAGCTTGTCGGCAAGGATGGGATCGAGCAGAGCGGATCCACAGCTATCAAGCGTCCCCTGCTCCATGGCTCCGACAATTGCCTCCTGGTTTCCATAAACCACCCAGAGAAATCCGTCATTTTTAGGCGGGAAGAAATGATCTTTGTTGGCCTTGAGGAATAGCTCTTCATCCCTGCGCCAGTGGTCAAACCTGAAGGGACCGCTGCCGATCGGCTGGGCATTGGCAAAGGTGGCCGGGTTTTCTATGGCAGACCAGATGTGCTTTGGCAGGATGTAGACTTGACACAGAACCGTCAGAGGAAACCCGGCATCCGCCTCTTTGAGCTTAAAACGCAACCCATTTTTCCCGACAGCGGTGATCGAGGCCAGGTTACTGAGAAAAGTGCGCAGATAGGGCGACTTACGGCAGTATTCGAAGGAAAAGGTAATGTCTTCCATGGTGACGGGTCTTCCGTCGTGAAACTTCATACCCTCCCGAACGTTGACATCGATTGTTGTATCATCGACCCATTTATATTCCGTGGCTGCCCAGGGTTTGGGATTACCGTCGGTGCCCACGCGCATCAGGAAGTCATAGAGGTGTTCAAGAAGATACTGATCTGTGATTTCGGAGGCCATCACCGGGTTGATGGTCTTGAAATCAGCTACCCCCCCGGATCTGAAGATCCGCTGCTTTCCGGTTGGAACAGCTGACTCAGAAGCCCAAAAACTCCATGGCCCGGATCCGGGAGCCAGTTCCACGCTTGAGAAATTCTTGCTGTTATAGGCTCGATGCATCTTTTGATGCATAAGGGGATGTTTTGGCTGTCGTTCGTAAATGAACGTCTGACAAGCGTCGACGAGTTCCTTTCGCTTTTTTACATCAATGGTCTTCATCTGGGCATCGGCCAGTTTGTCATACTCTGGGTTCTGGTAGCCACAGATGTTTAGGCCGTCCCATCCGGCATTCTGGGAATGGAGGAGTTTGTTAAGAAAAAGATTGGGTTCCAGCCGGATCAGCATGGGCGACCAGTCAATGATGTAGACATCGAACTGCTTCGATCGAAAGGTGCGGCCAATCATGACTTCATACTTGGTCGGGTCGTTGAAAGCATCGACGCCGAGCTTTCTCCAACTCTCCACGATCATTCGCTGCATGTTGTAGCGGGTGGGTGAATATTCGGCCGTGGCCCCCGTCAAGCCGATGGGAGGTACCAGCCTCTCTTTGGGTAGATTTTTAGCCAAGCTCAGGTCCGCAGTTATTGTTAAAAGTCCGAGCACCAACCCGAATACCCAAAAATGTTTTTCACGGTTCATCAGCCCCTCCTTCTTTTTGATTAAGGTTAGGTTTTGTCTGCATCCAATTACCGATTGAGTCGCTCCCCATGCCTCTATGCCTCTTGATGATCAATACCGTTTTGTTTTTACCAAGGAATAAGTACCTAATTCTTATAGTTCACCGGATCCCAGTGAAACTTTTTTAGTAATCGCCAGCATCTCTTTAAAAAGTACGGTTTCAAAGTTATTACCTTCGATGCGATATATGGGAAAGGAAACTCCAATTGCCGCCTCCACCTTCCCTTCGTTAAAGATTGGTGCTGCTAAGGTACGAAGACCCAAAACCAGTTCCTGGTTGTTGACAGCATAACCTCTCAGACGGGTTTCCTGAAGCTCTTTCCAGAAAGTTTTTTTGTTGGTTATCGTATATGGTGTGAGGGGCGCAAGGTTCATCTGATTAACAATCCTTTTGCTTTCCTTTTGATCCATAAAGGCCAGGATCGCTTTGCCCATGGCGGTGCTATAGGCAGGAAGACGGGAACCTACGGTTATATCGAGATTTACCACATCCCTTGCTCGTACCCGCTCCACATACACGATCTCCACTCCATCTAAAATAGCACACTGCGTGGTAACATCCATCTCTTTAGACATCTTGATCAAGTACGGAAGCACTCTCATTCTTAGTTTCATACTTTTGAGAGCGGAAAAACCTAAAGAAAGCACTTTCGGAGTCAAATGATATTTTTTGTCCTCTTCATTCTGGTTGACGAACCCCAGTTCCTTCAGCGTAAGCAGATATCGGTGAGCGGTTCCAAGAGTCATCTGGTTTTTTCGGGCCAGTTCGGTGAGGGTAACTTCAGGTTTCTGAGCAGAGAAAGTGGAAATTACAGATAATCCCTTTTCGAGAGAATTAATAAATCGTCGGGATCGTTTCATGTACTCTCGCTATGCGCAAGTGTATTTTGAAATGCAGCATACCTCAATTGAAGATTTATGTCAAGAAATATTTTAGAAAATATTTTAGAATTTGTTTAAAAAAGAGTTGTAAGACTTACCTAAATTATGGTATAGAAATTATCTGTTGGAGATACTTTTCGATTCTCTTGACAAGAGTGTTTGGTGAAAAAACAATAAGTGTAAGGGAAATATGCTTCATTCAAACAAAATGATGTCTCTTAGGGAGGCAATTAAAACTTTTGTAAATGATGGTGATCACCTATCGCTTGGAGGGGCCACAGCAAACCGTATTCCTGTTGGAGCTGTTTATGAAATCATACGTCAAAGAAAGAAGAACTTACATCTATACGGTCACATTCTTGGTGTCGGCCCGGATTTATTGATTGGAGCGGGCTGTGTTCGAGCCATCGAAGGGGCCTACCTCGGAATTGGGAGGTTTGAACCGACTTGCATCAGATTCCGTAAGGCAGTAGAAAGGAAGGAAATTTTCTTTGAAGATTATTCTAATTACCAGATGGCCCTCCGTTTTTTAGCTGGATCAATGGGTATTCCCTATATCGTCACGCGTTCAGGATTGGGATCCGATATCATCAACCAATGGGGATTCGATGAATCTTTCAGAAGGAATAACACCCGTATCGCTCTTAAAAAACTCGTCATTCAAGACAATCCATTTTCTCGTGAGAGTAATGAGAAGGTTGTTCTATTGCCAGCAATTAACCCTGATGTGACCATTCTACATGTTCAAAAGACGGATAAGGAAGGAACAGTCCGCATTGAAGGTCTCTCCTTTGCTGATATTGAGCAGGCAAAAGCAGCAAAGCATTTAATTGTGACAACTGAAGAAATTGTGGAGCTGGAATATCTAAAACTTCAACCTGAACTCAATCATATTCCGTCTTTCTTTGTGAATGCAATCGTTCTCCTTCCTTATGGAGCCCATCCAACCCAGTGCTTTAATTATTATGATTATGATGTTGCATTTCTGAATATGATCAAGGAGGTATCTGAAGAAGATGAGAAGTTCGCTCAGTTTTTAAATGAGTACGTACATGGAGTCAACGATCACGCAGAATATTTAGAAAAAATCGGTATAGGGAGGATTCAATCGCTTAGATCCGAAAAGCCTTTTGGGTATAGACCTGGAATTGATCGCGCAGGGAAGTGATAAAAAGGGGATAGATTGTATGAAAATATTAGACTACTCTTTAAACGAAATGATGGCCATTGCTGCAGCGAGATTAATCAATAACGGAGATATCGTATTTTGTGGAACAGGAATATCAATTGCAGCAGCAATGGCTGCAAAACGCCTTAATGCGCCAAACTCTATTATTTTTTTTGAAACGGGGGCGATTGATCCTTTCCTATATGAATTACCACTGATGGTCGCTGACTCCCGAGTCATGTACGGGGCTTCTATAAATACAGGCCTTGTTGAGGCTCTTTCTATTATTCAAAATGATAAAGTGGGGCCCAGAATTGTGGCCATTCTCGGAGCAGCGCAGATCGATAAATATGGAAACATAAATTCAACCTCTATAGGGAACTATCATACACCAAAAGTTCGGTTTCCGGGCAGTGGAGGAGCAACAGATGCAACCTGTCTTGCTGGCAAGACCATCATTTTCATGAAACATGATAAGAAACGGTTTGTAAGGAAAGTTGACTATCTTACTGGTCCAGGTTGGATCTCTGGTCCTGGAAGCAGGGAGAAGGCGGGGCTTAGGAGGGGGGGGCCCAGCCATGTTATTACTGATATTGCCATCCTTCAGTTTGATGAAAAAACGAAGGAAATGTATCTTGATCGAGTTTATCCAAACATTACGCCAGAACAAGTGCAGGAACAAACGGGTTTTAAAATAGATATCTCGAGAGCAAGCTTGATTGAGCCACCTATTTCTAGCGAATTAAGAGCCTTGAGGCAAGAATGTGATCCCCAAGGTTTAATCATTTAGAACCGAGAAACTTTTGAAATTTTTTGTGAAGTTAATCTTCAAGAAAATATTTTTTCGTCCTCAAATATTCTGATTTGAATCTTTGTTTTCTTCACGCCTAAAACTTTAAAAGGGGGGCGTTCATCACGAACCCCAATTTAAAGCTTTCCCTCAAAGGGGTCGGCTAAAAACATCCTCCCGTTGATACTCTCAGCCTTCTGTTCTCTCTTTGCTTTTCGCGACTGGCCTACTACCCACTCTCTCGGTTCCAAGGGGCGAGAGAGCGGGACAAAAAGAGCCGGCTCCCGGAGGAAAAGCAAATGAATAAGGAAATCTACCAATTATGAACTAAAAGATCAATAACAAGAATTATAAGACCTCCCAAACCACTACTTTCCTTGCCTCAACATCTCAATGTGTCATTTTATCTTATCGATTGCTGGTGGAAAGTTTGTACGGTGGAGCAAAAATATGGAATCAACAAGGAAGAAGAAGTCAGTAAGAGCCCTCCAAAATGCTGGGGTCTTTTGGCTTTCAAAAGCGAGAGTATCATGCCAAGATGGAACATCGCTCAGAAGGGTGGAGGAGTGTAGATCTTTCTTTCAAACCGTGCCTTTTCAGGGTCTGAAGAACGCCATACCTATGGCAGATGTTCAAAGTTCCGGGGTATCGTGATTTATGTTTCAAAAAAAACGGTCCGGCCTCGTCCCCCTCGGTTACGCCGTGGGTGAGAAAGAGGCCGGGATAAGAATCTTATTTTGCTGACTCACCAGGAACTCACGAGTCTTGGGCGGCCAGGTGGAGAGCCTTCGAGATTCTTCCCGAATGCGGTCGCGCTCACTCAGGTCAGCGTA